>ENA-UPTF01000841-UPTF01000841.1-marine-metagenome-genome-assembly--contig:-NODE-841-length-20572-cov-6.532227_pt1 | contig 20572 bp, 18 predicted proteins | sample MGYA00238166_ERZ767019 | MGnify/ENA primary metagenome ERZ767019 (study PRJEB28930, sample SAMN06266391) | marine metagenome | isolation source: Sea water from 250 m depth | place: Atlantic Ocean | study... | reverse complement strand
CCTTTTGTGGGTTTACCCCACGGAGTTACTGGATGTCGACCACCGGAAGATTTTCCTTCGCCTCCGCCATGTGGATGGTCAACTGGATTCATAACTACACCACGAACAGTAGGGCGGCGACCTAACCAGCGATTCCGACCTGCTTTACCTTTATTAATGTTCATATGCTCTGCATTACCAACTGTTCCAACAGTTGCCATGCATTCTATTCTAACTTTTCTGATTTCACCGGAGCGAAGTTTGAGTTGAGCATAATCATCACCCTTTGCCATCAATTGAATTGCTGCTCCGGCACTGCGTCCTAATTGTGCTCCTTTTCCAGGACGTAATTCAATGCAGTGAAGCATCGTTCCAACAGGAATATTTTTTAATGGAAGAGCGTTACCGGTCTTAATATCAGCATTTTCTCCAGAAAAAATAACATCTCCAACTTTTAATCCGAAAGGTGTCAGGATGTAACGTTTCTCACCATCTGCATAATGCAGCAAACTGATTCTTGCACTTCGGTTAGGGTCATATTCAACGCTGGCTACTTTTGCTGGAATCTCTTGTTTGTTTCTGGAAAAGTCGATTATCCGATATCTGCGTTTGTGTCCACCACCGCGATGCCTGACCGTAATCCTGCCATTATTGTTTCGGCCTCCCTTCTTTTTCAAAGGGGCCAAAAGATTTTTTTCCGGTGTAGATGCAGTTATTTCTTCAAATACAAAGCCACTCATTCCCCTTCTTCCAGGAGATGTAGGTTTGTGGAATTTAATTCCCATAATTCTTAGCAGTCAGTTTACGCACCTTCAAAATATTCAATAGTATCCCCTTCCTTTAGGGTTACTATTGCTTTTTTCCAGCTGGACTTAAGTCCCTGATAACGTCCAAGGCGTTTTTTCTTGCCCCGTACATTCATTGTTCTTACTTTCAACACTGAAACCTTAAAGGATTTTTCAATGCTTTCCTTAATTTGAATTTTATTTGCCCTTTGGTCAACTTCAAAAGCGAACTGATTAGCTTCTTCTTTTAGTGACAAAGTCTTTTCTGACATTTTTGGTGCTCTAAGCACATCAAAAATATTCATCTAGCCAACCTTTCCTTGTATGCCTCAAGAGCATCTTTGAGGAAAACCACTTTTGTGTATTTCATCATCTCATAAACATTTAGGCTTCGAAAACTCAGAACATGTACGTCTGGAAGATTTCTCGAAGCAAGTCTCAAGTTTTCAGACACCTCGTCTGCTACTATTAAAACTTTTTCTGGAAGCTCAAGCTTGGTCAGCATTGCCTTCAGGTTTTTAGTTTTATTATCAGTTAGATTGAGGCTGTGAAGCACCAAGATTCCGTCCTGTCGAACTTTCTCTGCAAACACTGAACGTGTTGCAAGACGCTTAGTTTTCTTGTTCAGTCTAAAGGAGTGGCTACGCATTTGCGGCCCGAAAATCGTGCCGCCGTGACGACGTATGGGCGATCTTGCACTACCCGCTCTGGAACTTCCTGTACCTTTTTGTCGATATAGTTTACGGGTACTGTAAGCTACTTCTGCTCGATTTTTAGTAGAATGTGTCCCCTGTTGATTTGCAGCCAGAAACTGGCGCACAACTTCTGAAACAGCTTTTCTGTGATATGGTGTTTCCAGAATTGTATCGTCAATTTCTACCTTACCTGCGGCTTTGTTGCCTGCATCAACGGTTTTTAATGTTGCCATGATTATACTTCCCAATAAACTTTATCCTTCCTGCTTGATGGCGATGTCAACTCCAGCAGAAATATCCAGACGCATCAAAGCGTCCATTGTCTGTGGGGTTGTTTCCAAAATATAGAGGAGCCTCTTGTGGGTACGAATCTCAAACTGCTCTCTCGACTTTTTGTCAACATGTGGAGAACGCAAAACAGTGTAGCTGTTCTTTCGAGTTGGAAGCGGAATCGGGCCTACAATTTCAGCTCCAGTTCGCTTAACCGTATGAACAATTTCTCCAATTGTTTTATCGAGAAGTTTCTCGTCGTATGCCTTGAAACGTACTTTAATTTTTTGTTCCATCAAACCACCTGGCAGCTTATTCAATAACTTCCGTGACGACTCCGGAGCCAATAGTCCGTCCGCCTTCCCGAATTGCAAAACGTACTTCTTTTTCCATTGCAATAGGACATATCAACTCAATAGTCACTTCCACGTTGTCACCCGGCATTACCATCTCAATCCCGCTTGGTAAAGTAACGACACCGGTTACGTCAGTTGTACGGAAATAAAATTGTGGGCGGTAGTTTGTAAAAAACGGAGTGTGTCTTCCGCCTTCATCTTTATCTAGTACATAAACCTGGCCTTTGAACTTTGTGTGGGGTGTAATTGAGCCCGGCTTACAAATGACTTGTCCTCGCTCAATTTCTTCACGCTTGATACCTCTCAACAAAATTCCAACGTTGTCTCCAGCCTGTCCCTGGTCAAGTGATTTACGGAACATTTCTACTCCGGTAACAGTGGTTGTTTGGGTCTCACGGATTCCTGTGATTTCAATGTCCTCACCGACTTTCACTATTCCGCGTTCAATTTGTCCGGTTGCAACTGTACCGCGTCCGGAAATAGTAAACACATCTTCAACGGACATCAGGAGGTCCTTGTCAAGGTCACGTACAGGTTCAGGAATATAACTGTCAACTGCATCCATCAGCTCTTTAATACACACAAATGCAGGGTCGCTTGAATCAGTTGCTGAACTTTCCATAACCGCCAGAGCTGAACCTTTGATAATAGGAGTGTCATCTCCGGGGAAATCATAGGAATCAAGCAATTCACGGACTTCCATTTCCACCAGCTCAAGCAACTCTTCATCATCGACTTGATCAATTTTATTCAGAAACACCACAAGGTGCGGAACATTGACCTGGCGGGCCAACAAGATATGTTCACGGGTTTGAGGCATCGGGCCGTCAGCAGCGGATACAACAAGTATCGCACCGTCCATCTGTGCTGCACCGGTGATCATGTTTTTAACATAATCGGCGTGACCTGGACAATCGACGTGTGCGTAATGCCGATTCTTAGTTTCATATTCAATATGTGATGTCGCAATGGTGATCCCACGCTCTTTTTCCTCTGGTGCACCGTCAATTTCATCAAAGCCTTTTGCTTCAGCTAAACCGTCCATTTGCAGTATTTTGGTGATTGCTGCAGTTAAAGTTGTTTTCCCGTGGTCCACGTGGCCAATTGTTCCAACATTAACATGTGGTTTTGAGCGGTCAAATTTTTCTCTTGCCATCTCGTCTCCTGTTCCTTTTTCTGTTTTGACTAATTAAAATTAACGCTCAGCCTAAGCTGACCGGTTCTCCAATGAGAATCTTTCTTGTCGATTCAGTCACAGACGTGTAGTGACTGAAATGCATGGTAAATGATGCCCGCCCCTGAGTGAGCGAACGTAATCGGGTGGAATAGCCGAACATTTCCGCCAACGGAGCTTCAGCCTCAACAACCTGAATTCCACCCTGCTCTTCCATACCCCGGATACGTCCGTGGCGAGCATTCAGGTCTCCAATAACTTCACCTGTAAAAGATACAGGCGTAACGACCTCTATTTTCATTGAGGGTTCAAGTAAGGCCGGTCCTGCCTTCCGTACCCCTTCCCGAAGAGCGTTTACCCCCGCAATAGTGAAGGCAACTTCGGTCGAAGATTCTTCTAGATATTCTCCTGCAACCAAGCAAACTTTCAAGTCAATTAATGAAAATCCGGCAAGGACTCCATTACTCATTGCATCTTGAATCCCTTGTTCCAGGGCCTCTGCAAACTGCGTTGGCAATTCTTCATCCGAAAGTTTGTTTTCAAATTCAAAACCCCCTCCTGCCTCCAGTGGTTCAAGGCTTATCCTGCAGAAAGCAAATTGGTCTTTTCCGTCAAGTTGTTGCTCAAATCGTGTTTCTGAGTCTGCAGCCTGCGTAATTGTTTCCCGGTATGCTACTCTGGGCGTTCCAGCTTTACAGTCGACCCGGAACTCCCGCTGGAGTCTGTGAACCATAACTTCCAAATGAAGTTCGCCCATTCCGGAAATTATGTTCTGTCCTGTTTCAGCATCAATCCTGCTCCGGAATGATGGGTCTTCCTGCATCAGGCGTTTCAGGGCTTCTTCAAGTTTGTCCTGATCCTGTTTTGTTTTTGGCTCAATAGCCTGATCAATTACCGGTTCCGAAAACTGAGTTCTTTCCAGAATTATTGGATGATCCTTTGGGCAGAGCGTGTCCCCCGTGATCAGTTCCATACCGATCACTGCCCCGATATCTCCTGCTTTTATCACGGAGATATCTTCACGCTTGTTTGCGTGCAGTTTTACTAGATTCCCAATCCGTTCGTGCTTACGTTTACGCGGATTAAATACTGTTTTCCCGGTTTCAAATGAACCTGAATAAACACGAACAAAAGTCATCTGACCGGCAAAAGGATCACTTGCCACTTTGAATGCAAGTGCACACAAGGGGTCTGATTCAGAAGCCTCTCGGCTAACCGGTTTTTTCGTTACCGGATGATCTCCCTGTACCGGCGGAATATCAAACGGAGACGGGAGGTAATTTACTATAGCATCAAGAAGTTGCTGCACTCCCTTGTTCTTAAAGGCACTTCCACACAAAACCGGTGTGATTTTGCCGCTTAAAGTTGCTTTACGCAGAACTTTGACGATCTCTTCCTGTTCTACCTGTTGCTCTTCAACAATTTTTTCGAGCAAGTCATCATCAAAAAGAGATAGATGCTCCAGCATCTGCCTGCGCCAATCCTGCGCTGATGCTCTCAATTCATCGGAGAGTTCGGCACTTTCGTATTCTTCACCAAATCCTTCATCTTTGAAACGCAGTTCCTGCATCGAAACCAGGTCGATCACTCCTGTAAATTCCTCCTCGGCGCCAATCGGTATTTGTATGGCTACCGGACATGCAGAAAGCTGGTCTTCAATTGAAATGACAGCTTTCTCAAAATCCGCACCAACACGATCCATTTTATTGACAAATGCAATACAGGGGACGTTATAGCGTTTTGCCTGTTTCCAAACTGTTTCTGTCTGAGGCTGTACTCCTGCTACTGCGCATAGCACCATTACTGACCCATCCAGTACTCTCAAAGAGCGCTCGACCTCCGCTGTAAAATCCACATGTCCCGGAGTGTCAATAATGTTTAAAACATATTCCTTTTTATCAGTCTCCCAGGAACAAGTAGTTGCAGCTGAGGTAATCGTGATCCCACGCTCCTGCTCCTGTTCCATCCAATCCATTGTAGCAGAGCCGTCATTGACCTCCCCGATCTTGTGAATCCGACCCGTGTAATAAAGGATACGCTCGGTGGTTGTAGTCTTCCCTGCATCAATGTGTGCCATGATGCCAAGGTTACGCCGTTGTTTTAGAGGAACTGTTCTTGCCACGTCGGTTTATTGATAGAGGCACTGATTTGTTTCAGTAAAAGCCAGTTCGTTTACCAACGGTAATGCGCAAAAGCCTTGTTGGCCTCAGCCATCTTATGCGTATCTTCCTTCTTTTTTACTGCGCTGCCTCTGCTGTTTGAAGCATCTGCGAACTCATCTGCCAGCTTCGCACGCATTGATAAGCCACTTCGGGCATTTGCATTTTCAATTAGCCAGCGAATTGCCAGTGACTGACTCCTGCTGTGTCGGACTTCCAGCGGCACCTGATAAGTTGAACCGCCCACACGCCGAGATTTTACTTCTACAGACGGCATCACGTTTTCAATGGCGGCTTTAAAAATCTCCAATGATGACATTTCAGATTCACGCTCTGAAATTATGTCCAGTGCACTATAGAAAATATTTTCTGCAATACTTTTCTTACCATGCTTCATTAACGAATTAATGAATTTACTGACTAACAGATCTTTATATTTTGGATCAGGTAAGATTACTCTTTTTGTTGCGGCTCTACGTCGTGGCATATAGTTTTTCTACTAATCCTTTTTGACGCCGTACTTGGAACGGGACTGCTTACGTTCATTTACTCCAACTGTATCAAGTGTACCGCGTACAACGTGATAACGAACTCCGGGAAGATCTTTTATTCGCCCGCCTCGTATCAGCACAACTGAATGTTCTTGAAGATTGTGTCCTATACCTGGAATATAACTCGTCACCTCAATACCATTGGTCAAACGAACACGGGCAACTTTTCGTAATGCGGAGTTCGGCTTCTTTGGTGTTGAAGTGTAAACCCGCACACACACGCCTCGGCGTTGTGGGCATGCTTCCAGTGCAGGGGTATCCTTTTTGGTTAATTTGCTTTTACGTCCCTTCCGGACCAACTGACTTAATGTCGGCATATTTTGTGAGTTCGACTTTGCTGCTTATCCAATTATTAATAATCAATCAGCCAATTTAACATTGATTCAAATTTTCGTCAACATCTTTTTCATTAATTCTTGAAAAAAAACAAAAACCTTACAAAAACCTTTAACTTGAGTGAAAATTAGACATCCATCATACTTGTCTCCTGAGAAAAACTTTGTATTGCATCATTTGTAAACAGTCTTAGAATGGCAATAAAAAAACACTAATTTCTTTTCCATCTTGAAAAATGCCTGAACATTCATTCACCAACAAGTTGATAAACGAAAAAAGCCCGTACCTATTACAGCATGCGCACAACCCGGTAAACTGGTACCCCTGGGGCCAGGAAGCCTTTGAGAAAGCAAAAAGTGAAGACAAGCTGCTGCTGGTCAGCATCGGTTATGCAACCTGTCACTGGTGTCACGTGATGGAGCGCGAGTCGTTTGAAGATCCAGAATTGGCTTTATATCTTAACAAGCATTTTGTACCAGTGAAAGTAGACAGAGAGGAGCGCCCTGATGTGGACAAAATCCACATGGATGCACTACACGCCCTTGGTCAGCAGGGAGGATGGCCTCTGAATATGTTTTTGACTCCGGAAGGAAAGCCTGTTACGGGGGGCACTTATTTCCCTCCGAAACCAATGTATGGGCGAAAATCCTTCCGTGAGCTGCTGGAAAACTTAGTCTTTATTTGGGAAAATGAGCGCGAAAAAATTTATTCCACTGCTGATGAAATTACTTCTCATTTACAGCAACAAGCTGTTCCATCTTATAACGGACTACCTGAACTGAATTGGGAGGTGGAAGAGAAGGCCGTTGCACAATTTCGGGAATCGTTTGATTCACGGCACGGTGGTTTCAATCAGCAGCTTCAAAACAAGTTTCCGCCTAGCATGGGATTGATGCTTTTGCTTCGTCACTATGACAGAACAGGTAACGCAATGTCACTGGAAATGGTGGAAAAGACTTTACAAAAAATGTTTGCCGGGGGAATTTATGATCAACTTGGCGGTGGACTGAGTCGCTACAGTACCGATTATGAGTGGCTGGTTCCGCATTTTGAGAAAATGCTTTATGATAATTCTCTGTTTATCTGGGCTTTGATAGAGACTTTTCAAGTTACGAGGAATCCACTTTATGAAACAGCGGTGCGGGATGTTCTGACTTATGTTGCACGGGATATGACTTCTCCGCAGGGAGCATTTTTTTCTGCGGAAGATGCGGATAGCGAGGGTGTTGAAGGGAAATTTTATCTCTGGTCAAAAGCAGAAGTAATGGAAATTTTAGGTGCTGAAACTGGAAAGCTGGCATGCGCATATTGGGATATTACGGAGAAAGGAAATTTTGAGAGCAGCAACATTCCGAATCGTCCAATGTCCGATGAAGAAGTTGCAGAGCAATTCAGTATCACTACTGAAGAGATGCAGGTTCAACTCCGGGCTGCACGGGAAAAGTTGCTTGAAGTTCGTTCACAACGTATTCGTCCTCTATTGGATGACAAAGTACTTACATCCTGGAATGCCTTGATGATTTCTGCTTTTGCTCGGGCAGCACGGGTATTTGACGATACTGATTTTGAAATGAGGGCAGTGCGTGCGGCTGACTTTATTTTCGAAAATCTACGGGACGAGTCTGGACGCTTGCTCCGGCGATGGCGTGACGGAGAGGCTCGTTATCCGGCTTATCTCTGTGATCATGCGCAACTTGCTGCTGCTTGTCTGGATCTTTACGAAACCACCTACGATCCTGAATGGTTCCGGAAAGCTGTTGAATTATCTCAGGGAATCAATCGTCTGTTCCGGAACGATGACGGTCCATATTATGATACTGGAATAGATGGTGAAACCCTGTTAACCCGTAATGCAGAAGGCTATGATGGTGTGGAACCTTCGGGAAACAGCAGTGTGACAAATGCATTTTTGAGGCTTCGCTCTTATGGTTTGTCCCCTGAATTTTACAGCGATGCTCAACGAATTTTAAGAAGTTTTGCTCCCCATCTGAAACAGGCCGGAGTCAGCTTTTCAGCAATGCTTGGTGCCCTGCATTTCAGCCTTTCTGAACCGAAAGAGATTATCATTTCCGGAAGACGTGGTGATCCTGAGACAGAAGCTTTACTGAAGGAAGTACGTAGTGAATTTCATCCGAATATAGTAGTGGCCTTCGTTGAAAACGGAGAGAGTCCGGAAACAGAAAAAATCATCCCGCTGGCTTCCGGAAGAGTAATGGTAAATGAACGTGCGACCGCTTATGTTTGCCAAAATCAAACCTGTCAATTGCCGGTCCATTCAATTAAAGAGTTGCGGAAACTTTTGAACTGAGTTTTTCCTTGTAGAAAATTGAGGAGTGGTAGTCAACTTGAGCAGAAAGTTTGTTGTGTTATTAACTGGCTTTGGAAAGATTTTCGGTAAAACTGCTGGTTACTTCATCTGTTTTTTTGGAAACTCTTTTTATCTTGAAGAACTGAAATTGCAAATATAAAATGTCTCAAACCAAAACAGTCGATCTCATTCTGCGCAACGCCCGAATAATCGATGGTACAGGCGGGCCCTCTCAATACGGCAACGTGGCAATCCAAGACGATCGTCTGCTGGCAGTGGGTGAAACAGGTAATATTCAGGCAAGTCGTGAACTTGATGTGGGAGGAAAAGTGGTTTGTCCCGGTTTTGTTGATAGCCATACTCACGATGATCGATTGTTACTCTCTGATCCAAACATGAGTTGTAAGGTTAGCCAGGGTGTAACCACTGTGGTTGCCGGAAACTGCGGGATAAGTCTCGCACCATTGCAAATAGATCATCGGCCTCCTCCTCCGCTAGATGTGCTGGTTAAACACCAGGATCAATTCTTTAGCGGCTTTGGCACATACCTCCAGACATTAGCCGAAGAACCTCCTTCACTCAATGCTCTTTGTCAGGTGGGTCACACTACACTTCGGGCAGCTGTCATGGATTCTTATGATCGTCCTGCAAATGCAGAAGAAGTAAGTAAAATGCGAAAAATGCTGGAGGATTCTCTGGAAGCTGGAGCCTGTGGAATGAGTACCGGGCTTTTTTATGCACCCGCAAACGCAGCGCCAACTTCGGAGGTTGTCGAACTCGCCCACGCTTTGCATGAACACGGGGCTTTTCACACGACTCACATGCGGGACGAAGGCGAAGGGATTGCCGATTCGTTGCGTGAAACATTCACTATTGGAGCCAAAGCAGAAATTCCAGTGGTGATTTCACATCACAAATGCAGCGGTGCCCCCAATCACGGCCGTTCGTTGGAAACTTTAGCCCTGATTGATAAAGCAAGAAAGGTTCAAGCTTTAGGACTTGATGCTTATCCCTACACAGCCGGTTCGACTGTTCTTTCAGCCTATCGAAATTTCGAAGCAAAGAAGGTGTTGATAACTTGGTCGGAGCCGATGCCGGAATATGCAGGGAGAGAGCTCTCTGAAATCGCCAAGGAACTAGGAATGAGCGAGAAAGAGGCCGTGGAAGCCCTGAATCCTGGAGGTGGGATTTTTTTCATGATGGATGAAGAAGACGTACAACGCATCCTCGCCTTTCCACAAACCATGATCGGCTCGGATGGTCTGCCCTCCGATACGCACCCTCATCCACGGCTTTGGGGCACTTTCCCACGGGTCTTGGGACACTATGTCCGGGAGGTCAAGCTGTTCAGTCTCGAAGAGGCAGTGCGCAAAATGACATCCCTGCCGGCAGCCTGTTTTGGTCTCAAGGAACGGGGAATACTTAAGCCTGGAAACTATGCCGATTTGGTTATTTTTGATCCAGATACCATTGTGGACAGTGCAACTTTTGATGACCCTGTTCGTCCTGCACAAGGCATTGAACAAGTTATGGTCAACGGTCGAGTGGTATGGAAAGATGGTGAACACACTGGCGATCGTCCTGGCCTGGCCCTGCGTCTTCAAGATTTGGCACCATTTCGTTTTGATGCGCACCCTGAAAACGTTTCTTCAATCTAGGACAGTAAGTACCCTCCTCCTTTTCTATAGCAAATAAAGGGAACTATAAAATCGTAGACCTGCACAAAGACTTTGCATTCACTGGATTTTAAGTTGTCAGGAGTTGACAGTGCTTAAAACTGGTAATAAATATTCGAAATGTTATAGTGTTTCACTACTTTAACCATGAACAGAAATCATGCCGACAAAAGACGATCTCACGTATCCTGTTTCGCTGACACCACCGGATATTTCTGCCTATCGAGCAGGAAATATTGGCGTGGAATATGTCCATCAATTTGATTCAGGAAAACCGGGTCCACATGTGATGATCAGCGCGGTGGTGCATGGAAACGAGTTATGTGGTGCTATAGCTGTGGATCATCTCCTGAAAAACGAAGCGCGTCCTCTTCATGGAAAACTGACTATGGCTTTTATGAATGTGGAGGCATTCCTCAGATTTGATCCGGAAAATCCCACCGAGTCCCGGTATGTTGATGAAGACTTTAACCGACTTTGGACTACAGAAGTTTTAGATGGGAATCGTGACAGCGTCGAATTAAGAAGAGCGCGTGAATTGCGTCCAATTGTGGATACCGTTGATTTTTTACTGGACATCCACTCCATGCAAACCGTAACCCCACCGTTAATGATGGCCGGGCCACTTTCTAAAGGACGGAGATTTGCTGAACAGATTGGTATTCCTGAAACAGTTATCACGGATTCCGGACACAAAGCTGGACGTCGGATGCGTGACTACGAAGGATTTTCTGATCCGGACAGTCCAAAAAATGCTTTGCTTGTTGAATGCGGACAGCACTGGGAAAAAAGCAGTTCTGAGTTAGCAATCACCTCTGCTTGGCGTTTCCTTAGTATTCTTGGTGTAATTTTGGCAGAAACAGCTGCACCTCATTTACGTGTTTTGTCTCCGACTAAACAACACTTCGTTGATGTTTCCGGACCGTATACCATCCAGACTGATTCGTTCCAATTTGTCGAACCGTTTGTCGGACTTGAGGTGATTCCTGCTGCAGGAACTATTATCGGTCACGATGGGGACGACCCGGTAAAAACACCGTACAATAACTGCGTCCTCATCATGCCTTCCCGTCGACAGTTGCGGGGGGATTCGGCGGTTCGTTTCGGAAGGTTTTTAGACATGGCCTGAGTTAGGACAATTTCACTTAATATTAAGGATCAACATGCTACGCACAGGAAACGAATACCGTGAATCTATCAGGGACGGACGCGAAATCTGGATTGACGGAGAGCGCGTCCACGACATGACCACCCATCCGGCTTTCAAACCGATTATTGACGTACGGGCAAGGATGTACGATATGGCTCATGAAACTCAATATCAAGCTCAGTTGAGTTATCAAGATGCAGAAACCAAAGAACTCAATACCACTTTTCATAAACCGCCCCGAACTCCTGAAGATTGGCAGGAAAAAGATGCGGCTTTGGATGCCGTGATGAAAGACATCGGCGGCGTGGTGATTCGCGTGAGTGATGAATCGGTTGGAGAAATGTGGTCGCTTTACGATGGTCAGGAAATGCTCAATGAGGTCGATCCGCAGTTTGCGAAAAACATTGAACAGCATATTCTCCGGACAACCCGCGAAGACCCTTTTCACGTTTCGGCCAATACCGATCCCAAAGGCGACCGCTCCAAAACGCCGCAGGAGCAAGACCCGGATATGTTACTGCACGTCGTCAAAGAAACCGATGCAGGGATCATTGTGCGCGGTGCAAAATTTGAAACGGCGGCGTCATATGCCAATCAAGCTTTTGTCAAACCGACCATTGCCGGATGGGCCGGAAACGAAAAACTTTCGGATTATGCGGTCAGTTTTATTTGCGATATGGGTGCTTCCGGACTCAAACACATTTGCCGGAGCGGATTCGCCGGACGCTTGCCGATCGAAGATTATCCGCTGGCCAACCGTTTTGATGAAGTCGATACTTTGCTGGTGTTTGATAATGTTTTGATTCCGTGGGAAAATGTGCTTTTTTATCGCCACACCAAAGCGGCGGCGTTTATCCGCGCCACGCTTCACCGTTACAGTGCTTATCCTTTTGTGATGCGTCTGCGTTATGTTGCGGACATGATCATCGGAGCCGCACTTTTCAATGTCAAACAAACCGGACTCGACAAAAATCAGGCAGTCCGCGAAAAACTGGCCACACTCGCCTGTTACCGCGAAGGAATTCACGCCCATCTCACGGCTTCGATTGCGTTGGCGGAAAAAAGCCCCGGCGGTTTGCTGATGCCAAACCAATCGCTACTTTACACCGGACGAATTCACGCGTGTTCCGGACTTCCGGAAATGATACATTTAGCGCGTGAACTTTGCGGCGGACAAATTTGCATCACGCCCAACCATGCCGCATTTCAAGATACCGATTCCGGACAATGGCTGGAAAAATACTACACCGTTAACGAAAACTGGATTGCGGAAGACCGCCGGAAATTGCTGGCTTTTGCCCGTGATTTACTCAATTCCGATTATGCCGGACATCGTTTGACTTTTCAGTTGTTTGCGCAGTCTCCGCCTTTTGCGCATCTGAATGCAGTCTATAACAATTTCGATTTTTCCGGGCCGCTGGATTTTGTCCGTAATGCCGCCGGATTGTCGGAAAAAGTGATGAAAACTTGAAAAGGAACATTTGATGGCACACCAACGAATCAGAAAATTCAACACCAAAGACACTTATCCGGATCAGGATTTGGATAATGATTTGTGTCAAGTGGTACGCGCCGGAAACACGCTTTATTTGCGTGGACAAGTCGGCACAGATTTTGACGGAAATCTCATTGGTTTCAATGACCCCGAAGCTCAAACCGAACAAGCGATGAAAAATGTCAAACAACTTTTGGAAGAAGCAGGAAGTTGTCTCGATCATGTTTGTAAAATCACGATTTATTTGACGAGCAGGGAAATTCGAGAAGCCGTTTATCGCACGGTCGGCAAATGGCTCAAAGGCGTGTTTCCGGTTTCAACCGGAGTCATTGTGGCAGGGTTGGCAAAACCGGAATGGTTGCTGGAAGTAGATGTGATTGCCGTAATACCGGAGGAGGACAAATGACGCTTTCCATTGTCGGACGCTGTCCGGAAACAGGGATGCTCGGCGGATCAATCACTTCATCAAGCATTTGCGTGGCGAGTCGTTGTTTGTTCACGCGTTCCGGAGTTGGTGCGGCACTGTCGCAAAATGTCACGGATCCGCGTTTGGGAATCCGGATGCTCGATTTGCTGGAATCTGGAGCCGAAGTAAACACCGCCGTTTCTCAAGTTGTTGCCGAAGCAAATTACATGGCTTGGCGGCAACTCGTGCTTTTGGATTCTTCCGGAAAATCAGCCATTCACACCGGAGAAAAGGCATTGGGCCGAAACGCTTCCGCACAAGGAAATCAGTGCGCCGCCGCCGCAAATCTTTTGGCAAATGAAGAAGTTCCGCAAACAATGGTGACCGCTTTTGAACAAAGCTCCGGACATCTCGCACAAAGGCTTATCACCGCTCTCGAAGCCGGAATTGCCGCCGGTGGCGAAGAAGGTCCGGTGCGTTCTGCCGGAGTGCAGGTCGTTCATAAAGTTTCGTGGCCCGTCGTTGATTTGCGGGTTGATTGGGACGAAAATCCGCTTCCCAAACTGCGCACCATTTGGAACGAATATCAACCGCAACTCGAGCCCTATGTCACCCGCGCCCTCAATCCGGAAGCCGCTCCGTCTTATGGTGTTCCGGGGGATTTGTGAGCTATGATCATTTCTAGAAACATTGGCATCATGGTTTTTTGTGGATGCAAAGGATGAAAAAGCAAGAAAGTATTACGAGCAATTTGGATTCATTCCAATGCCGGATAATAAGCAGCAGCTTTTTCTGGCTATGAACGGTTTACAACAGGCGTATCAAACAATTTCCTAAGGGACGTTTGGCACACTGCATTGATTGTTTACCTCTGAACCAAAACTTGAAATTGTTGGGGCGTTCTATTATTCTGCGTATTACAAAGTTTTTGTAATGAATTTAATTTCTATTGCTCAATAAAACCATGAATCAGTCCACATCTCCCACCAACTCTACCTCCCTCAAAGATCCATGTTTGCAGGAACTTCAAAAATTATTAGGCGAGCGTCTTTCGATGTCAAATTCGGTACGTGAACAACACGGTCGAGACGAATCATTTCATGCATCAGCCCCTCCGGAAGCAGTTGCATTCGCGGAATGCAATGAAGAGGTGGCTGAGATAGTGCGAATCTGTGTTCAGCACCAGAAACCGATTATTCCGTTTGGCACCGGAACTTCCCTTGAAGGACATGTTGCCGCTTTGCAGGGCGGGGTGTGTCTCGATGTTTCCGGTATGAATCAGGTACTGGAAGTTAACGAAAATGACCTGGACTGCCGGGTGCAGGCAGGAGTAACCCGAAAGCAGCTCAATCAGCATTTGCGGAATTCTGGACTTTTTTTCCCGATTGATCCCGGAGCGGACGCCTCACTGGGAGGAATGACGGCAACTCGCGCCTCCGGAACAAACGCTGTACGCTACGGAACCATGCGGGAAAATGTGCTTGGCCTGACAGTGGTTACTGCAGACGGGCGTATAATCCGCACCGGAACCCGCGCCCGTAAATCTTCCGCGGGCTATGATTTGACACGCCTGTTTGTCGGCTCCGAAGGAACATTGGGAATCATAACGGAAATTCAGCTTCGACTTTATGGAGTCCCGGAAGCAATTTCAGCCGCTGTATGTTCCTTTGAATCTATGGAAGGTGCGGTTAACACCACAATCTCAACAATTCAGATGGGAATTCCTGTGGCACGGATTGAATTGCTGGATGAGGTTCAAGTTGATGCAATCAATCGTTATGCAGATTTTGATTATGCCCTCAAACCGACTTTGTTTTTTGAGTTTCATGGAACAGAGGCCTGGGTAAAGGAACAGGCCGAAATGGTTAAAGAAATCTCAGCCGAAGAAGGCGGAAGCGACTTTCAATGGTCTACCCGTGAACAGGAAAAGCAAAAACTATGGGAGGCACGCCACAATGCCTATTATGCTGCTTTGGCCTTGCGTCCGGGTTCTAAGGGATGGGCGACTGATGTTTGTGTGCCAATTTCACGTCTGGCTGATTGTATTCTGGAAACACGCAGCGATATTGAAGAATCCGAACTGACAGTACCATTAGTTGGACATGTGGGTGACGGAAATTTTCATCTTACATTTTTGATTGATCCGAGAAATGAAGAAGAGGAACTAAAGCGTTATCAACCCTTGAACGATAGGCTTGTAGAACGGGCTTTGCGCATGGGAGGAACTTGTACCGGCGAGCACGGAATCGGTTCCGGTAAAATAAAGTATATGGAAGCTGAACATGGTGATTCCCTGGATCTCATGCGTCAGATCAAACAGGCTTTTGATCCTGATAACCTGATGAATCCCGGAAAAATGTTACCAGCATGATAAACAATTTTCAGCAGTTACCAACTATACTTAGTAATATTTTTAAAGAGTCTTTAAGTGTTGCGCTACCGCTTTATCGGATAATAATTCCAATGATAATTGTGGTTAAGATTCTTAAAGAAATTGGCGCCGTTGAGATTCTTGGACAGTGGATGGCTCCCCTGATGGGGCTGGTGGGGCTTCCGGGAAGCATGGGACTGGTTTGGGCTGCTACACTTGTTGCAGGTTTTTATCCGGGCATTTTTATCTTTGCTGATCTTGCTGCAACAGAAATGCTGACAGTAGGCCAGGTCACAATTTTGTCCTCATTAATGCTGATTGCACATTCACTTCCGATTGAGTTGCAAATTGCTGGTAAGGCCGGACCCCGCTGGTTGAGTATGGGAATTATCCGGATTGGCGGAGCTTTACTATATGGGATGATTTTGAATCAGATTTTACTTTGGGGAAACTGGCTTTCAGAAAGCACAATTTTGCTTTGGCATCCTGAAACAGGACCAGTGAGTTTACTGACCTGGGCCTCCGAGCAAACGGTGGGTCTGATAATCATGTTTGTAATTTTGGTTTTCCTGGTGCAGTTTATGAAGCTGCTAGATTTGATGGGATTAACCAAATTGATGCAGCGCATCCTTCATCCATTGCTTAGTAACTTGGGTATTGGAAAAGAAGCTACGAACATCACGATTATCGGAATTACTCTTGGGATTTCCTATGGCGGAGGGCTGATTATTCGCGAATCCCGCACGGGTACTATCCCACCAAGGGATATTTTTTTCGCACTTGTATTGATGGGCCTGTTCCATAGTTTTGTTGAAGACACACTGCTACTGATGCTGCTTGGGGGAAGTTTATGGGGATATCTTGTTGGGCGTTTGATATTTGCTTTACTGGTGGTATGGCTACTTGTTCGGATACTTTCTCTGCTTTCAGATCAACAATTCCACCGGTACTTTTTTAAGGAAAAAACCGTGACCCAACCTGGGTCGCTTGACTATGAGTCAACTCAAGACGTCAAAAGATTAGCCGGGTAAAAGAAGCTGTAATGTCAGACATACCATTGATTGACCTCAGCCAACAATTTGAAAACCCTGATGCAGAAACCAGGATTGCGGAGCAGATTGATCTTGCCTGCAGACGAAGCGGATTTTTTGCAGTTCGTGGACATGGAATTCCGGAAACAATAATCGAACGATGCTGGCAGGTTAGCTTCCAATATTTTGCACTTTCGAAGGAGGAAAAACTCAAGGTCAAGATGCCCTTTGCCGGATATCCTTACGGTTTTGCAGCAATGGAAGGTGAAACTCTTTCACGCTCACGTGGAGAGCAGGCTCCTCCGGATTTGAAGGAAAATTTTTCTGCCGGGCCAAACACGAAACCACCTCCGGGCATTGCTTCAGACGAAGCCGTTTTTGTGTTTTCAGAAAATCAGTGGCCCCAAAATCCAGCGGATTTTCAGGAAGCATGGGAAACCTGCTACGAAGCGATGACGCTGTTTTCCGGTCGTTTAATGTCGCTTTTTGCTCTTGCACTGAAGTTGCCAAAAGACTATTTTGATCAATTCCTGCAGCAGCCAATCAGCGCTTTGCGTGCCAATCACTATCCGGCTTTGGACAAGCCTCCACTGCCGGGACAACTAAGAGCAGGCGCCCACAGTGACTATGGCAGTTTGACGCTGCTGTTTCAGGAAGAAGGATTGTCAGGACTCGAAATATTGAACCGCCAAAAAAAATGGACTCCGGTTGCTCAATGTAAACCGGAGATGATTGTTAATCTAGGCGACCTTATGGAGCGCTGGACTAACGGCCGCTGGATTTCCACACTTCATCGTGTTAACCTTCCGGATACCAATAAAATTCCAAATCAATCTCGAATGTCGCTGGCGTTTTTCCATCAACCTGACTGGGATGCACGCATTGAATGTCTTCCCACGTGCGTCAGTCCCGGCGAAACAGCAAAATATCCAGTAGTAACTTCCGGACGCCACCTGATGGAACGTTTTCACAGCACAGTGCTCGAAGTTGATGACTGTACTTTCAGTCAAATTGAAGAAAAAAATAAAAACAATTAAAGGTAAATAATGGATCTGATAATCAGGAATGCAAATCTTCCAGACGGAAGAATTGGGATTGATATTGGAATCAAGGACGAAATGATTGTTGCACTTGAGGTGGCTTTGACCGCAAAAGCTCAGAAAGAAATTGATGCTTCCGGGTATCTGGTCAGCCCTCCGTTTGTTGACGCTCATTTTCATATGGATGCCACACTCAGTTTGGGACTGCCCCGTTTGAATCAGTCCGGAACTTTGCTGGAAGGCATAGCCTTGTGGGGAGAATTAAAACCGCATTTAACTATTGAAGCAATCAAGGATCGAGCCCTCAGATATTGCGATTTGGCAGTAGCACGAGGTTTACTGGCCATCCGGAGTCATGTGGATATTTGTGACCCACGTTTATTGGCAGTGGACGCCCTCCTGGAAGTCAGGAAGGAAGTTGCGCCGTATCTTGATTTGCAACTGGTAGCTTTTCCGCAAGATGGATATTTCCGTACACCAGAAGTGGCAAAACTTCTGGAAAAAGCACTTGATCGCGGAGTTGATGTAGTTGGCGGGATTCCACATTTTGAGCGGACGATGGACGAAGGTAAAAAATCTGTGGAAGTCTTGTGCCGCATTGCAGCCGAGCGAGGTTTGCGGGTTGACATGCATTGTGACGAAAGTGATGATCCTAATTCGCGTCATATCGAAACATTGACTGCAGAAACTGTGCGGCACGGTTTACAGGATCGAGTTACTGGCTCACACCTGACTTCCATGCATTCCATGGATAATTATTATGTCAGCAAATTACTGCCATTGATGGCAGAAGCGGAAATGAATGTAGTATCAAATCCGTTGATTAACATAACACTCCAGGGAAGACACGAGACCTATCCCAAACGGCGTGGTATGACTCGTGTTCCTGAAATGATGGGAATTGGTATAAAGGTGGCTTTTGGGCACGACTGCGTAATGGATCCTTGGTATTCGCTTGGTTCTGCAGATATGCTGGAAGTTGCAAGCATGGGGCTGCATGTGGCACAAATGACAGGCGTTGAACAGATGAAAGCCTGTTTTCATGCCATAACAGAAGTCCCAGCCGCTATCCTGGGTCTAGAAGGTTACGGTCTGGAAAAAGGGTGCAATGCGGATATGGTAATTTTACAGGCAGCGGATCCCATCGAAGCTCTCAGGTTGAAGGCAAACAGGCTATTTGTTATCCGTCGCGGAAAGATCATTGCGCAATCAGAACTGCTTCAGTCAAATCTGGATTTGCCAGGCCGTCCAAAATCCGAAAAATTTCTGATACAATCCTGAAAAGAATATCCCTAGACATTAGATAAGACTGGACTATGGGGGCAGCCAATGCTAATGGCTCATCTTCTTCTTTGTGTTGGTTACTTCAGTCCTTTCCAATGAGTCTCTGTTTCCCATAAACCTGGACAACTAGTGTTACCATCTCTTCAGCGATCAGGTTTTCGTCGTATTCCGGCAACGTCTGCTGATGGATACTTCCGCTATATTGCGGAAAGAGTTGTTAATGTAGATTTTACAGAAGCAAAACGTTAAAGACAGGATGCGAAAAAAAGTGTTGCATTCTGATTTTTATAGGTATATGCTGTACGGAAATTTACCAGAAAGCATTTTTTGAGTTGTTCTAAATTATGTGAACTGGTAGTAATTCCAGTGTCGCCGTTAACACCATACCCGATACATAAGTCTAAGAATAATCCTGAATTTTTAAATAATGAAATAGGTTATTATGAAAAAGATAATATTTTGGCTCACCATGATCGTAGGCATAATTGCAGTCATTGGAGCTTGCAAAAAATCAGATGATTCAACCACCACCACGGTAGCATGTAGTTCTTCCCTGAGTACTACAGCTTCAGGCACCTTAACTGGCTTGAAGACAACTATGGGAGTAGATAACGTTACTGGAACCTATAACTTGGCTTGGTATGGAGCAACACCGACTGCTGGTTGTATTGACAATGGCACTGTAATCGCACAGATAATTGGTTATGACGCGGCTCCAAGTGATACAATAAACTTTAAATATCAAGTTATTGTAACTTCAAGTACCTCGTTTACAGATATTAAAACTTATTATTCAGACAACAATTCTTGCGCTACCGTCTCAGGGTACCATGCTACATCTTACACGAATTTCACAGTTGGAGATAATATCACCATGGCAACTGCTCCATCTGGCTATCCGACATACGGCACCAAAGTTAGTTATAAGGACACCTGTTTTATGGCAAAAGGAGTAACGGACACCGCTACGGCATTTATAAACGCCATGAGTAATGTAAGCGGAGCCGTCACAGGGACGGAATTAAACAAAGAAGGGTCAGGTTCTACTTATTATAACATCATGGCACTCAACGATAATCACAGTGGTACAACTTATGATTGGTTTTACATGGGGCCGAAAAGTACTAGTGCCTATCCCGATAATTATTCAAGTGGTGATGGTGGTGATTGGGTTCGTCAGATAACTCCACCATCAATTTTTGGTCCGGTGAAGAAAAAGTTCTTACGAGCTTGGCATCCAATAGGTCCGCGACAACTCTGTATAAAGTCGACATAGCCAATTCTCTACTGGCCAGCTGAGTTATGTTGTCGATAGAAAGGGGCCCTTCATTCTGGGTTAGTACAGCCAAGACCTGCAATCTTGCATTGGTAACAAAAAGACCATGCCTTTTAAGAATGGACGTCAATTCCTCTTTGTTCATTCCAGCATTCTATACCTGTGTCAGCATGTAAGCAATTGATATTTGAGATTGATTCTCAAAGTTGTTGACATGCGCAGAACAACGG
>ENA-UPTF01000840-UPTF01000840.1-marine-metagenome-genome-assembly--contig:-NODE-840-length-20573-cov-5.306889_pt1 | contig 20573 bp, 16 predicted proteins | sample MGYA00238166_ERZ767019 | MGnify/ENA primary metagenome ERZ767019 (study PRJEB28930, sample SAMN06266391) | marine metagenome | isolation source: Sea water from 250 m depth | place: Atlantic Ocean | study... | reverse complement strand
AATGTAACTTTTCATAAGGCGATTGATCAAACATCAAATATTCTTTCTGAATTACAAAATATAAAATCAATTCCTGAAGTAAGCAGTGTTTTAACTTCTGGAGGAAAAATTAATGCAGAATCTGGTTATAAAATAATTAAAGAAATGATACATATTGCTGATAACAAAATCAATATTATTGCTGCAGGTAGCATAACAAATAAAAACCTGGAGTATCTACATAAGAAAATTGGTGCTATGGATTATCATGGAAGAAAAATCGTTGGTGGATTAAATTAATATACCTTCATCCCACTAGAAACATTAACATCATCAACTGTTACCAAGGTAAGCTCTTTATCTTTTTTTGCTGCTAATAACATTCCGTATGACTCATTACCAAAAATTGTTGCTGGTTTCAAATTAGTTACGACTACAATCAAATTATTTAATAAGTCTTCCGGGGAATAATACTCTGCGATCCCAGATATAATCTGACGCTTTTCATTTCCTATCTGCACTTGAAGTTTTAATAACTTGTCAGCTTTATCTACTTTTTCAGCAGCTATTACTTTACCTGTTTTTAGTTCAATGTTTTTGAATTCATCATAAGAAATAACATTTATCAAATCAGATTTAGTTGAATTACTTTTTTTTAAATCCTTATTTAGTTTATTAATATCTATTCGAGGAAAGAGTGGTTTATGATTTTTAAGTTTTTTTCCTGATTTTATCTGTCCCCATTCTAAAGAAGTTTTCTCTGCTCCAAAGGTTTCAAGAACAATCATAGTTCTATTTGGCATTATTGGAGCTAATAATAATGCACTTATACGTAATGACTCAGCTGCCGTATACAATACTCTCTCAGCAGCATTTATATCTGTTTTAGCTAATTTCCATGGAGCCATATCTTCCATATATTTGTTTACACTTCTTATATATTGTAAAGTCGCTTCAATTGCATCGTTAATTTTCATTCCCTTAATAAATTGCCCTACAGCCTCTATTGTATTTATACTATTTTTTTTAATTTTTTTTCCTTCACTTGAAGCATCTTCTTCAGGTGGAATTTGTGAATCACAAAACTTTTGCAATAAATTTGTAACTCTACTTAATAGATTGCCAAAATCATTAGCAAGATCACTATTGTAGCGCTTAATAAATGATTCCATGGTAAAATTAGCATCTTGGCCTAAAACCATTTCACGCATTAGATAATAACGTACTGGATCAACTCCATGTTCTTCAATTAAATCCAGAGGATCCACAACATTACCTAAAGATTTACTCATTTTAGATTCACCGCTTAGCCACCATCCATGGGCAAAAATTGTTTTTGGCAATGGAAGTTTCGAAGACATTAACATTGTGGGCCAATAAACAGCATGAGTGGTAAGAATATCTTTACCAATTAAATGACAATTTGCAGGCCAATACTTATCAAATTTTTCATTATTGGCATTATAACCTGGCGCCGTAATATAATTAATCAAAGCATCAAACCATACATATGTAACATAATTCGAATCAAACGGAAGTTCAATTCCCCAGCTTAACCGAGATTTTGGTCTAGATATACATAAGTCATCCAAAGGCTGTTTTAGAAAGCCTAAAACTTCATTCCTTCTATGAGGAGGTTGTATAAATTCTGGATTATTTTGAATATATTTGATAAGGGGTTCTTGGTAATTTGACATTTTAAAAAAATAATTTTTTTCTTTTAATTTTTTTATATCTCTATAGTCCCCAAAATCTGCTTCTTTTTCAGTAATAAAACGTTCCTCAGAAACAGAATATAAACCTTCATACTCATCTTCATAAATATCTCCAGCATCATATACTCTCTGGAGAATTTCTCTAACTACTATTTGATGTCGATCTTCTGTTGTTCGTATAAAATCATCATATTGAATATGAAGTTTTTTCCATAATTTTATAAAACTAGGAGCCATATTATCACAGTGATCTTTTGGCTGAACTTTATTTTCTTTCGCAGCTTGTTGAACTTTTTGACCGTGCTCATCTAATCCTGTAAGAAATAAAACATCTTTTCCTGAATTACGATGAAATCGTGAAATTACATCTGCTAAAATAGTTGTATATGCATGACCAATATGTGGCTTATCATTTACATAATATATAGGTGTCGTTAAGTAAAATGTTTTCATAAGACAGGTTGGAGTACTTTGCCTCTCAATAAAGTTTGAACTGATATAAGCAAATTAGTCAATGTTAATGGGGTATAAAAGTTTCTTGATAATGATTCAACTGAATCTTCTAACAATCTATTTATCTCACATAAATTTGCATTTGGATATTTCTCATTGAATTCACATAAAGATTTTTCTAGTCTTTCAAAGCCTTTAATAGGACTACCACTCATGCGAATCCTATATGCATGATTAAACCAAAGTTGGAGTAAAAAAATTTTAAATCTAAATTGATTTGGATCTCGAAAAGCTAACATTGAAAGATTATCAATAAATTTCCGCCAGCCAGTTTCATTTACAGTAACTAATTGTTTAGATAATGATCGTAAATCATCAAAAACATCTTTATCATTTTTATTTGCTAAATCTATTGCTAAATGTACATCTCCTCTAGCTATAAATGTTATTTCTGTAGCTTGCTGATCATCAAACCCTTTTTCTATCAGAATAGATTTGACACAATCTTTTCTTAGGTTTGGGAAATGTATATTTTGGCAACGACTAATTACAGTAGGTAGTAAAGCATTTTTATTATCTGTAACTAATATGAGGGTAGTATTTTCTGGAGGTTCCTCTAATATTTTTAATAATGCATTAGCCGACTCACCCATGCCTTCTGATAGTAAATGAGCATCAAAAATCAAAATTATCTTTCTCCCAAAAGAATGAGTTTTTAAATAAATCGATTGTCTTAACTCTCGAATTGAGTTGATGGTTATTCTACGTGCCTTAGGAACAATGATTTTATAAAATGGATTTGTACTTTTTAAGTCTAGTGCATTTGTTAAATATTCGAAGTCTTCTTTTGTTAACGAATCTAATGGGTCACCATCTTTGTTTGTTTTATTATTTGAAGGTAATGGAACAATGATTTTTAAATTTGGATGTTGGAGACATTTAAATTTAGTACACGAAGAACATTTATCGCATAGCCCATCGAAATTGTTTTCACAGTTCAATAGTTTAGCAAATTCTATTGCACCCCATTCTTTTGCACTACCTTTTTGACCAGAAAAAATATAAGCTGATCCAACTCGATTGTTTTTATTAATCTTTGATAGTCTATTCCAAACTAATGGCTGTGTATCTGAAAAAATCATCTTTTAGTTAACCAATATTCAGGGTTCAATTTTTTCCCTCCCCCCCAAATTTCAAAGTGTAATTGAGAGCCATTAATCGATCCTGAATCTCCCATATAAGCAATAACATCTCCACTCCTAACTTGACTATCCTCATTGGTCTCAACATTAGTTACATGACTATAAACTGTATAAAAACCTCCACCATGATCAATAATTATTGTTGTACCAAAACCGCGTATGAATGTTATCGTTGTCACAATGCCCCCTAATACTGATCGTATTTCTGAACCCGGTTTTCCTTTGATATCAATTCCTGGATTTTCAGTAGTGGTTTTTAACTTTGGATTCCATTGGCGGCCAAATTTAGTTACAACTCTACCTTCAGCAGGCCATTGTAATTGACCTTTTAATTTTGGAAACTCTTTTGATTTAAGTACCATTTGTTGCCTTCGAATTCGATCTTCTCTTTCAGATCTAGCAATATCTTCTTGGATTTTCTTAAGAATACTTTCTAACTGTTTTACCCCTGCCTGTTTTTCAGTTAAATACACATTTAAGTCCTTTTGACTCTTTCGAATTTTAACTAGTTCTCGCTGTTCTTTCTTCTTTTTAGAACGTAATGATGTAAGGGTTTTTTCTCTATCACGTTTTAATCGTCTTTTTTTTCTGAGAACTGCTTCTAGCTCAAGTTTTTGTTTTCCTATTTGAATCAATAATGATCTTATCGTATCATGAGTTTTTTGATCTATTTCTGAAATTATTTTTAAATATTTTGTACGATAGATGGCTTGCCTCCAAGAAGTAGAGCTTAATATTTTTTCTAAATTTGAAATTTGACCTTTTTTATAAATAGTTGATAAACGACGCGCATAACGAAGCCGAAGTGTATCAAGCTCTTCTTCAGTATCTGAAATCTTTCTTTCAGATCTTGAAATATCCGCAACTAATAGTTTTTCCTCTTTCTTTATTTCTTTAACCAATTGTTGAAGAAGAGAAATCTCTTCAGAAAGATTGCTTACCCTACGTACTGAGGATTTTTCTTTTCGGTTTTCAGATTGAATTCTTTTTTGTGTCGCTTTGATTTCATTTTTTAATGATTGAATAGCACTGCTTTGAGCTTCTAGCTCTTTTTGAAAGTCTTGTTGAGAGCGTTGACTAAGGATTAATGACTGGAACATTAATAAACTGATGATTATTTGGCGATACATAATACTTGAAAATACCCCTTCATTTCAGGTTAGGTCAATTTCATTGTCATTTTGTCTTTACTTGAACAATTCACACTTCTATATCTATAATCTAAGTTCCAAATCAAGGAGTATGTAGTGAAAAGCGCAACATGGGAAAATATATTTAAAGGATGGAATAGTTCTGAAAGTGCAACTGTCCATACCTTAAAACAAGTTCCTATATTTAAAGAATTAACTGATAAGGAATTCAACGAACTAGAAAAACTTATACATCATAGAAAGTATAATGAAGGAGATTTTGTTTTTAAAAATCGTGCTACTGGCGAAGGAATGTATATTATTATGGAAGGCAGTGTAAAAATTACTTTAGGAACAAAATCTGATAACGAAAGCATTTTAGCCGAATTAAGTGAAGGTGACTTTTTTGGTGAATTAGCTCTTTTTGACGATGAGCCACGATCTGCAAATGCTATTGCTACTCAAGATTCCGAGCTACTTGGATTTTTTACTCAGGATCTAATGACATTACAAGAACGAAATCCCGTCCTTGGACAAAAAATCCTCTTTAATCTAGGCGGAGTATTAGGTGAAAGACTAAGAGGCACTAATTCACTGCTTATAAAAGCTCAATCAAATAAATAGTAATGGATCAAACAACTAATTATTTTCAACTAATCTATAGGGTTATTCTATCTTTAATTGGAGTATGGTTCTTATCGATTATTTGGCCATATATATCCGATGTGGTTCTAATGCTTGTTTTTGCTTTTTTATTCACAACTGTCCTACTATCTAGTGTTGATTCACTAGAGCGAAAAATAGGAAATCGCGGATTATCAGTACTAGCTGTTGTCTTAATGATACTAATAGTATTTGGAACATTTATTGGAAGTTTTATTTCACAAATGTCATATCAAGCTAAGGATTTTTCAAACCGTATAGATAAAGAAACATTGACAGCTGAGTTTTCAAAACTCGGTGATCAGTTGACTGCAGCTCTTCCAAATTTTATGAAAGATATGCAATCAACTAATGGTGATATGGCAGGAAAATTGAGTGAAATAGTAAATACAACCATAGGTTCCTTAGCTTCAATGGCAGGAGCAATAGGAAATTTTATGTTCATTGCAACCATGGTATTTATTTTTACAATTATTTTGTTGGCAGAGTATCATGGTTTCCGTAAATCTTTAGTGAACATTATACCCAATAAATATTTTGAAGTTGGACTAAAATTGATTTACAATATAGAAAAGTCCGTATCAAGCTATCTTAGAGGGCAGTTTCTTTCTGCTTTAAGTGTGGCAGCTATGTCAGTTGCAGGCTTACTCATACTTAATCTATTTGGAGCAAATCTCACATTAACGATTTTCATAGGAATCATAGCTGGCCTTGCAAATCTAATCCCACTTATTGGTCCGTTTGTAGGAATGGTTCCTGCAATACTTATAGCATTTATGAATAATATTGGGAATGATGTTGCAACGGCTCATATGCTCTTTGGTGTTTTACCATCACCATTTTTCATTTTTGATATAATTCTAATGTTCCTGGTTGTACAACAAATTGAAGGTAACTTAATTACACCCGCACTTGTAGGCAAAAGTGTAGGGCTACACCCTATGCTCGTAATGATTGCTTTATTAGTTGGAGGTACAATCCTCGGCCCATTAGGTATGTTATTTGCCGTTCCCGCTACTGGTGTATTAAAAGTAATTTTTAAAGAAATTGTTTTTGTGAAAAAAAATGCGCATTTATTATAGAAAAATCATTCTTGTTCAATACGAAATAATTTATAATTGGTGAATGTAAGTAAAACCTCTTTCCCCTCTTTATATCGATATATCCAAAGTTGATTGCCAGAATTATCATTATTAGATATAATTTCTGAAGGAGGACCCATAATTTCCTCTACTTCAGAAATCACCATACCAACCAGAATAGATTTTTCATCTTCTTTTTTCTTTTTTTCCTCATTTAATATTTGATCAATTTTTTCACGTATTTCATAACTTTCATTTACAGCTAATTTTTGTTTTAATTCATCTAGTATTCGAGAATTAGTTTTGCTTAAACCACCAGTAAGTTTCTGCGTTTCTTCAAGAGCATAAACAACAAATTTTAACGAATTTAGATCTTTCATTTGATCTGCCATTGTTAACAGTTCAACAGCAATACGATGTTTATATGTTGCTATTTCAAAAGTTAAACCTGAATCCATTTTTAAAGCTTCATCAAAATAACTTAATGACCGATTATGAAGTCCTATCTTATAGAGTTCTTCACCCTTATTCATTAAATTTGTTATTTTAAATCTTTTAACATGGTGTCTTACGCCAGGATACCAACCAGCTACCATCGTTACATGAGCTATTGCAGTATCACCAGCACCTTCATTTAACCATTTTTCGGCTCTTTCAACTTCTTGATAGGCAATTTCTCTTAATCTTTCATCAATTACACCGATTAGAAGAGTATCTGCCAATGATTTTGCACGAATATATTTTTCCACCGCTCTAGGCATCATTCCCCTTTTATCAAAGCTCATCCCTTCCCTCATCAATTGATAGGGTATTCTACGCTCACTTTCAACGGCTAACTTCTTAGCTCTAGCTATATTAGCATGATTTGGATTTTCATCTATGAATTCCTCAAAAAAACGTTTGGATGTAATATAATTACCTGAGTAATAGTACATTTTTCCTGTATCACCTTTTGTTTTTCTACCGCCAAAAAAAACACTGGCAGTTGCATAGATGCCAGCAGTTTGAATTGTAAAACCATTAATTGGAGTGATATCTTTAGGGTCCTTAATGTTTTTGATTGCTGTATGACTATATTTTAAATCTATACCTATAGCAAAACGATTTTTCATCTCTGGATCTAAAATATATCTTGCCCCAAAAGTAAATGATTGAGAAGGACCGTATCCAGAAACATTATTTTGTTTTTTATAAAACCGTGAGTACGCCACTCCATAGGTATATCTATATGTTGAATACCAAGTTTCAAACCATTGCAAGATTAAAGACTGACTCCAACTTAATTCTATCATTGATCCGTTAAATTTTTCACCCAATTTCCATGATTCATTAGAAGCATTCCATTCCTCAGGTATCACCGATGGGAACAACAAGGATGAATATCTAAAGTTTAATCCTGAGTGCATATCTAGCCAACTATTTCCAAACCAATAATATGCTAGATTAGTTTTTAAGAAATCTAGGTCCAGTTGATGCCCAAGCCTTGATGAAAACTTTCCTCCATTAAACTCTTTAACTTCAGATTCATAAGACATCCAATTACTTTTTAAGCCACCTAATCCTAAAAACTTGCTACCAGCATTATAACTAAAGCCATATCTCATCTCGATTGGAATAAAATTTATTGGCTGATGAAATTCTCGACGACGAAAAATTTGATCAAAAATATAACCGCTCCCAAACTTTTTTAAGGCTTTATCTTCAATTGAAAAAACCTTAAAAATAAGCGATTTAGATGTATCCTGTTCTACTGGGCTTAATTCAGCCTTAGTTATAGTCGAAAGAATAATGATGATTGAAATTGTTTTTAAAATCACAGCCTCAAAATAGGTGAATTTCATTACTTGTAGCAAGACGTCCATAAATGAAAGAAGCTATCTATCATTAAACGATTTTGATTAATTTCTATAGAAATATATTATTAGCAAATAAATTATAAAAACCATACTATAAGCCAAATTATGAATTGTTTAAAACAAATTAATTACATGATCATGACTATTGCTATTCTCACATCTGCGTATGGGCAAGCATTTTCAATCGCTAGAGTACATTATGGAGGTGGTGGTGATTGGTACAGTGATCCAAGCAGTTTGCCAAATTTAATTGCTTATATTAAGAAAAATACTTCAATTATAATTGAACAAGATGAATATCAATTAAAACTAACTGACTCTGGTTTAAAGAATCATTCATTCTTATATATAACCGGACATGGAAATATAAGATTTACCGATGATGAAATCATTATTCTTAGAGATTACCTCCTTAATGGTGGGTTTTTACATGCAGATGATAATTATGGTATGGATGAGTCATTTAGACGTGAAATGAAAAGAGTATTTCCATCGAAGGAATGGGTCGAATTACCTCATGATCATGATATTTATAATGTTTATTTTGATTTACCTAATGGGCTGCCAAAAATTCATGAACACGATGGTAAGCCAGCTCAAGGATTAGGATTATTTGAAAAAAATCGATTGATTGCATTCTACAGTTATGAATCAGATTTGGGAGATGGATGGGAAGATCAAACTGTCCATAATAATCCAATCGAAATTAGGCAATCAGCTTTAAAAATGGGTGTTAATATTATTTGGTTTGCTTTAACACAATAAAATGAAAATAATAACTAATTACTTATTCAAGGTTCGACGAAAAGCAATTTTATCAGATTTAAAGCTTCTGAGTTGGAAGGCTTACACAACAATTTTGTTTTTTTTCTTATTCACTCTAATCATTGAAAATATTTTTTATTTATCTGTAGAAATTCGAACTGGAGTATTGATAATACTTTTTTCTATTTTATTAATTTTTTTTATTTGGCTTTCTACTGTTCTATTAAAAATATATTATAATTCATTTAAAAGATACAACCTGTCCAATCTTGCAAAAAAAGTTGGGAGTTTAGTTTTTTCAAAGCATGATACCTTACTTAATGCCTTTCAAATAGAAAGTTCCGATAACCAAATATCTTCAAAAGAACTTCGAGAACAATTTATTGCAAGGACAATTGATAAATTAAATAAAATCAGTTTTACAAAAATTTTCCCTTCAAAAAAAATAGATCAATGGAAAAAAATTACATTTATTTCTTTACTAATTAGTGGATTAATTATCCTAAGCTTATGGAATAGCTCCACATCAGCAATGTATAGATGGTCTCATCCTACTACCGAATTTATTCCACCTAAACCATTTACTATTTACTCTAGTACTGGACATGTAAATGTACTTGGAGGCGAAGATGTAAATGTAACTTTTTTTACTAGTGGAGTAGAGGTTCCTGATTCACTATTGATCGAATTTACTCCATTGATGTTTAATACAAATAATGATTCTATGATTTTAAAAAAAGCAGTAGTTACGAATAATCAGTTTAGTGTTACATTAAATAAGGTCTTTCAAAATTATCAATATCGATCTTTTTACAAATCAAATGTGTTTTGGCAGCCTTGGTCAGAAATATCCTCTAGAAAATATTCTATTTCTGTAACCGATAGACCTTCAATGAATGATTTTACGGCAACAATTTTTCCACCAGATTATACAAAGCTTCCAATTAAAACTCAAAAAGCGAATCAAGCAGAAATACAAGCAATTTTGGGTTCAAAAATTGAAGTAAGTTTGAAATCCAATCAAAAGTTAGCAGATGCGAAAATATTATTAGATGAGAATAAAGAGATTATGGAAACAAATGAAAAAACTGCAGAGTACTCATTTATTATTGAAAAAGATCTAGAATTTTCAATTTATTTGACTGATGACCGCGGCATATCTAATCGAAATCCTATTCCATTTCGTGTAACAATGATTAATGATATTTTGCCAGAAATGAATATCTTAGAACCGCCACCAATTATTGAATTAGGCGGAGATCAATCGATACCTATTGCAATGATAATCAAAGATGATTTTGGTTTTTCTAATCTACAGCTCGCATATGAAATACAAAGACCAAACTATATTAATGCGGAGCCCTTCATTTCAATGTTTAGTATACCTATAAAGGAGCTTGATAAATCACAGCAAGAACTTAAAACAACATGGGATTTAAAACCGCTTGGCTTGATGCCTGAGGATGAGATCCACTTTCATTTTGAATTATATGATAATGATATTATTTCTGGCCCTAAAAAAACAATCTCCAGCACATTTATTGCAAGACTACCATCACTTAAAGATTTATTTCAAACATTTAATCAAAAAGAAAATGAAATTGAAGATATTGTAGAGATAGAATTAAGTGACATAAAAAAATTAGAAAAGCAATTAGAAAAAGCGAAACTTGATCTTTTAAAAACAGATAAACCAGAATGGGAAGATCAAAAAAATATTAGAGAAACTATTAAAACTCTTGAAAATCAATTAAGTGATTTCGAATCTTTAAAAGAAAAAATGAATCAATTAAATAATTCTGCAGAAAAACACCAATTATTCTCGGAAGACTTAATGAAAAAGTTTAATGATCTTCAACAATTGATTGAAGAAATTTTTTCGCCAGAAATGTTGAAAAACATGGATTGGCTTAGTGAAGCATTAACAAAGCTTGACACAAAGGAAATACTCAAAGCTTTAGATGAACTTTCAAATAATCTTGGAGAAGTTGAAAATGAACTAGATCGATATTTGGATATTTTTAAAAGAGTTAAAGCTGAGCAACAAATTGATGAACTTAGAAAACGAATGGAATCTATAATTGCAAATCAAGATAATATTGATCGTCAAATTCGAACTACTAATACTCAAACTGATCCATCAATATTTAAAAGATTAGTACAGGAAGAAAAATTGATTGAAAGAGAACTAAATGATATCCAAAAAACATTAAATACTGCAGCAAGGGATGTAAAAGATTTTAGTCGTAAAACAGCGCAAGATCTCGAAAATCTCTCAGATTCTGATATTGCTGAATCGTCAAATGATCTTATAGATCAAGTGATTAAAAATTTAGATAATAATAAGCCTTATGAAGCAATGGAAAATAGCTATGCTGGTTTAACAGCAATGGAAACATTTGGATCTAATTTGGATAAAATACTATCAGAATTTCAAAAAGAGACAACTCAAGATATGTCTCAAAAATTCCGGTCTATTTTGAGAGATGTTATTTCTTTATCAAAAACACAAGAATCTCTCAAAAGCGAAACAGAAGAAACACCTCGAAATTCTCCAAAATTAACAAATTTAGCAAACGATCAACAAATTCTCCAGAATCAACTAAAACAAACTATGAAAAATACCATTTCACTATCCAAGGAAACATTTTTAGTTTCACCAAAGATGGGAAGAAAGCTCGGCCAAGCCAATGCTCAAATGGAAACATCTAAAGGAAAATTAGCTGAACGCAATGGGAATGGATCATTAAGCAACCAAAGTGAAGCAACGTTAGCACTTAATGAAGGTGCTCAAATTATTATTCAATTGATTAAAAAAATGCAGGATAGTGGTTCAGCTAGTGGGTATAATGAATTTTTAAGGCAAATGGAAGAGATGGCAAATCAACAAGGAAATTTAAATCAACAAGGGTCTCAATTAGCACTGGGACAATTAGGGGCTTCCATGCAACAATCTTTAATGGAGCAAATGTTATTTAAACAGCAAAACATTAGAAATTCCCTTAAAAGAATGATGGATGAGATGAAAGAAGCAGGTAATCATGGCCTTGGAGATTTAAGCGGTATTGCAAATGAAATGGATCAAGTAATTAATGATCTTAAACGGAATAAATTTGACCGTGACACATCTAATCGCCAACAGCGCATTTTATCTAGGATGCTTGATAGTCAAAAGTCTTTAACTCAAAGAGGATTTGAAGAAGAACGCAAATCTCAAACTGCTCAAGAAGTAAAATTAGAAGGCCCAATGGGACTTCCTGAAGATCTAGGACAAAGACAATCTTTAATTTTGCAGGCCATGGATACTGCTTTGAAGTCTGGATATACTAATGACTATCAAAAAATGATTCGAAGATATTTTAATTCTTTAATTGAGCTTGAAACAATAATTAAACCCTCGATTAACCCGCCGAAAGAAATTGAAACCAAGTGAGACTATTATTCTATACTATTACTATTGCATTCTCTTTTGGGCAAATAAACGTTGTCCCCGAAGGTAAAAACGCCTTTACTCAAGCTATGGTTTTGGAACGAGCTGGTAATATATCTGAAGCTAAATTAATCTATTCAAAAATCCTTGAAAACAACCCTAATCATCAACCTTCTTTTTTTCAAATAAGAAGTATTTTTACTCGAGAAGGAGATTATGATTCTGCTATTAAATTGGTGAAGAATTGGGTTAATAACAATCCTAATGATCTGCAGTCTTATCTATTATTAGGAGAATATTATTTTAGGAAGCAACAAAAAGATGAGGCTTTAGCTATATGGGAAAATTTTTATCAAACTAAGCTAGAAAATAAAACAACGTATAGATTATTGTTTCATACATACGCACGATTTGGTCAAGTCGTTGCAATGGAAAAACTCGCCAAAAAAGGAAGAGATGCTTTTGATGAACCTCATTTATTTGCAATTGATCTTGCAAATTACTACCAATCCAGACAAACATATAACCGATCACTAAGAGAATACATGATACTAATTGATCATCAAAAACAATATCTACAGTATGTTACTGATAGAATTTTACTTATGAGTGACGATGATAAAACTCATTCATTAATTGATTCAACACTCAAATTTCATGCAATAGAGAATTCTAATGTTAGAAAAATTTTGGCTGGTTATTATTATAAAATTGGTGAGTTTAAAAATGCATTAGATCAACAAAAAATTATTGGGATATCTAAACCCGAAGATATAAAAAGATGGATGAGTTTTGCTGAAAATTTACAAAAAGAAGGTGATTTTAATTTATCAATAGAAGCATATCATTATTTACTTCAAGAATTAGGTGATTCTAATCCATCCATAATAGGTAAAGCATTACTTGGATTAGGACAAGCATACGAGGATCAAATCATTCAAGATCAAGTTAGATTGGAATTTGTCAGCTGGTTCCCAAAAAATGAATTTTTTAATAATAAACTTATTAAATCACCAGATATAAAAAATGATTTATTAATTAATACGATTGAACATTATCAATCAATCCTAGCATTACTACCACCTTCAAACACAACTGCTATGGTACACTATAGATTAGGAGAAATACAATCAAAAATAATTCGTGACTATGAAGGCTCTTTGTTTGCATATAAGTCTGCCTTAGATGCAAACCCTAATGCTAAACTTAGAAAACTAATTCAATCAAAAATCGGAGAATTAAATTTATTAAGTGGAGATTATGCGCAAGCAACAAAATATTTTAGAACAAAAAATAATCAAAATATTGTTGATGATAACACTATTCATTATATCAATAGTCTATTATACAGTAAAAATATAGATCAACCTTTATCATTACTTGATACAGTAATTATTTCAATAAAACCGAACCATCATTTTTTTAATGATCTTTTGGAAGTACACGATTTAATTGTCAATTATTATAGTAATGGTACTCGAGATGATAAAGTTGCTTTTAAGGAATTTTTCAGTGCAGAAGGTTTAATAAGACAACATAAAATACCCGAGGCGATTTCGTCTCTTAAAGAAATCAGCAATAAATATCCGGATGCATTAATTATACCATTATCAAAACTGCGACTAGCTATTCTATTTGTTGAATTCAGGGAATATGAAAAAGCATTAAGTGTTGCTTTATCTATTGATGATACCACTTTAAAAGATAAAGGGTTGGCACTGGCAGGTGAAATAGAGGAAAGATTTTTAGGTAATTCAGAAAATGCCCTGAAATACTATTACCGTCTTTTATCAGAATGTGAGTCATCACTCCTGATTGAACCTGTAAGGCTTAATATTAGAAAATTATCCAAACTAAATGAGAGTTAAATGAGAATTTTTCTAATATTTATATCTGTTTTCCAATTTGGATTATCTCAAAAGATTTTAATTCCTATGGATCAATCTCAAAAAAATCATTTGAAGGCGTATGGCGTAGCTTTTTGGACACTTGAACAAGAAATTAATGTTGAATGGATACTAAACTATAGAGGCGGTTCATTTATGATTGATAGTTATCCAGAAGTTGAAAGAGAATGTCGTGTTCGTGGCATATCATATGAAATTATTGGTGTTGACAAAACTTTAATAATTTATAATGAAGTAGAAACGAAGAATATGGATGTAGTATTGCTTGAAAAAGCACCAAAAATTGCAATCTACACACCACCAAACAAACAGCCATGGGATGATGCTGTTACTTTGGCCCTAAGTTATGCGGAAGTCCCTTATCAAACCCTATGGGATGAAGAAGTTTTTAATGGATCTTTAGAACAATATGATTGGCTTCATTTACATCATGAGGACTTTACTGGACAGTATGGGAAATTCTATCGTAACTACCGTACCGCAGATTGGTATATCGATCAACAAAGACAGTTTGAAGCAATGGCGCAAAAATTGGGTTTTAATTCAGTACACAATCAAAAAAAAGCACTAGCTCAAATGATTAAAAACTATGTTGCCAATGGAGGTTTTCTATTTGCGATGTGTTCTGCGACTGATTCGTTTGATATTGCACTTTCCGTACTAAATGTAGATGCAGTTAACGCTGTATTTGATGGATCAGGAATTGATAAAAATCTCTATAATAAAATAGATTATAATAATTCTCTGGCATTTACAAATTTTGAGATAATAACTGATCCAATGATATATGAATACTCAGATATTGATTATCCGCAAAGTAATAATGTCGTAGTCAGGGGAGCTGAAGCAGATTATTTTTCTTTATTTGAGTTTTCTGCTAAATATGACCCAGTACCAACCATGCTTACACAAAATCATGTACCGGTCATCAAAGGATTTATGGGACAAACCACGGGGTTTAATAGGGATAGAATCAAAAAACACGTTCTAATAATGGGAGAGGATCGAACGACTCCTCAAGTAAAATATATTCATGGCAACCATGGACAAGGTACCTTTACTTTTTTGGGGGGTCATGATCCTGAAGATTATCAACATTTTGTCGGAGATCCCCAAACCGATTTATCACTTCATCAAAATTCTCCAGGCTACAGACTCATCCTAAATAATATACTTTTCCCTGCTGCAAGAAAAAAAGAACGTAAAACATAGTTGATTGTTTTACATAATAAAGAAAGCCTGAGAGATATTTTGTGGATTCAAAAAGAGATTAATTTAAAACCTAGGGATAGAGGGTTTCATTTGATTACTGATGAAGTAATTTCTAATATCCCTGAATTAATTGATATTTCTGTCGGGTTGTTATCAATTTTTATCAAACACACCTCGGCTTCATTATCTATTAATGAAGATGCAGATGGGACAGTCCGAGAAGACTTCGAATCACACTTTAATATTATGGTTCCAGAAAATGCTCCCTATTACAAACATACCATAGAAGGGTCTGATGATATGCCAGCCCATCTTAAAGCATCCATTTTAGGATCCGCTTTGAATATTCCTATTTCTAATGGAAGTTTAAACTTAGGTACTTGGCAAGGTATTTACTTGTGCGAACATCGTAATAATAAGCCAGTCCGAAAGATCATTTTAACATTAAATGGAAAGTAATCTTAACAAGGTTAAAATAATTGCCGATGTCTTCTAAGCATACAATCATTCATAACAAATAATAATCCAGCAGTTCTTGCTATATTATAAGCTTCATCACTAATCACCCCATCTTGAAGCCACATTGCTTTTGCGCCGATACTAACAGCTTCTTTGGCAATTGAAGCAGCAAATTGCGATTGTCGAAAAACATTTACAATATCTACTTTTACTGGTATATCTAAAAGTGAAGGGTAACATTTTTTACCTTGAATGTTTTGTTGGCTAGGATTTACAGGTATTATATCATATCCTTTATTATTCATATACATCGCGACATAATTACTTGGACGGTGTTCTTTTGGACTCATACCAACAACGGCTATATTTTTCATTGCAAAAACTTTTTTTATTATATTAACACCATCCATTGTTTATACAAAAGATTACTGATCTAATACTTTATTTATTTCCTTTTCAGCTAATAATGACATCACTTCGTATCCTTTTTTGTTAGGATGTACTCCATCTGAACCATATTCATCTTTTAAAGCATCATTTTCATCTACCATAGAAGAATAGTAATCGAGATATACCATCCCATTGGTAGAAGCGTATGATCTCAAAATTTGATTAGCGCTCAAAATTTTTGGTGGCGGATTCATTCCTGGGTTCCAGGGAAAATCTTTTGCTGGTAAAATTGATGAAATAATGACTTTAATATTGTTACTTTTTGCCAACTCTGCCATTGACATAATATTATTAGTTATCATTGTCACATTTGAAGGGCCTGTATTTCCTGCAATATCATTAATCCCTGCCAAAATCAAAACTAATTTTGGCTGAAGATCAATTACATCTTGCCGAAATCTTATTAACATCTGAGGTGTTGTCTGTCCGCTAATTCCTCTGTTAATATATGGTTTACCTTCAAAAAACTCAGGTTGGAGAGTAGACCAACCTTCTGTTATTGAATTTCCCATGAAAACAACTCTTTTTTCATTCTTTGCTGGAGAGCCCAGTTCTAAATTTTTTGATCTATAGTATTCTAAATTGGGCCAATCTTGTTTAACTGATTCTTTTTCAGAAGAACAGCCCATTAATGATATAAAAATTAATATGATCGTGACTAATCGCATTCGTAATCCTTTAATTAATTATTCGTTATGTTTTGCTTCATTCCAAATCAAGTCCATTTCTTCAAGACTGGCTTCATTTAATTCCTTACCTTTGGCTTTAATCCCTTCCTCGACCTTCTTAAAGCGTCGAACAAATTTCTGATTTGTTTTTCTTAATGCATCTTCTGATGAAATAGTTAAATGTCGAGATAGATTTACTATAGCAAAAATTAGATCACCAATTTCTTCCTCAATATCTTGTTTCTTTCCAGAAGCCTCTGCGTCCTTTAGCTCTAATATTTCTTCGTGAACTTTCTCCCAAACCTGCTCGATTTTTTCCCAATCAAACCCGGCATAGCTTGCTTTTTGTTGTAACCTTTCGGCGCGAATTAATGCTGGCAATGTATTTGGGACTCCATCTAATCTGGATTTTCTGCCCTTTTCCTTATGCTTTTCTGCTTCCCAATTTTGTTTTGCATGAAAAGCAGCGTCTGCCTTAGCATCTCCAAAAACATGGGGGTGTCGACGAACCAATTTTTTATTTATATTATCTAAAGAATCAAGTATTTGAAAATTTTCATTATCTTCAGCTATAGATGCTTGAAAAACTATATGCAATAAAACATCGCCTAGTTCCTCTTTAACTAAATCCCAATTATTCTCGTCAATACTTTCAATAACTTCGTAGACTTCCTCTATGAAATACGGCAGCAGTGAATGATTTGTTTGCTCGCGATCCCATGGACAACCATCTGGTGAACGAAGCTTTGAAACAATTTTTACTAATTCTTCAAATTGATTTCCTATTTCACCCATATAATTTTTCCCAGTTTACTTCCTCTAGATATAAATCTTCCTTTTTTTCCATTTCTAGTTTATTTTTTTTTGTGTCGTCCTTATAGCCTAATAAATGTAAACCTCCATGAATAATAAGTCTTCCTAATTCTTTGTAGAAAGATTGATTAAATTTATTTGCATTTTCTTTTGCTCGAGGTAAACTTATATAAATTTCTCCTTCCACATTTTTTTCTTCATATTCATTAAGTCTAAATGCAATTACATCGGTATAATGATTTAAACCGAAAAACTTTTTTTTCAAATCTGCTAGTAAATCATCATCACCAAAAATTAATAATAAATCTGCCTGAGAGATACCTTCGGATAACATTACATGTGATAATAAGGAAGAAACCATTGAATCTTTTGGCCCATCAAATTGCGGATCTAATTCAACATCAATATTGAACATTTTCAGCTAGTGCTAGTTGGTTGCTTTATCTTATCATCTGGGTATTCAATACGAATATGATAAATACCTCTTAATACAGGTAATAGTCCTGCTGTTCCATCAACATCTCCTTTTATTCTTGTCAATTCATCCATAGTAAGAGGGCATTCAGATAGTTGGCCAGCTGAAATTCTAAGATCAATAATTTTATCTATCATTTCCTCAATTTTAATTATATCAGGTTCCTTAATAGATCTAACAGCTGCTTCAACGGCTTCACAGATCATTAAAATACCAGTTTCTTTTGTATTTGGTTTTGGACCAGGATATTGGAACTGTTTTTCATTTACCTTATCTCCATCCTCGAGAGCTTTTCTGTAAAAATATTCTACCCGCGTAGTTCCATGATGCATGGGAATAAAATCACTCACTATTTTTGGCAAACCATATTCTTTTGCAAGATCTAGCCCTTCTAAGACATGATTTTTTATTATTTTTGCACTCATAACTGAGGTTAGCCCATCATGTTTATTTTCTCCAGAATATTGATTTTCAATAAAATATTCCGGTCTATTCATTTTCCCAAGATCATGATAATAAGCTCCTACCCTACAGAGTAATGAGTTGGCACCAATGGCATCTGCGCAGGCTTCTGCTAAATTTCCCACAACAATGCTATGATTAAATGTGCCATTAGCTTCATGTTGCAGGCGTTTTAATAAAGGATGTTGAAAATCTAATAATTCAATTAAAGTCAAATTTGTCGTGATCCCAAAAGAGACTTCTAATATTCCAATTAAACCATAAGTCACGATAGGAGATAATATTGCTATAAAAGTCAAATTAATCATATCAAAACCCATTATTGACCAATCATTTCCTTTAAATAGTCCCTGACCAATGATAACAAGTGCGCTACTAGCAATTAAGGCGAAAATAGCAGAAAATAGCTGACTTCGTCTTCGAAGTTTTCGAACAGAAAATAGGCCTACTGATGCTGTAAACATGGATGTCACCATAAATTCAACATTGTTACCAATTAAAATCCCAATAAGTAAAATAATTGATGTTATTCCCATAAATGCAATTCTAGCATCAAACATAATCGTTAATACCATAGCAGCAACGGTTGTTGGGATAAGATATTCTGAAAGTTCCAATTGATTACTAAATAAATACCCAAGACCAACCTCAATAATAAAAATCAATCCAATAAGCAGGACCATCTTCCAATCTTCAAATATGGGCGTACGATAGGTTAGTAAAAATGTAAAAAAGAATGATACAACAATCCCAATAACAAGAATACGTCCCAAATATTCTAATAGTAGTTCAAGTCTTTTTCCTTCTATAGATTTTTGATTTAAGGCAACAGAAAGAGATAATAACTTTTGCAGTTCATCATCAGTAATCCTTGTATTCGCATCAACAATCCTTTCATTCTTTAATATAATTCCTTTATTTCGAGGAACTCTATCCTTTCTTGCTTTCTGTCTTCTTTCCGTCGTTTCACGATCAAATAACAAATTAGGTTTCGTAAATTCTACAACTAATGAATATCCTAAATCTCTACGAATATCAATAGTTTCAGGAAATTTATTTGTTACCTCTACTCGTGCTTTGGTCCAAGCTTCTTGAATGTCATTGTAAAATGAAGGTAGAGTTAGCACTGGCGCTTCTGACTCCTGAGTATTAATCGCTACTTCATTACTAATAATTTCAGATAAACTGATATCATATATACCTTCAGCCCATCTATTTCTAGCTATTTGAGTAATATCATCCTTGAATGAATCTAAATCAATGCGCGCTGGAGCATCTGGATCTGTTTCAAAAATAGTTTTCCATTTTTCATTATCAACTGCGAAAGAGAATTCATTTAATATTTTATTATTCAAAATACTTAAATCAACACTATCTGATTGCATAGCAACTCTTGCTATATTGTATTGATCAGAAAATCTATTTCTATATAACTCATTTCTTGAATTTTTTAATTTTTTAGTTGCCAATTGAATCGTTTTAATTAACTCAAAATAATTATTTATTGAATTTATCTGATTATCAACAACATCTTGAGATCGAATGAAGAGATAGGGTTCTGATTTAATAGCTTCATTTAAATCTGCATTTAATTTTTCTTCACTTTTTAAAATAGGAAAATTAAATGGTGCCACAACCTCTTCTCTTGCAATATCATTAATTTGATAAGAATAAAGTAACGTTTTTCCTCTTGGAAAAAATAAAGATAAAATAAAAACCATGGATAAAAAGATAATAATCTGTCGCCAATAATAGTTTACTGTAGTGATAAATCTTTTAATTTTGGACGGTTTGTTTGGTATACGAATCATGATTTCTGATGAATTAAAAATGTCATATTATTCAGAATATT
>ENA-UPTF01000838-UPTF01000838.1-marine-metagenome-genome-assembly--contig:-NODE-838-length-20599-cov-3.782721_pt1 | contig 20599 bp, 21 predicted proteins | sample MGYA00238166_ERZ767019 | MGnify/ENA primary metagenome ERZ767019 (study PRJEB28930, sample SAMN06266391) | marine metagenome | isolation source: Sea water from 250 m depth | place: Atlantic Ocean | study... | reverse complement strand
TAGCGCCGTTTGCTTGGGAAGCGTACCAGGACTATGTTATCAGCGGTTTACGCTTTTCCCGGATTGAACAAAGCCTGCTGGAACAGAATTTACCAGTTCGGGTTATTGAAGATATCCTAGAAGATTTGGCTTACCAGATTACAGCCACTCTGCACAAGAATAAACCCAGGGGAGAAAATGAGTTGTACTCACTCTATAAAAAACAGGATGGGAGTGATTCAGATGATGATTTTAAACTGAAATGGGATTCAGGTGAGATTGAAACAGGGAATGTCAGAGAACTCCGAGAATTTAAAGAAAAGTTGATTTCACTAAAAAAATAACTGTAAAGTCTACTTGTGAACTTTTTTCACACTTTTTCTAATTTATAATTAAACTCGGCTAATTCTATGGCCAATCAAAATGAAGGATATCGTCAGCGCCTGCGGGAAAAGTTCCTGAAAAGTGGATTAGATCATGCAGCTGCTGCATTGGTATTTATCCATAACCATCCCAGTGGTAATCCAAAGCCTAACCAGGATAACATTAACATCGCGAAAAAATTAAAGGAAGTGGTTGAAGCAATCGATGTTTTGGATCATGATCATCTCATTATTGGTGGGAATGATGTTTATTCTTTTACAGACCATGGATTGATCTGAAAATGTCATTGTTTAATAGAGATGAAGTTGTCGATAAGAACTTTACCAAATATGTAAATGATGGAAACTTACCTCAAGCACTGACCAAACTGCTCTTATCCCAGACCAATATTCGATCATCTGTCCTCATTTCTATATTTGAATCGCAGGTATTTAGTCGCCATATGGATCTGAAGGCACGGCTTTTAAAAAATGAAGGGAAGTGCTTCTATACTATTGGTAGTTCCGGACATGAGGGGAATGCAGTTTTTGGTAAAGTATTCCCATATACGGACATGGCCTTTCTCCATTATCGCAGTGGTCCTTTCTTCATTGAAAGGTCGAAACAGATTCCTAAAGCCACGCCAATATATGATTTAGCTCTATCTTTTATGGCATCTTCGGAAGATCCTATCAGTGGTGGCCGCCACAAAGTTATTGGAAGCAAGGTACTTAACATCCCACCCCAGACCAGCACCATTGCCAGCCATTTACCAAAAGCTGTGGGGGCTGCTTTTTCAATTGATCGAGCAAAAGATTTGGATATCACTGAACGGAAAATAAAAGGTAGTAGCATTGTTCTGTGCAGTTTTGGGGATGCCAGTGTCAACCACGCCACCGCATTGTGTGCTTTTAATACAGCCATCTGGGTAACCGCTCAGGGCGGTCATGTTCCCATCATTTTTATCTGTGAAGACAATGGAACAGGGATCTCTGTGCCAACGGACGATCAATGGATTGAATATAATTTTTCCCAGCGATTCGGTTTGGATTATATCCAAACCGATGGTTTGCATCTTCTAGACCTTATAATCAAATCAAGAGAAGCAGAAAAAGACTGTCGACTTAAAAGGAATCCAATTTTTTTGCATATGAAAACGGTGAGGCTCATGGGTCACGCTGGTTCTGATATTGAAGTTGGTTACAGGTCGCTTTCGGAAATTGAAGCGACTGAATTCAATGATCCACTGCTCCACTCGGCAAGAATTTTGATAGAGAACCAATGCTTATCATCAGATGAAATATTAAAATTGTATGAATCTGCCCGAACACAAATAGGCCGTGTCTATGATGCTGCTACGCTTCGACCAAAGCTGGAATCATCTAAAGATGTGATGGCATCCATCACTGCTAATCAAACTATTCGAAAGGTGCCAAAACAGGCCACACAAAAAGAACGTAAAGAATTATTCGGTAAAGAATTCGAGCGCATTGATCGGCCCCAGCACATGGCCAAGCTCATCAATTATGCTTTGTCCGATATCATGCTCCGCTATCCAAATACTCTGGTTTTTGGTGAAGATGTTGCCCAAAAGGGCGGCGTATATCATGTTACTGCGGACATCTACAAACAGTTCGGGGTTCGTAGGGTTTTCAACAGTCCGCTGGATGAAACATCCATTATGGGATTCAGTATAGGATTTGGACATAACGGATTTATCCCAATTCCGGAAATTCAATTTTTAGCGTATCTTCATAATGCTGAAGATCAGTTGCGAGGCGAAGCGGCTACATTACCCTTCTTTTCTGAAGGAAGATTCACCAATCCCATGGTACTCCGTGTACCGGGATTGGGTTACCAAAAGGGGTTTGGTGGACATTTCCATAATGATAATTCACTCACCATTTTCCGGGATCTCCCCGGCATAATTCTTGCAGTGCCATCAAATGGTGCCGATGCAGCCAAGATGCTCAGAACCGCTGTGCGGGAAGCTTATGTAAATGGTCGGGTCGTTGTATTCGTTGAACCCATCGCGTTGTACATGACGAAAGATCTTTACTCGCCAAAAGATGGAAAATGGAATTTCAACTATCCAAATGTGAAAGATGAAATTCCTGTGGGTGAGTTTGCACCTTATGGAAATGGGAAAGCACTTACGATCATAACCTATGGAAATGGATTATATCTATCTTTGCAAGCCCAAAAAGAGATTGAGAATAAATTAAAGAAAAAAATCAAGGTGATCGATCTACGGTGGTTGTCCAACATTGATATACCCAAACTGATGAAAGCTATTTCTGCTTGTGAAAATGTATTAGTCGTGGACGAATGTCGTCGAACTGGTTGCCATGGTGAAGGCCTTGTGACTCAATTGCTAGGTGAATTGAAGAAGCCAATCAATATCAAGCTGCACGCAGCGGAGGACAGTTTTATTTCGTTGGGTATTGCTGCCACAGCTACGCTTCCCAGCAAGGAATCCATCATCCAAAAGGCCTTGGAGATGGTGAATGGCTAAAGAACGAATCGCTGTTATTTGTCCGGGACGGGGAACGTATACGCGAAATACATTAGGGTATTTAAAAACTTATGGTAGGCCTGCAAAATCCCATATTACTTGGATGGATAACCAACGTAAAAGTGCCGGATTCACAAAATTAACCGAATTGGATTCACTACCCTTTAAATCAAAGATTCATATGGCTGGAGAACATGCATCTCCTCTGATCTATGCTTGTAGTGTATCTGATTTTTTATCTATCGATCAGAACACCTACGAAATTGTAGCCATTACAGGGAATTCCATGGGCTGGTATACCTCCCTGGCTTTGTCTGGCGCACTAAATCTGGAAAGTGCATACCATCTGATCCAGATTATGGGTTCTATGATGAAAGATGGTCTCATCGGAGGTCAAATCATTTACCCTGTAGTAGATGATAATTGGCAGATTGATGACTCAAAAAAAGAATCGGTGATTGCAGAGATTAAAAAAGTTGGTTCCTATGTCTCCATTTATTTGGGCGGATATCTAGTTATCGGCGGAGAACAGAAATCTCTCAATGTATTATTAAAAAATTTACCGGTAGATGAAAAATATCCTTTTCAAATTCCATTTCATGCTGCCTTTCATACTCCATTGCTGGAGTCAATTTCTCAAAAAGCATTTGAATTACTCTCAGAAACATTATTTAAAAAGCCATCCATTCCATTGATTGATGGTCGAGGACATATTTGGTCTACTTACAGTACCAATATGGATGAATTACGTAATTACACTCTCGGTTATCAGATCGTAAAACCTTTTGATTTTTCATCATCTGTTTCAGTAACTATGAAAGAATTTTGCCCAGATAAACTGGTATTGCTAGGACCAGGAAATTCCCTTGGCGGTGCTTTGGGCCAGATTATGATAGAAAATAACTGGCAAGGTGTTTCTTCTAAAAAAGATTTCTTAACCTTACAAAATGAATCCCCTTTTTTAATTTCAATGGATATTCCAGATCAAAGGAAACTGGTATGTTAAGCAATCAGATTGAAATCCTGGATTCCACTTTAAGAGAAGGCGAACAAACCCCGGGCGTTTCTTTTACAATAAAGCAAAAGGTCACTATTGCTAAGCGCCTAGATGCTTTTGGTGTGGATTTTATTGAGCTAGGGCATCCTGCTGTTTCACCCGATGTTTATGCAGCCGTAGAAAGGTTGAATGATCTAGATCTAAAGGCGAAAAAAATGGCCCACGGCAGGGCATCTAAATCTGACATTAATGATGCCGCTGCTATTGGTGTAGAGTGGATGGGTATGTTCTTTGGCACTTCGCCATTAAGTTTAAAGCACAAATTCAATGTATCAAAAAGAGAAGCACTGGAGCAAATCCAAATGACAGTGAAATATGGAAAGGATAAAGGCCTCAAGTTGCGATTTACTGCGGAAGATGCCAGTCGTACTGGATTTGATTTCTTGGTTCAAGTAGGGAGATTGGTTCAGGAATCAGGAGCTGATCGGTACAGTTTGGCTGATACGGTAGGCTGCCTAACGCCCACCAAAACAAAAGAACTGGTAAGCCGTATCGTCCCAGAATTAGATATTCCAATTCATGTTCATTGTCATAATGATTTCGGTATGGCTACAGCAAATGCACTTTCTGCTTTGGAAGCAGGCGCACAATGTGTGGATGTGGCTGTTAATGGGTTAGGCGAGCGTTGTGGACTCCCGCCGATAGCAGAAGTGGTAACAGCATTGGTAAATATTTATAAGGTAAACGGGAATTGGGATCTTTCTATACTTCCTGAGCTTACTCATCTTGTGGGGTCATTCTCCAATTCGCTATTGAAAGCTAATCAACCCATTGTAGGGGAAAATGCATTCACTCATAAAGCTGGCCTGCATGTGAAAGCTGTTGCAAAAGATCCTCGGTCCTATGAAGCGATTTCACCAGAGACGGTTAATAGAAAACGCAAACTGATCATTGATAAATACACCGGCCGCTCTGCTTTGAAAAATAAATTTAATGAAATAGGAGTGTCATTAACCAAAACAGATTTAGCTGCGGTTTTGAAGGAACTCAAATCCCATCCTGAGAAGGTTTCCTGGACGGGGATTGAGCTCATTTATCTCACCAAATCAATGGGAATTAAAACGTAATTTCCAGCCCAGTTTTAAAGGAAAACTATGAAGGAATTAGGACCTGATTTTTACAATATCACAGATCTTCTTACTGAAGAAGAATTAATGATCCAGAAGACAACCTACGAGTTTGTCCAGACTGAGTTTATGCCACTCATTCATGAACATTACGAGAATGGAACCTTTCCATTGGAGTTGGCTCCAAAGCTTGGAGAGCTTGGGTTTATGGGTTCATCCCTACCGGAAGAATCTGGTGGATCAGGTGTGAGCAATGTGGCTTACGGTCTCATTTTACATGAATTGGAAAGAGGGGATTCAGGGCTGCGTTCTTTTGCCAGTGTACAGGGTGCCTTGGTTATGTACCCGATTCATGCCTACGGGTCTGATGAGCAAAAAGCCAAATGGCTACCGGAACTGGGCGCAGGAACCAAAATTGGATGTTTTGGACTTACTGAGCCAAATTTTGGCTCTAATCCAGGAGGCATGGTCACCCGCTGTAAAAAAGATGGCGATGGCTGGATTATCAATGGAAATAAAATGTGGATCACCAATGGTACTCTGGCAGATGTTGCAGTGGTCTGGGCAAGAAATGAGGAAGGTACTGTATATGGCTTTCTCCTTGAAAAGGGTATGGAAGGATACACTTCTAGTGACATCCATGGGAAGTTAAGCCTTCGTGCATCTGTAACATCAGAGCTATCTATGGCGAATGTTAGAGTACCAGATTCAGCACGGCTACCAAATATTGAGGGATTAAAAGGACCGCTTAGTTGCCTTACCCAGGCTCGATACGGTATTGCCTGGGGAATGGTTGGAGCTGCCGTAGATTGCTACAATACAGCTTTGGACTATTCCAAAGAACGGAAACAATTCTCAAAACCTATCGGCGGGTACCAGCTCACGCAGGCGAAATTTGCTGAAATGGTTACCCGAATCACCGAAGCACAGCTTCTGGTTTATCGTCTGGGACGGCTTAAGGATGAGAAAACGATGACTTTCCAACAGGTATCCATGGCTAAACGAAACAATTGTTCCATGGCGCGGGATATTGCAAAAATGGCTAGAGAAATCTTAGGAGCGAATGGGATTACAGAGGATTACTCGCCCATCCGGCACATGGCAAATATTGAATCGGTTTATACCTATGAAGGAACCCATGAAATGCACACCCTGATCCTGGGTCAGGAAGTGACAGGGATGGCTGCATACGACACCTAAGAATTCTGAGTTAAACAGCAAAACTATAAAAATATAAATAAATGTTTTTTATTATTGCATTAGGGATGCTGTGGCTTATACATGGCTATGTGGCCTGGCGAATTATACCTACACTGGGCTTCTCTTCATCACAGACTAACTTAGCTTACACTACAGTCTTTATTTTAAGCCTATTACCTATAATACCCATTGCTCTAAGGATAAGTGGAAATGAATCAAAACTAATTGACAGATTATCTTTTCTAGGTTATACGAGTTTAGGTTTTTTTACTTTATCATTTTTTATTTTTGTTGCAAAAGATATGGTACTCCAATTGATTACTTTATTTAGTCATTTAATTAACGAGGATAATCCATTTGATAATTCAAAAAGAGATTTTATCAAAAAATCAATCAATATAAGTTTGATAACCCTTGCTGGCTCTGCAACTGTTTATGGATTTTATTCTGCTCGAAAGGGACCTTTTATTATTAAGCACGACATTTACTTAAAGAATCTTCCCGATGCTTTTGAGAATTTTTCCATTGCTCAAATTTCAGATCTCCATGTAGGTCCAACCATTAAAAGACCTTACTTAGAACACGTTTTGGAAAAAATCTCTCGTCTCAATCCGGATTTAATTGCTGTGACAGGTGATCTTGTAGATGGATCGGTAAAATATTTGAAATCTGAATTACAGCCACTGAAAGATATGACTCCTTCCTACGGGACCTTCTTTGTTACCGGAAATCATGAATATTATTCTGGGGTAGACCAATGGCTTGATGAAACGGATAGGCTTGGAATGAAAAATTTAGTTAATTCAAATGAATTAATTTCCAAAGCAGGTGCTCAGATTGCAATTGCAGGCATTACCGATCTTAGAGCTCATCAGATTAATCCTGCTCATAGGTCTGATCCAGAGCTTGCACTTCGCTCTGTTCCTGATGACATTACAAAAATTGTATTGGCTCATCAACCTAACAGTATCCATTCAGTACATGAAACTGGGGCAGACCTGCAGTTATCAGGGCATACACACGGAGGTCAATTTTGGCCTTTTACTTACCCAGTAAAAATGACTAATCGCTATATTGCTGGATTGCATGATCACCAAGGTACACAAATTTATGTGAACCGAGGGACAGGCTATTGGGGGCCGCCACTGAGGATCGGCGTCCCTGCTGAAATCACGCTGATACGTTTAAAGAAAAAAGTAGTTTCATAGATTTTGAATCAATTTTCTAGTAGGTTTATATAATGAAAAGAAGAGATTTTTTGAGGAGCAGTGCACTTGGTTTAGCAGTACCAAGTTCCTTAATGAATGCTGATACATTGAAAACAAATAAAAATAATCCTGTAATTTGTTCTACTTGGAATTTTGGTCTTCCTGCTAACGAGCTTGCTTGGAAAGTTTTAGATAATGGCGGTAAAGCTATGGATGCTGCAGAAGCAGGTGCACGGCACGCTGAATCTGATCAAGAAAATAGTTCAGTTGGCTTTGGTGGACTACCAGATGAAAAGGGAAATGTTACTCTGGATGCCTGTGTCATGGATTCTACAGGCAATGCTGGCTCGGTTGCATTTTTACAAAATATAAAGCACCCTGTCTCAGTAGCACGAAAGGTCATGGAAGAGACCAAGCACGTAATGTTGGTAGGGGAAGGTGCTCGTCAATTTGCTGTGACTAATGGGTTTAAAGAGATTAATCTCCTGACAGAAGAATCAGAAAAAAACTGGAAAAAATGGCTTAAAGAACGCAGAGAAATGACCCCCCATGAAACCCATGATACACTATCAGTTCTGGTACAAGATAAAATGGGTGATTTAGCTGGTGCCTGCACCACCAGTGGATGGGCCTATAAAATGCACGGAAGGGTGGGTGACAGTCCTATCATTGGTGCAGGCCTTTTTGTAGATAATGAGATTGGGTGTGCCGCAGCTACAGGGTTGGGTGAAGAAGTAATCAAAACCACAGGAAGTTTTTTAGTTGTAGAACTTATGCGCCAGGGATATGATCCGACCAAAGCTTGCGAAGAAGCATTAAATCGTGTGATTAAAGCCCATAATGGGAATCCGGATTTTCAAATCGGTTACATCGCACTACGGAAGGATGGAGAGATTGGTTCCGCCTGCCTTAAATGGTCATTTGAATATGCTTTAGCTCGAGGAGGGGAGAATAAACTCCATAAAATAAAAGGGTTGCTTTAAAATTATATTTCAATCCTTTACCGATAGGTTCGTGCCCAATACCAAAGAATCGGCACAGATTTATCGGACAAGAATCGGCGTGTTACAAGGTTGGGTCTCTATCACTGTAAAAGTAGGTATAAGTCAGAAACAAATTGTTGAATGTTGTCTATCTTTAGAAAATGATTTAAAAAATAGGTTTACTGGTTTTGAGATTAATATTAAAGTGTCACCCATGCATCATTAATAATGATAATATTAATAATCTAAAATAATATTGGAGATCAACATTAAATCAAATATGTCAACGATTGAATCAAAATTTATATCGGCTAAATAAAGTTCATTTTCATTCAATTCTATAATGCCTAATAGATAAGATACAATTGTTAGCATATCCAGTATTGATACAACACCATCTTCATTGATATCTCCAGGCAGGTCCTGATATTCAATTACAATTTTGATTACTTCTCTCAGGGTGATTTCTGCTGCCTGGCGCGCGGTATCCCAATCAATTAGCCCTCCAAGGTGTACATGTCCAGCTAGATAGCAGGGGATGTTTGCTGAATCCATTTGTGCTTTATACCATGTGCCGTGATATCCCATGAACTCAGATAAATATTCCCCAGCACCCTGTGTATAATCAATATATGGTGTGAGCTCTAATCCAGAAGATTCTATTTTTGAAACTATACTATCCATAGGAAGGCTAGAATATCTTCTAGTATTCAAAGGGACAGTAGAATCAGGAGGAGCCGGAGTAGGATAATGTGGAGCGGTAAAGTCAGGGGTCCAATAGAAATAGTTAAAATATTGCCACTCTAATTCCCAACTGTAATCAATGTATCCTCGACTGAAGGTAATGATAGCTACAGGGTTAATGCTGTCCACGATATTCCACCAGTCTTCCGATGTGTCCTGATAATCAACTTCAAAATCACCAAATCCCTGTCCACAAGAGTCACAGTCTGGAACGCCAAAAGTAGGGAAGTAGGAGACAACATCAAATCCTCGACCTTCCCAGTTCTCTCCTATCCAACCATCAGGGTTAAGCATCGGATTTGTACTGAAAGGTCGGATACATTCATTTGAAGGGGGCCAGTAGCCGCACAATAATATTTTTTTACTTGGTTCCCGGCGATGGTTTCTTTCAGGTATATGGGTGTCTAATATTTTTGGAGTTATGGGTGAAATAATTTCCTGTACCGGATTCAAAAAATTATGGCCTCTTGGGATGGATAATTCAATCAGAATATTTTGAGCTTTTATTTGTCCTGTAACCATAGTCCCATTATTTTGAATAATTTGTTTTGAATAAGGTCCAACCCACCCATTTGTATTCAGATCAATAAAGTAAAGGGACATTTCTTCTTTAATGAGAGACATAATCAGTTTGAAATGAGCAGGTTCTGGTTCATCTAATATCAGTTTTAATAGATAAATATCTTTGTTTTTATATTCGATAGGTTTAATCGAATCAAAAATATTTTCTGATAAAGAAGATGGAGGTTGAATTTTGATTTGGTGAATGGGCTCATTTATGCCAATATCAAAATATTTAGGCTTACCATAAGGTAATTCCTGTGAATATAGAATTCCTAAAATAGGTATAATGATTATCCAACTACGCACAGTGGATACTAATTTAAAATGATGGAAGGAAATAACTGAACCTCTTCTTCTATTTTGATTTGGGCTTGTCCTCTATCATTGATACCTTTAAACAATCCGTGCTGAGAAACCCCGTTGTGGTTAAAAGATGTTATTTCGTTTAAATGTGCACAATACTTTGTCCATTCATTTGTTACTGAATCCAAATCGTCCAGTAGCCGTTCAAAGAAAGTTAAAACCATTGCGCAAACCAGCTCACGCTGGTTGGAATGTTTAGTCTCAATAGAAAGTGAAGTCGCAGATTGGGTTAACTTTTCCGGAAAATCATTTTCAGTCTCATTGATATTTAACCCAATCCCAATTACCATGGAGTTTACCGTTTGACCGGAGATTCGACTTTCACAGAGTATTCCACCGCATTTTTTATTTCCCAATAAAATATCGTTAGGCCACTTCAATTTTGGTTCCCCGCCACGAATTTTTAGGGCTTTTGCGACTGCAACTCCTGCTGCAATGGAGATCAATTCAGCTTTTTTAAGGGATAATGGCTCCAACATGACCAATGACATTGCCAAACCTTTACTGGGGCTCATGAACCACGAATTCCCATTTCGTCCTTTACCTTGAAATTGATTATCGGTAATAACTATCATGCCATGACTGGCTTCATTATTCTCAATCAGGTTCCAGGCTTCTAAGTTGGTAGACCCTAAACGCTGATAGTATTCAATTTCTTTTCCAAAGCGTCTGGTTCGGAGATTGGTTTGGATCAGGTTCGTGAAAATCATAACTAAAGAAAAAGTAAGCTTAGTTCAATATAGGCTAAACTCATAGCAAGTCCCGCACCCGTAAGAACCTGTAGAGGTGTATGGGCTTTCAGGATAATTCGTGACATGCAGACCAGTGCCAGGCTTGCAGCCATGCCAAAGGGATACTGAATACCATGGAACCAGAGCGCGACCAATGGGCCACCCAATCCGATAGCGTGGATCGATATTTTCCATTGCATGGTAATAAGCCAAACAATTGCAGTATTTAAAGCATAACAAAACATAAGTCCCTGGATGATTGGTGCAGCATTTAGATACCATAATATCAAAAATCCAATTCCATGATAAATAGCCCCCAGAACGAGTGGCTGGACTCGCTGTTCACGGATGGAAGCATCAAGGTCTGTAATCTTTCCTGATCGTTTAAAATAGATAACAGTTATGGTTGAGAGCAGTGTTGAAAAAAAGAAAGCTGTGAAAAAAATTAGGTGGTTTGAACTATGTTCTTCGCCTGTATAGGTCAACAGGGCAAATGTGAAGGGTGCAACCACCATAGGGTGAAGCAGTAAGGATGTAATAGATGCTAACTTTTGCAAGATAGGGGTTAATACTTGCCAAAAACACTGCGCAACGTATCTGAGATCTCACCCAGAGTGCAGTCATTTTTTACGCATTTAATAATTGCTGGCATTACATTATCTTCATCATCAGCAACTGACTTTAATTTTCCTAATACTGTTTGAACCTGGTCGTTATTTCGTGATGATTTGAGAGTTGTTAATGAATCAATCTGGCTTTTCACTCTCACCGGATCAATCTCCAGTAAATTTGGTTCAATTTCTTTTTGATCTTCAAATTTATTTACCCCGACAACGATCTTTTTAGTACTTTCAATTTCTTTTTGATACTCGTATGAACTGCGAGATATCTCATCTTCCATATATCCGTTTTCTATGGCAGTAACGGCACCACCCATTGAATCAATTTTTTCAATTATTTTCATGGTTCCTTCAACAAGATTTTTCGTCATTTTTTCAATAATAAAACTGCCGCCAAATGGGTCGGGATGATTTGGAATTCCGCTTTCATAGGCAATGATCTGCTGAGTACGCAGTGCCAGTTTTGCCGCTTCATCTGAAGGGAGTGCCAAGGCTTCATCCCGGCTATTTGTATGCAGTGACTGGGTGCCACCTAATATCGCTGATAAGGCCTGTATTGTTGTTCGAACAACATTGTTATCTATCTGTGATGCTGAAAGAGTGGATCCCCCTGTCTGGGTGTGGAATCGAAACATCATTGCTTTTTTATTTGTTACATTAAATCTATCTTTCATGAGCGATGCCCAAATCTGTCTAGCGGAACGGAACTTGGCTATTTCTTCCAGAAAACCATTGTGAGAATTCAGAAAGAAGGAAATGCGCTCTCCAAATTTATTTGGGTCTAAACCTTGTTCAATCGCGGCCTGAACATAGGCAATCCCATTTGCAAAAGTGAAGGCCAGCTCCTGCTCAGCCGTACTGCCTGCTTCACGGATGTGGTACCCGGAAACGGATATCATATTCCATTTAGGTAGGTGTTCTGAACAAAATTGAAAAACATCGGTTACCAGCCTTAAGGAAGCAGAAGGGGGAAAAATATAGGTACCTCTTGCCACATATTCTTTTAAAATATCATTTTGAACTGTCCCTTGAAGACCCTTGGGATTAATGCCCTGTTTTTCAGCGGCTGCAATATAAAATGCCAAAAGAATCGGTGCTGTAGCATTAATGGTCATTGAAGTAGATACTTTATCCAGCGGTATGTCTTGGAATAATGTTTCCATATTTTGAAGATTGCATATGGGTACGCCCACTTTTCCAACTTCGCCTTGAGAAATGGGATGATCTGAATCGTAACCAATTTGAGTTGGCAGGTCAAATGCCACTGATAAACCCATTACACCATTTTCTAATAGATACCGGTAGCGTTTATTGGATTCTTCTGCTGAAGTGTAGCCGGCATATTGACGCATGGTCCAAAGTTTTTCTTTGTACATATTTTCATACAGACCACGTGTATAAGGAAACTGTCCGGGTTTTTCTTTTTTCATGAAATGCCTCGGTCCTTTTTAATCTGCTGATAAGCATCATTCACTGCTTTGAATTTTTCTTCAGCCAGTTTCTGCATTTCCACACCAAGATGGGCTACTTTGTCCGGATGGAATTTGTTGGCCATTTTTCTGAATGCACGTTTTAATTCATCATTCGAAACTGAAGGAGAAACATCCAAAATTCTATATGCGGCTTTTTCATCTTTTGCAAACATTGCTTTAATTGATTCATAATCGTTTCGATTAATATTCAGGTAATTGGCAATGGTATGTATGACACGAACCTCATCAGGATGAGTATGACCATCCGCTGCCGATAAACCAAATAATACATGTACCAGCTCCAAACGGCTTGAATGGTCCATGGATCGCTGAATCTGGCGGCACACATCTTTTAGGGGATAGTCCTGCTCTAAAATGTCTTTAAAAACGGTCATAAGTTCACGTGTCTGATGGATGCCAAACTGCTGTTTCAAGAACCGTTTTACATAATCCAGTTCTGACTTTAATAATTGACCATCAGCCTTCATTACCTTTGCAAATAGAACCAGAATAGAAATGACAAAGTCAGCAGGTTTTGTGGAAGAATGGTATCTGCTTTGTTGACCTGATCCTACCCTTGGGGATGATTGATTCTCGTTCATGGAAGCGAAAGCGTATCCAAGTATAGCCCCAATAGGGCCACCCATAACCCAACCAAGACCTCCCCATAATAACTTTTTATTAAAAGACATGAATACCTAAGTGTATAATATTCTAATATTACTATACCAAATTTAGGAATTAATCTATTAAAGAATACCACTTCACAGCGGTTTTAAGGGGTGGTCGCTATCCTTATATTCCCGTATGAAAATCTCGTGGCGAATTAAAATTCTTCTCTGGTGGTATGCGCTCTTTCGTCCAAAAGCTAAGAATGAAAATCTGATCAAGATTGGCAAAGCCGGGGAAGGTGTAAACAGTATCCTTTTTTTACTGCCTTCTGAAAAAGAACATGCCCAGATTGCATCTCATTTCGTGAAAAGAGACCGTAAAAATGATTCTTTGAAAATTAATTATGTGGTCCATAAGGATGCACTGCAATATTATATAGAAGATTTAAAGTCCCACATTATTTATTATACTGATAATGATTTGAACTGGCTAGGGGCATTAGCATCTATGCCAATCATTGATCGGATCAATTCGGTGCAATATGATGCCCTGGTTGATTTAAATCAATCTGTGGACCAGACTCTATCGTTGCTATGCCTGGAATTGGATATACCGGTAAAAGTTGGTTTTCAATCCCCCCTTTCTGATCGACTCTATTCTATGGTTATAGAACCATCTCAAACTGGGTTTTTAGAAAATAATTATGAAACAATTGAAAAAGTACTAGGACTTGAATGAAATGATAATGTCCTTCCTTTTTTATGTCGGTAAAAGTATTGCCACCCGATATATGCTCAATTATATTATCCGCCCGTTTTAGAGAGAAAAACAAATGCTTGAAGGCTTAATTTGCCCTATATGTGAAAACACAATTGATGAGATCGATCTTAAAGAATCTTTGAAATGCACAAATTGTGCTGTTGATCTAAAAAATAGAAAATTTCTTGATTTTCTTGAGTTTCTCATGGCTAATGGAATTGTTGAAAATTTGGACTTCTTTGATCAAGAGGTGTACAGTGATGATGTAGATGATTTGGACCAGACCAAAGAAGAAGAGGGCGACCCCAGCGAATTTGAAAAGAAAAAAGATCTTTTCAATATATATGAAAATGAACTTCATCCAAAAAATGTAGAAGAGAATGAAGGGATTAAGGATTATACCCAGTTCGATGGTATTAATGATGACTGGGAAGAGTTCAATGAACGTGATTTTTCTACTAAAAAGAGTTCATAGGTATTATAATGGATAAAGAAAAGAAAAACATACAACAGATCAATATTGAGTTAGACGAAAAGGTAAGTTCAGGTGAATATGCAAATTTTGTTGTCGTAACCCATTCACCAGCAGAATTTGTCATGGATTTTACTCGGATACTTCCAGGAGTACCCAAGGCAAAAGTACACTCCAGAATTATAATGGCACCCCAACACGCGAAAGCATTTCTGGGTGCGTTAAACGATAATATAAAAAAGTTTGAAACCAAGCATGGCGAAATAAAAATGCCAAGCCGTGATGAAGGATTCTCATCTTTTGGTGTTAAGCCACCAAAGGACGTCCTGCCCAACTAATATTTGAATACGGGTGGGCTGCTTTCATACCAGACCCAGGTTTTCCCTCGTTTCAATTCCCTCATTTTTAAGATGACCCATAAGGTCAGGGTAGTCCATGCAATCCCATACCCTAATATTAACCCAATAATTACATCGCCCGGGTAGTGTACACCAACATAAATACGTGAAAAAGCAACCATAAAAGCTAAACTGAATACAGGGAACTTAGCTTTTTCATAGAAATAAGAAAGAATCACTGCAAAAGCAAATATGTTGGCTGCATGGTTAGACGGCATGCTCCATTTACCACCCTTTGAAACCAACAAATTTATCCCTTCCATGTTGATGTGCGATGGTCTGATTCTTTCAAAAAATGGTTTCAGAATTTGTGCACATATCGAATCAGTAAGTATAATTGTTAAAATCAGTAATACTAAGGTTATTTTACCCCGCTTTTCTGCTTTGAATCCTAAATAAAAAATCAGGACCAGGATAGGTAGGATCCAGTTATCTTGTTCTGTGATGAGTGGCATTAACCAATCCAAAACGTCATTGGATAAATAATTATGAATCCAGAGCAGAATCGATTTATCTAAATTTTGAAGACCTTGAAGCATTGAGCTAATGATCTGACCTTTATAACTCTAACACCACTCGGCCAGTTTGTCTACCAGCAAGGATTTTATCAATTTCTGGAAGCATTCCATCCAGGTTAACTGTATGACATATATCATCCAGCCCATCCATTTTCCAATCTTTGGAAAACCGCTCCCAGATCTCTGCTTTTTCATGCACTGGCTTTTCTGCTGAATCAATACCAATCAGGCTATTCCCCCTTAGGATAAACGGAAAAACTGATGCTTTAAAACTGGGACTGTCCACTAATCCGCAGCAGGTAACGGTCCCGTCATATTTCATGCTGGCCAGTATAGCGGATAAAATATTTCCACCCGCAACATCAACTGCAATATCCCACATTCCTTTTCCCATAGGTCCTCGGATGGATTCAGTGAATTCGGTTCTTGATAAGATTTCAACCGCTCCAATATTCCTTAAAAAATTGTCTGCATTATTTTTCCCTGTTAGTGCAGTTACTTCTGCTCCGAGGTGGGACAAAAGTTTCACGGCTATACAGCCAACCCCGCCTGTGGCACCACTGACTACGGCTTTCAATCCTTTTACACCTGATTTTTCTTCCAGTGCTTTGACACATAACCCGGCTGTGAATCCTGCGGTCCCAAGGATCATGGATTCTTTCGCTGTAAGGTTTTCCGGGCGTTTTACAGCCCAACCTACAGGCACTCGTATATATTCTCCAAAACCGCCAGCTGTGTTCATTCCTAGATCATAGCCACTGATTATTACGGGTGTATTTTCTGGGAAATCGGGGCTGGATGATTCTTTTACCACTCCTGTCGCATCAATGCCTGGTGTATGGGGGTACTCCCGGGTCACTCCTTTATTCCCTGTAGCTGAAAGTGCGTCTTTATAATTAAGAGAAGAATATTCTACACGAATGGTTAGATCTCCTTCTGGAAGATCACCTATTGATCTTTCTTGAACACTACGGGAAAAATTTCCTGTAGCTATTTCCTCAATTACAATTGCTTTGAAACTTACATCATTCATAATTCTTTCTAAGTCATCTGGTTCTATATACCTTAATTAGGTTGAGATAGCCCAGTAAGGCTTTCGTTTCTCAAAAAATGAACTAAACCCTTCTTGCCCCTCTTCTCCCACAAGGCAATCGGAAAATAAATCGGCCGCCATTACTGTATTTATTGTATTACAGCTTTCAATGATTTCTTTTGTAACTGCTATAGCACCTGGGGCACATTTCATAACTTGCTGTTGGATATTTTCCAGTATCTCTGACAATTTTTCTGTATCATCAGCGACGTAATCAGCCAGACCAATTTCCAGAGCGTCGTTCCCATCAATATGATCTCCCAGAAGCATCATCTTCTTACCTTTGGCAAAACCAAGTCGATTAATCACATAGGGGGCAATTTGAGCGGGTGTCAGTCCGATTTGTGTTTCCGTTAGAGCATATCGGGCATTGGACATAGTAATTAGCAAATCTGTGGAACAGGCAATTCCAAAACCACCGGCCATAGCTGCTCCTTCTACTACGGATACGGTGACTTGGGGGGATGCGCTAATTGTTTTGAAAAGTTGGCCTACTAAACTGCTGGCTGCATCGGCCATTTTCTTAGCCTTATCACCAGCAGATAATATTTCCTGAAATTCCTTCAAATCGGCTCCGGCACAAAATGTACCACCCTGGCCACGAAAAGTAATTCCACGAATAGATCGGTCATCACGTACTGTTTCAAGTATTTGAAAAATATCCATAATTAACTGTCTTGAGAGTGCGTTTCGTTTTTCTGGTCGATTGAATGAGATAGTTAGCCAACTGTTTTCCAAGTTAGTAATTATAGATTCTGTTTGAGGAATTTTTACCATGGCATGATCCTTTTTAAATTATTTTTTCTTTAAATCTCGGTAAAGTAAATAATGATTCTCCCAATCTTTGCATAATGATAGACGCTGGCTCAATGCCGTGCACTGTTTCCACACTTTTTCCAGCAGAATAGTACTGTTTCATTTTTTCACTATTTTTTGATTTATTATTCCTGGAAATGTACTTAAGACGGATGAATGAATTAAGATTCAACAACATCCGTGCTGTATGTTTGAACCTGCTGTTTAACAGCATTTGAAAAGGCCAGGAAGTATTTTGACGGAAGTATTTTGATTTGATTACTGAAATAGGGACACCCGTCATGCGATTGGTGGATACGATGTCTGTCTCGGAAGCTTTAACTATGGCATTTTTATAGTCTTCCGGTGTATTGCACTCGGTGGTTGCAATGAACCGGGTACCCATTTGAACACCATCGTAGCCTACTTCCATAGCTCTAGCCAATTCTTTCTCGCTTCCAATTCCACCGGCACAGATGAGTGGAAGGTCCAAATCATAGAGTTCATCATACATGCCCTCCATAGATGTAGGCCCCAAATGACCCCCGGCGCGATTATTAACGCAGATCAACCCGTCTACATCGCAGTCCTGCCCCTTTTGGGCCCAGTGACGGTTTGTAACATCATGATATACAACCCCGCCAACCTGGTGAACGCGTTCGCATACCCAATCGGGCTTTCCCAGGGAAGTCACAAAAAACCGAATTCCTTCTTCTAATGCTATGTCAATCCAGGCCGACATACGGTCCAGATATTTTTTGCTTCCCTTTTCGATCAAAGCATTGAAGCCAATGGGCTTATCCGTAAGAGTTTTAATATATTGAATCCCTTCGCGTAAATCCCAGCCATGAACATAAGTAAGGCTAACTGGCTGTATAATGGACATTCCACCACCATTTGCGGCAGCCGCCACAAGTTCCGGATTGGAGCAGGGATACATTGCGCCACAGATAATGGGGAATTCAACTCCTGCATGTTCCGTAAGGCGGGTGCGTATCTTGGTAGAACTGTTCATGAATTCTTTATTTTGATTATAGCATGACCCGATAATTTTTTATCACCTTTAGAATCAGAAACTACGAGGTCTAATGTGATAGATTTTAGTTCATCATTGTTTATTTGTTCAATGACAACTCCTGAACAAGTGAGTGTATCTCCGACCTGTGTCATGGAAGAAAACTGTACGCCAAATTCCTGGATTACGCTCTGTTGTATGATATTAGTCAGTGCGCGGCCTAAATAAGCCATGACTAACATACCATGAGCAATAACATCGGGAAGTCCAGATTTCTTTGCAAAATCCAAATCAATATGAATCGGGTTATGATCGCCTGACGCTCCAGCGTAAAGAGCCAGTGTTGCACGTGAAATGGGTTCCAGAGTAAGATGAGGAATCCTGTCCCCAACTTTTACGGTATTATAGTTCCAGTTTTCCATAGTTTTATCGTACCACCAGGGTAAATGATGCTTCTGCTACCTTGTTTTGTTTCTGATTTGTGAATTGGGATTCAAAAACTACGAACTGCAATGTTCCTTCCTTCTTATCGTACATATCTGCAATCTTGCTGTCCATGGTTATCGTATCACCGGCATAGATGGGTGCGTGATAACTGTACATTTGCCTGGCATGGAGTAATCGCCCCATTTTAATGTTCAGGTCTTCCAGATATTGGTAAGGTTTTTCCTGCTCCATAGCAACCGTAGTTAGAAATGTTGGAGGGGCAAGAAGGGATGGATTCCCCTGATCCACGGCATAAGCTTCATCAAAGTATAAGGGATCTGTCTGCCCCGTAGCTTTTGCAAAAAACTTCAGGCGCTGTTTCTCCACATTAAATACTACAGGAGGATATTTTTTACCAATTAATGCTCTATTAAGCATGTGCTGTTCATCGGCTAAAAGTTTTCTCCTGATTCTGCCATATCAAGAAGCAGTTTTGGTGGAGCAAAACGGTTGCCGTATTTTTCTGCCAGTTCCTGAGCACGGTCTCGAAAAGGAACAATACCATAATCCTTGACAAACTGCAGTGTACCGCCTTTAAAAGATGGGAAACCCCATCCCAAAATACTCCCAATATTGGCATCAGTCACGGATGTCAGTACACCTTCTTCATAGCAGCGGATTGTTTCCACTGCCTGAGAAAAATAAAATCGGTCCATCATTTCATCTTGTGAAACCTGGTTTTTAGAAGGAGGGAAGTGTTTTTCAAGATCAGGCCATAGATATTTTTTCTCGTTTTCAGGATATTCATAAAATCCACCACCGCCTGCTCGGCCGGTCCGTTTTGCTTCTTTTGTCATAAAATCTATGACCGGGTCCCAGGGGCCTGTTGGACATTCTTTTCCTTCGGTTTCCAAGTCTCTCCAGGTCTGGTCCCGTATATGGGCTGCAAGTCCGATGTTTATTTCATCAATCACTGCAAGGGGACCAACAGGATATCCAGCCTGCTTGCCTGCTGTTTCAATCGTTTGCGGGTTATTCCCTTCTGCCAACAGTGCCATTCCTTCACATATATAGCGATCAAACACACGAGATGTATAAAATCCGCGACTGTCATTGACAACAATTGGGCTCTTTTTAATTTTCAAAACAAAATCAAAAGCTTTGGCCAGGGTTTCAGGACTAGTCTTTTTGCCTTTGATAATTTCAACAAGCTTCATCTTATGTACAGGAGAAAAGAAATGCATACCTATAAATCTTTCAGGCCTAGATGATTTTTTTGCCAGGGAAGTGATGGGAATAGTGGATGTATTAGAAGCAAATATGCCGTTAGAATCCATGAAAGATTCCGCCTGCCCAGTTACCTTGCTTTTTAATTCACGGTCTTCAAATACAGCTTCAATGATAAGGTCACAGCTGTCAAGTTTTCTGTAATTATCCGTAGGAGTGATTCGATCTAAGGTTTGGTCTATTTTTTCCGGAGTAACCAACCCGCGCTTTAAACCATCTTCTAAAATCGATTTAATACGAGCTAAACCTTTATCTGCATTTTCTTGGGTTGCATCAGTCATTACTACGTCCATACCTGCCAATGCAGTCACATAGGTAATTCCATGACCCATAAGCCCTGATCCTAAAACGCCCACCT
>ENA-UPTF01000836-UPTF01000836.1-marine-metagenome-genome-assembly--contig:-NODE-836-length-20631-cov-3.005595_pt1 | contig 20631 bp, 22 predicted proteins | sample MGYA00238166_ERZ767019 | MGnify/ENA primary metagenome ERZ767019 (study PRJEB28930, sample SAMN06266391) | marine metagenome | isolation source: Sea water from 250 m depth | place: Atlantic Ocean | study... | reverse complement strand
TCAACGAACCACTACCCGCATGGATGAGCGTGGTTAATGTAACGCCTGACTCGTTTTCGGATGGGGGGCGTTGGTTCAACAACGATGTGCCAGGCAGCATCCCTTCAGAATTGCTTGCGGGTAATTACATCGATGTCGGTGGCGAATCCACCCGTCCTGGGGCTGTCGACGTCGATCCCGAAATGGAATGGCGCCGGGTCGCGCCAGTGTTGGAGCAACTCGATCAACAGTATTCTGGGCGGCTGCTACGACCGAAAATTAGCATCGACACGCGATCTCCAACAACGGCGGCCCGAGCGATCGAAGCTGGGGCCTCGATCGTTAATGACGTGAGTGGTCTTGCGGATTCTGCGATGATTGACGTTATCGTTGATAGTGGATGCGACGTCATTCTAATGCATAGTTTATCGGTGCCCGCCGATCCCGGTAACGTGTTACCGCCCGACGTCGATCCGTTAGTCACTCTTCACAGTTGGTTCGCCAAAATGCTGGATAAATTGTGCAGAGCTGGCATAGCAATCGATCGAGTGATCATTGATCCGGGGATCGGTTTCGGTAAGACGGCGACGCAGTCGCTGGAAATCATCCGCCGAGCACGAGAATTGATGGACCTCGACTGCCGATTGTTGTTTGGCCATAGTCGAAAGTCCTTTCTTGAGCCGATGACGAAAGTCCCGCCCAACCAACGCGATCCAGAAACGTTAGCGGTATCGGCGAGATTAGCGAGTCTTGGGGTCGACATACTGCGCGTCCATACGCTCGATTTTCACCGCCGTTTTTGGCGAGTTTATCAGCGTACAGTATGACGAAACTTCTACACGGAACGGTCTTGTCCCTCGGGAGCTGCAACCCCCCTTTGGTCACTAATAGCTGACGTTCATCCCCGCTCTAACGTCGTTGTTGATCCCGTATTGAGGGATTGGGTAGCGCAGACCGTTGCGAGATAAGTGGTCTAGACCATCGATCACTTTAGGTAAGAAATGCGGCGGAATAGCCATCAGCAATTCGTCTTCCATGACGCCACCGTAGCGTCGTTCTGCAAAACAAGGAATCGAAAGGCTTGGCTCCCCCGTTGCCAATGCCCGACCCCAGCTGTCGGCACAGGCGCTTTCGCCTACACAACCCCATTCAAGCTTTTTGTAACCCGTCCACTGCAAGCCGTTAATGAATAGGATCATTTGTGCAGGTGTTGCGTAGATAAGACAAATATCGGGAGGAGACAAGCGGCCACTTGCGAGGGGGCTCACGGCCATGGCCTCGAACGCACCATAGGGAACAACGTCCATCGCATGCTGGTGTTTCGATGACTCTTCCTTCGTTTCGTACCAGACACCAGCCATGTTGCTTCCTGACAACCACTCGTCGCTGCGAGGAGCAAGGCCGATCACCGCCTGACATTGAGCGCCGACTAGGTCCTCGGCGGTGATGCCCACGGTCCAACCGTTGCGACAAGCTTGCCCGACGATCTGATCCGTTGTGTGGACGTCTGATGGCCGGCGGATTCTTGGAATTGCTTCCATATCCGTTATGGTTTCGAACATTTTCATGCCAATGGGCGTGGTTCTTAGTCGAAGGAACCGATTCAGATCGGCCACGATCTGACTCCAATCAACGTTCGTGTGATCTGTGGCGATAACGCTCATAGTCCTTGCTCCTTGATCAATCGATCATGATGCGCTGGAAGTCGGGCGCCCGTTTTTCAACAAAGGAACTGACTCCTTCTTTGAAATCGCCCCGGGCGAGGCTTTCGTCCATCCATTGGTTAGATTCGACCATTGCGGGCCCCAACTCCTGGTTTAGGTGTCGATAGATTTGTTTTTTCATCATCATTAAGGACATAGGCGCTGCGGTTCCTGCGATTTGCTCGAGAAATTCCGTGGCCTCAGTGACGCATTCTCCGGGTTCGCACACGCGGTTGGCGTAGCCTATGCGGTACGCTTCGTCGCCTTCGAATTTTCGCGAGCTCCAAAGAAGGTCCAGTGCGTGTGCAGGGCCGATTATCCGAGGCAACATCCAGCTTGTACCGTGTTCCGCGATTAATCCTCGTTGTGCGAATGACGTCGTTAACCGCGCGGTTCGATCAACAAACCGAAGGTCGCAAAACGTTGCATAGCTGAACCCAAGGCCAGCGCATGCACCGTTGATTGCCGCAATCAACGGTTTACGTAATCCCAGAAAATAAGCGGTTGCGACCTTGAAATTGGGATCGTTGTCTGGATTTCCTGGCTCCGATGCTAGGTGCTCGTGGACGTTTCCTAAGCGCTGGCCCGCCTCGCTCATGGCTCCCAATGCGTTCATGTCGACGCCGGAGCAAAACCCACGACCGGCACCCGTAAGCACTGTGCCGACAACCTCGGGGTTCTCGTCCGACTCCCCAAGTGCATGCCGGATTTCTGCTTGTGTCAGATCGGTCAGGGCATTCAATGTCTCGGGTCGGTTCATGGTTAATACGGCCACCGAACCGGTTATCTCGTAGAGAATTTCTTTGTATAGGCTCATGACAACCTCCTGGATTCAAATCAAACGACATCCGAGAGAGTAACTTGATTTGAGTACCCGTCGAAACCGTCGATTAATCGGTTTGATCTCCACCGATCTACGACGACCCGAGACAATGTTCGTGGGCTAAAGCGGCAATCCTTTGGACAGACTTAGAAGCAACGAGATGGCTTCTGCGCCAAGCGGCGTTATACGGTGGTCAATCAATGCGAGCGGAAAAACCGTACCGTACGAAATTCGTCGAATTCACCGAGATTTGGGAATGTGCGAGCCGCCATGGAATCAATCTGGTGAAATCCTTGAGGCGTTCGTTTTAAGCGTGAATCGGCGATTAACACAGTGTCTGCCAGCGTTCGCGCTTTCTCGAGTACCTCATGGTTACAGGGGTCGTAGAGAACGTCGGCAAGTAATGCAACGTCAAAATGACCTGAGGCGTTCCCTGTGGTCGTGACCGAGACGCTGTTACCAGTGTTGACTTCAATAGCCAAACGAGCGTCGTGATCGGTATCGCATGCAACAACGAGGCGCGCCTCGTTAAGACAAGCGGCTATCGCGACGATTCCCGAACCTGAACCAAGATCCAGGACGCGCTGGCCAGACACGATTCCTTTGTGCATTCGCAGGTAACGGGCGAGTGCGATTCCGCTACCCCAACAAAAAGCCCAATACGCAGGATTCTCAATAACGGCGTTCACGACGGCTTGGGGCAGCGGTCCCGCGGAGAAATCTGCGTTGATGAGCGCGAGCTTGATAGCTCGATAGCCGGGAACGGCGCGGACCTCGAGGCGGCCATCAGGTAGCGTTTTTTCCAATCGGGACTGCAATTTGACCAGTGACATGGTCAGGGCCGTTGTTTTGTCGGTACGGAACGCAAGATTACTTGGCCCATAGCCATGAGACGATCCTATAGTTGGTAACAGAAGTACCTATGGGTTCGACTGGTTGACCGCCATGGTAAGAGTCTGATTCCATTACTCGGCCATGCATTTGTGCGCTGGGGAAAGGTACAAAAGTTGCCGGGTCGAAAAATCGACCGGGTGCGTGGGTTGGCCCGTTGGCGTCATCGATGGGCAACGGTGCAATTCGCTAACACAGTTGAATATGATACAGAGCCGCGTGGGGAACTTGGCGGTCAAGATCAGCAGAAGGGGAAGAAAATGCCGATGATTCTCAATGAGGAACAAAACCAGCTTAAAGACATGGCGAAGTCTTTCTGCACGGATAAAGCGCCGATTGATCAACTCCGTCGGCTTCGAGATGAAGACAATGCCGACGGTTTCGATCGAGAAACCTGGACAGCAATGGCCGAACTCGGCTTTGCCGGCGCACCGTTTCCTGAGGAGCACGGCGGAATCGGTTTTGGGTACAAGGGGCTTGGGGTCATCACCGAGGAAACTGGACGAACTCTTTCGGCGAGCCCGCTCTTTTCAAGCGTTTGGCTCGGTGGCACGACGGTGAATATTGGTGGTTCAGATGAGCAAAAAAGCGAGATTCTTCCAAAAGTAGTGACGGGGGAACTTCTGCTCGCCTTGGCTTTGGAAGAGTCGCATCGACATGATCCTTATGGGATCGCGACGTCTGCCTCAGCTTCTGGAGACGGGTATACGATTTCGGGGTCTAAGAAATTTGTATTGGACGGGCACGTCGCGGATCAGTTGATCGTTGTGGCGAGGACGTCAGGTTCGCCGGGCGAGCGTGATGGTTTGACGCTTTTTCTCGTCGATCGAGAAGCTGAGGGAGTGGCCGTCACACGAACGAAAATGGTCGATAGCCGTAATGCGGCCAATATCGATTTCAGCAATGTCGCTGTCGCGAGTGATGCTCGAATTGGGGACGAAGGTAAGGGTGCCGACGTTCTTGATCCGACACTAGATATCGGACGGATCGGAATCGCTGCGGAAATGCTTGGCAGCACACAAGAGTGTTTCGAAAGGACGGTTCAGTATCTGAAGGATCGGGAGCAATTCGGAGTTCCCATTGGCTCTTTCCAAGCGCTTAAGCACCGAGCGGCCAACATGTTCTGCGAGGTTGAACTCTCGAAGTCGGTCGTTCTCGAAGCTTTGACGGCATTGGACGAAGAGCGAGATGCAAGTGAGATAGCGAAGCTAGCTAGCTTAACGAAAGCTAAAGTCGGCGAAACTTTCCACACCGTGTCGCGAGAAGGTATTCAGATGCACGGTGGTATAGGGATGACGGACGAATTCGATATTGGCTTTTTCATCAAGCGTGCCGCGGTGACGGAGCAAACGTTAGGCGACGTCAACTTTCATCGCAATCGATACGGTGATCTCGAAGGCTATTGATCGAATTCTTGTAAACCATTCGTCATAGTGAGGCGCTGGTTGAACCGTTAGAAAGGTTCTCGTTGATCCTTCATTTCGACGTATGGAGGAGACTTTTGATGCTGACGATCTGGCGAGATTGCTAGCATGATGCGATGGCAGCCGGCCGAACCTGAAATTGTCTCTTGGCTTCCCTAGCTCGTTAACTACGTCAGTTTTTCTTATTAAACGTTGGATCACGCTTGGCAATGAATGCGCTCACCGCTTCGGCGTGATCTGGAAGGCGTCGCGCAATTTGATCACGAAGATTTTCGCGCTCCATGACCGCTTCGAGGTCGCGATCCATAGGATTCTTGCGTAAAAGTTCCTTTATCATCATTACCGCTGGGGTTGAATTATTTGCAATTTCTGTAGCCTTGGCTAAGGCGACATCGAAAAGTTCGTCCGGTTCGGTCACAGCACTTACAAGCCCCATGTTGGCGGCTTCGTCTGCCCCAACCATCCTTCCCGTGAGGCACATGTCGGTCGCGTTGCCGAGCCCCACGAGTTCTGCAAGAAGACGCGTTGAACCCAGTTCAGGCATCAGGCCCATCTTGATAAATCGAATACTTAAAAGAGCTTTGCTGGACGCAATCCGAATGTCGAATGGGAGGATCATGGTGAGCCCCACGCCAACGGCATACCCATTGATTGCAGCCACCGTTGGTTTTGATTCACGAATAAAATGGGTAAAACCTTCCCCGCGTTGGACAAGTGGTTCGCCCTGGCCCTCACGGTTGGATTCGACTCGTTGCGAGAACCCATCGAGGTCGGCCCCGGCACAGAACGCTCGTCCTTCACCGGTGACGAGTACTGCGCCAATGCCGGAATCGTCATTCCACGAGCTCATTTGATCCCGGATTTCGGTCGCCATCTGCCTCGTCCACGCATTAAGTTTTTCGGGACGATTGAGACGGAGTACGCCAACTCGGTCCACCACTTCGGTAACTATTTGTTCGTATGCCATTTCACTGTCCTTGCATGATTCCCTTAGGACTTAATTTCGCAGATTTTGTCGGATGGCTGCAAGCGGAGAAACCTGTCATTTAGTTATCGGTTGCGACGGATACCTATATGGCTACCCGCTTGCTCTGGTGTGGGAAGAGTTTTGTGTGTTTGCATGAGCTCGTTGAGCCGCTTTTGCACTGATGCGGGCAGCGGCGTGGTTCGACGGAGGTTCACGTCGACATGAAGAGCGAGCTGTTCAGATGTCGCGGCAAGATAATCGTCTTGATCGTGGTACATGTGTTGAAAGAAGTGCAGGCGTTTTTCGTCGTAGTCCATGAGTTGAAACGTCACCCGTACGGGATCACCAACGACTAATTCCTGAAGGTAATTGACTTGAATTTCACGCGAGAAACACGAACCCCCGGAAGCTTTGACATAGGCCTCGCCGATATTGAGCTGGTCGTATACGAAATCGAGGCAACGATCGAAAATGAGTAGGTAATAGGCCATATTCATGTGGCCGTTGTAATCAATCCATGCGTCGTCAACTTGCATGGTTGGGCAAACGATGGGTGCGGTAAGTAGGGGATTGACCATTGTTTGCCGTGCTAAGCGAGATTAAAACGCGAGGAAGTTATCACACCGCGTGCCCGGTCTGTGCGCTTGTTGGGCGCGGTGGTTCCGCGCACGGAGCCGCTTGATGGTGAAAGAGTTTGATCTCCCCGCTCTCCTCAACGAACCCGTTGGTCGCAACCATAATGCTTCCCGACAGTTCCTCGTAGCATGTCACAAGGACAACGTTACCTACGGCGAGGGCACTGGCGTTATAAAAGTCCATGCCCGGCTGCCCGGGATTCTCAAGAATTCGTTTCCAACTCTCCATGACATCTTGGCGTTCGGTAAGCGCGGGCCAGCCGGGATGAATGCAGAGTACGGGATGGTCAGTGGCCCATAGACGATCCATGGTGTCGAAATCTTTGCTGGTGAAGGTGAGGTAGAACGTGTCGTTTGCAAAGAGCGCTTGTTCGGTTTTCACGAGACGATCAGGCGAGTCGCGTAGGCCACTGTGCCGTTGGTGAGTTGCTGGCGGCGCTGGAAATTCTCCCGCGCTTTTGCCGGGGGATTTCGCGAGGCTTGCCAGGAATTGAGCCCGTCGTACCAGGTAACGAGGAGCATACGGCCTCGTTCTTCCGAACGGTCTGCTTGACAAAAAAGCCCTTGGGGCTCTGCCGAGTAGGCGTCAACGTGCTCGAAACTTTCCCAAGCAACACGAGAAAGTTCGGCGATTTCGTCGACGTCTACGTGAGCTACGTCAAAGAACCGAAAAACGTAGAGCCCTTCTCGCGAGAGGGGCTCTTCGGTAACGGGTCGAACAGTCGGCGCAAGTTCAAGTGACTCGCAGCCAGCAACGCTATTCAGGGCCAATAAATTCGTATGAACGTTTTCCGTGGCACCCACACTAACGACGATCAATTCATTGGATCCGAGACCGAATAATCCATGAAATGCGCCCCAAAGTGATGCGGGCTGAAGTGTCGCGTTCGAATCGTTGGTGATCTCGGTATGTAGCGCGTTGAAATGTTGGTCGGTTGTCCGAACACGCGAGATGATGAAACTCATGCTGATGGCCTCTGCTTTCTTTCGGTTGGCATCGTAACCTGTCAACGCAACACGCGGGGGAGATTTGGGGTTACTGAATTGCGTGCCTGCTGAGAAAGAGCAACGGCATGTCGGTTAGAGTTTCGTTTGACCGATTTCGCATTTGTCATCCATTGTCGAAATCCACGCTGCGATCAAATTGTAGCCTTCGACGTGGACTAAACTGCGGCCGATTTCCGGCATCATCACCGCGGGATTCTTTGAACCAAGTCGTACCATCACATTAGAAATGCCGGGACGACCCGGTTCAATATCGAAAGGGTGTGGAGCGCCGGGTCCGGCTGCAACGGCGGGTTTGCAGATACCGAGACTAATCGGATCGGTATTGGCGTATTCAAGGTCCAGCCCCGATGTATCGGCCGCGCCGTCTGCGTTGTGGCAGTGTGCACACGATACGTCGAGGTATGCCCTGGCCCGCTCCTCGACCCTGATAGCGTTGTTTTGCCATGCGGGCATAGAACCGAACTGCGCCGGCTTAGCGCCTAATGGTCGGATCTCACCCGTGGTGTGGTTCCACGCGTGACAGCTCGCACATTGGTTCTGGTCGGGAACGAAATAGACGAACGTTTCATTGTCCAGGGTGAGCGGTAGGGAACTTCCTGTGGGAGCTAACCTTGCTTTTGTTTGGGCTTCATTCCAGAGATAAGGCAGAGCAACCCAGCCGGAGGCTTCTTTGTACAGAACGCGCGTTTCAAGCAAGCGGTGGTCGTTCAGTGTGACCGAAGTATGGGTCGAGTGATTACTGTAACGGGTGAGTTCACCATCGACCTCGGGGTAGTAGAACGTTTTCGTGAAGATGCTGCCAACCGGATATTCGTACCAGTCGCCCTTAACCTCAATTTTTCCGGGGACGTGGCGCGTGCGCAGTTTCAACGCGTAATCAGAAAAAAGAGGCGAGTTAATTGTGAATGGTTCGGCGTCTTGTCCTACCACGAGCACTCCGTCCTCAATCCACAGTTGGTTCCAATCAGACAGAGCTTGCGGGTATTCGTCTCGGGTACAAGCGCCTAACGCAGCCATCAACAAAATCGCGACGAAGATGAAAAAGCGACCGTGACTCGTCCAAAAAAACCATCCGCTACCTGTCATGGACATTGCGGCTTGACCCCTGAGATCCCATGCAGCGCGTCTGCAGAACCGACGTTAGGTGAAGACAATGCTCACACTTCTAGAAACGAACCAAAACGAAGCGATCGCACCTATTCCATAGACTGGAGCCTGCCACACAAGTTGTGGCGTTGGACTAAACCAATGCAAGGTGGCTCGTGCAACAAGTAAAGCTCCAGCAACCACCGCAAGTTGACCAAATTCCACGCCAAGATTGAAAAGCAGTAGCGCGAAAAGGAGGTTCTCGCGTGGAAGCCCGATATCGTTAAGAGCCCCGGCAAAACCGAAGCCGTGGAGTAGGCCAAAAATGAACGCAATCACCCAGGTGCGCCGTACCAACAGGGAGTCAGTGGTCCCGCGGAGCTTTTCGACCGCCAAGAATAGAATGGAGAGGGCGATAATTGCCTCGATCGGAGCCTGGGGAATGCGAACGAGTCCGACTGCCGAGATGCCGAGCGTCAGACTATGGGCTACGGTAAAAGCGGTGATTGTCTTAACTAGTGGGCCAATTCGGTCCAGGAAAAACATCAGACCGATTACAAAGAGCACGTGATCGATGCCGAACAAGAGATGCTCAACACCGAGCCGAAGGTAGCTCGTCAACGGTGCAGATTGGTCGGTGATGAGCGCTGCGCTTGGTGACTCTGGTCGGAGCAGAATTGTCGTGGTGCCGTTGGCAAGTTGCGCTCGAACCAGAACGTCGGTGAGAGTTTTGGTTAGACCGGAGACTTCCACCGGTCGGCCTTCTAGCGACGACGCGCAGCGAAGTTCAATACGTTCGATGAGGGCTTCGGAGCCCAACGCTTCGATCCGTGAAGAGGATCGGACGCAGTCACGAGGGAATTCGGGTTGTAGCGATAAAGGCCGCCCATTAAGCAACGGTTGTTTCCAGATGACCGAGTACTCGTTGTCGTCATGGGCGTTTATTTCGAGGTACGCGGGCCTCACTTCGTGTGCCAGAGACGATCCCGCACAGACGCAAAACACAATAAAGACAAAGCGGTTCATCGGTCGACTCGAATGCGGTAATTTTCGCGCATCACTTTCAGCTCGGTGGCGTTTGCCTCGGTACGGCGATCAAGGTTGAAGTCGTTTCGAACTTTCTCGGCTACCTCGTCGAAAGTCGATTCGCGTGCCGGGTAGCGCTGCGTGAGTCTCACCAGATGCTGGCCGTAGCCAGATATGATGGGTCCCTGCCAAGTTCCGACTGACAGCGATGACAGTGACGTCATAAAGCGCGACCCAAAATCCCGACGGATTTCTGTGGGCGTCGCCTGGGTATAGGTTCGCCTTAACATGAAGCTATCGCCGAGTTCGCGCCAGTTTTTGTCGTCAATCGACATAAGGACATCCGACGCATCTTTAGCGGCGTTGTTTCGACGTTCCGGACTAAAAAATACGTGCGAAAAATTTAATCGCTCGGCGATTTGATAACGCTCCTGATGACGATCGAAATAACCACGCAGTGCCTCATCACTCGGAGGTTCAAGTAATGCCCGATCTTCCATGACGAACTGCAGTTTTTGCGCAAGGCGTCGGCGAATGATGACGTCTTCGTGTTCGAGTCCGAGCTTTCGAGCCTCGCGGACGTACATTTCTTCGCGTACATGAGCGTCAATTAGGCCGTCAAGTTCCGCAGAACTCGGTTCAGCGCCCATTTGCGAAAGCCATTGGTCGTTTAATCGCTGAATATCATTCTTGCTGACATCGATATTCCGGTCGGTTGATTCTTCTTGACGCGCTGCATCGATGGCGAACAGAAGGACGCCGACAACGATAAAGACAAAGAGTGGGTCGCGGATAAAACGCATGGTATTTGGCACGTCCTAATGCATCTCGAAGCCGCCGGCTACATTGAGCGAGACCCCGGTTACGTTCGGCGCGGTCGCGAGGTAGACGGCGGCTTGACCCATGTCATCGGCAGTTTGCGGCCTACCCAAAGGCATCATGTCGGCCATGCGATCGTCGAAGGCCGCTGCACTTTGATTCGCCATCAGGTGATCCAGCCACATCGCAGTTCCCACCACGCCCGGACAAATGGCGTTGACGCGAATGCCCAATGGAGCAAACTCTTGGGCCATTGATTGGGTTAATCCTACGGCCGCAAATTTCGATGCACAATACGCGGCGAGGTTTGCCGAGCCTCGCTTGCCAGCGATAGACGCTGTGCTCACGATTGCCGCGTTGGTGGATGCTTTCAGAGCGGGTAACGCCGTTTTCGACATCAGGAAAATCCCCTTTACGTTGACTGCGAAAATCCGGTCCCAAGTCGCCTCTGCGAAGCTCTCGATTGGACCGCTATCGACAATGCCTGCGTTGTTAACGAGGACGTCGATTTGTCCGAAAGCGTCCAAAGTCTTGTCAATAGCTCGTTGACACGACGTCTCTTGGGTGACGTCGACCTCAACGCTTTCAACCTCGCCGAGTATCGAAAGGTCGTCGAGGGCCTCTTTCAACGCGTGATCACTGGCTAAATCGTAATTCCAATCGAGGCTTGTGCCGAGGTCGGCGATCATGACGCGGTGCCCCGCACGTAGAAAAGCGTCTGCGATTCCTTTACCGATTCCGCGGGCCGCTCCTGTCACAAGTACCGTTCGTTTTCCCATCATCTTGTCTCCCAACCAGCAATTGCGTATTCAGGCATTCGTGGGGCTTGGGTGCAAGGTAAGGCCATGCTTGTGTATCGGCGCCAAATCGAATGGATGACTGTTCTTTTGGATGCGATCGCTGTTCCCGTCGTCGTTCCGATGGGTATAACCTAAGCCGACTTAACTGGGTACACGAGGAACTGAGATGGTGTCGGCGGAGGAACACGCGAAGCGTTTCATTGAAGTCGATGACCGCCGCATGGCGTACGTCGAAATGGGCGAAGGATCCCCCATCGTTTTTCAACATGGCAATCCAACGTCGAGTTATCTCTGGCGTAATGTGATGCCGATGCTTGCGCACCGAGGTCGATGCATTGCGTTGGATCTTGTGGGCATGGGTGATTCTGACAAGCTCATCAATTCAGGTCCCAACTCGTACACATACGCTGAGCAGCGGCGATTTTTTGATGGCGCTCTGGCCGAACTTGGTGTGGTGGACGAGGTGGTATTGGTTATCCACGATTGGGGTTCGGCGCTTGGGTTTGACTGGGCGCAACGCCATCCGCAATCCGTCCGGGGAATATGTTACATGGAGGCAATTGTCCGCCCGCTTGCATGGGACGAATTTCCAGACAGATCACGGGGCATTTTCCAAGGGTTTCGTTCAGAAGCGGGTGAAGGGATGGTGTTGGAGAACAATCTCTTTGTAGAGCGGGTGTTGCCGGGATCGGTATTAAGAGAGCTTTCTGAGGAAGAGATGTCGGTGTATCGGCGTCCGTTCACCGAGCCGGGCGAGGGCCGCCGACCGACGCTGACATGGCCACGCCAGATCCCGATAGAAGGCGAGCCAGCAGACGTCACGGACATCGTTAAAACGTACGCCGAGTGGCTCGAGAAGTCGCAAATTCCGAAATTATTTATCAATGCCGAACCTGGGGCGCTGCTGACTGGAGCGCAGCGAGAATTTTGTCGACGTTGGCCGAATCAGCACGAAGTCACCGTTCGTGGCAGTCATTTCATCCAGGAAGATTCGCCGACGGAAATTGGTACAGCGATCAACGCCTGGCTCGAAAGTTTGTAGGCAGTTTTGTTGGTTTAGACCATGAGTACATTGCCGTTTGAGCGTCCGGCTTCAAGCCGATCGTTGGACGTAGGGTCCGGAGCAACCCTGACCAACGTTTTCCCAAAGTTCTTCCCCTTCAACATAGCCTCGAATGCTTCGGGTGCGTTTTCGAGGCCGTCCCATAGGTCTTCCCGATAACGCATTAAGCCATCTTGAATCCAGCCCGACATCGCTTCGAGGAAAGCGGCTTGGTGCTGGTCGACAAAATTTCGCACGAAGAGAGGATGGACGGTCACATTTTGCTTCTGAAAGAACGGAGCTCCCATTGTCCGCCATTGTTCGGACGCTTTTTCGGGATTGGTGTTGCCGTACTGCGAGATCATTCCGCACAGCGTGATGCGTGATCCTTGGTTGAGTAGGGGTAATACGCCTTCGTAGACGCTGCCACCGACGCTTTCGAAGTACACGTCGATTCCGTCCGGACACGCCTTACGAAGATCGTCGGGGTAACTTGGGGAAAGGTGTGAAACGCACGCGTCGAATTTCAACTCCTCGGTCACGAACCGGCACTTGGACTTTTGGCCTGCGATACCGACCACGCGACAGCCGAGGATTCCGGCGATCTGGCCGGCGGCTTGACCAACTCCGCCAGATGCCGCCGAAACCACCACCGTTTCGCCTGGTCGCGGTCGGCATTGCAAATAGATGCCCGCATAGGCCGTCAGACCAAGCATGCCAAGAATACCTATCGCGGTAGATATCGGTGCCGAGTTCGTGTCCAGAATTCGTGGAAACATGTAGCCGAAAATATCTGTACCGGTCCCAACCAGGCCGAACCGTTGCCAGCCGTTGGTATTAAAGATGATATCGCCTTCGCGGTATGCGTCCGAGCGGCTCGCAATTACCTCGGAAACAGTCCTGCCATGACACACATCCCCGGGCATTTCGGCGCCACTGCGTCGGCGTCCCCATTGGTATGGATCCATTGAGAGGTAAAGGGTTCTTGTCAGCGCTTGTCCATGATCGGGAAGGTACTGGTCTCGAGTGACCCACCTAAAATCGCCGTCCGTCGGCCAACCCTCCGGGGGCTCCCGTCCTAACAACCAGGCGTCATTTTTCGAATCGATCTGCATCGTTCTGTCCCCGGTTAGATACGGTACAACTTGTTAACGTTCGCGGTAAGCATGGATTATGCGCGTCCGGCTTACTGATCTGTTACCTTGTTCGATCGAACAGGAGAAGTGGTTATGCTGGAGCGCTTCAAAGTACCCGACGATATTGCTGTTCGGGTAGATCAAGCCGTCATGCGCCAAGCGGTTGAAGACATATTCAAGACGTTTGATATGCCGGAGGAGGAAGCTGAAGCCTCAGCCGATGTCCTGATATATGCCGATGTACGAGGTATTGATTCGCACGGTGTTTCCAACATGATGCGAGCTTATGTCGCGGGTTTTCGTGCCGAACAGATTAATCCAGCGCCTTCGGCTCGCCGTGAACGCGAGACTTTGGGGGCGATTTCATACGATTGCGACAATGGATTGGGAATTGCCCAAAGTCGGGCTTTTATGGAAGAAGCGTGCGAACGGGCAAAAGAAACCGGCGTTGCAGTTGTCACAGCGTACAACGGTCAGCATTACGGCCCGTCAGCTTACTACGCGCACCAGGCGTTAGCTCACGACATGATCGGTATCTCTATGACCACAGGCGGTTTATTGGTCACACCGACGCAGGGTGCTGAGCGACTCTTGGGCCTCAACCCTATTGGTATTGCAGCGCCTTCTAACGTCGAGGTCCCCTTTATTTTCGATGCGTCCATGAGTTCGGTTGCTGCCAACAAAATTCAATTATTGCGACGCGTTGATGGCAACGTTGCGCCGGGATGGATTAGTGATGCTGAAGGTGCGCCGGTAATGGAAGAATCCCCCGTCCTCGATGGGTTCATGATGCTTCCGCTCGGTGGTACACGTGAGATCGGGTCACACAAAGGTTTTGGTTTGGCGATGCTGGTCGAGATTCTTTGTGGCGTTTTGACCGGCACAGGGGGTGGTCCGTTTCGCCGGCAAAATACGGCGCACTATTTTATGGCTTACGACGTCGGCGCGTTTTGTGACGTCGACGTCTTCAAAAAAGACATGGACGAGTACTTGCGCGCATTGCTCGACTGCAAGCCCGCGCCGGGGGAATCACGTGTCGTTTATCCTGGCATTCCCGAGCATGAAGCGGAGCTTGAGCGCCGCGCCGAAGGTATTCCGTACCACCCGGAGGTTATCGAGTGGTTCAAGAAAACCATGGCCGATCTTGGCGTAACCGATGATCTACCGTAGCGAACGTTAGCCGTGGGATGGTCTGTCAACCGTCCTACGGGTCTGACTTTTCATCGCCCGGGCCTTTCGACCAAAGGCTATACGTTACTTACCCCTCATGGCGACACGGCGACATACCTTATCGATATCGATGGACGCGTAGTTCATCGCTGGGTTTTTAGCCACATTAAGCCGGGGTACGGGCGATTGCTTGGCAATGGCAACCTGCTAATGACAGGCTCCGATATCAACACGCCCAAACCGCCGAAAGACGAACCGACGAAAGCGCCGCCTCCGCTTGAACACCATGTCACGCGTTTGGGTGGCTACCACACGACGCTGGTTGAGGTTGACTGGGATGGCAACGTCGTCTGGGAGTACGTCAACAAATTTCAACACCACGACTTTTATCGATTTGCCAATGGCAACACCATGGTTCCAGAGTGGGTAGAGTTGCCTGAAGAATTGCATCGCGGAGTCCGAGGTGGTCGAAAAATGCCTCGGGAAAGACTGCCTAGGCTGCTTGGCGACGATTTGGTGGAAATCGATGAAAACTTAAATGAAGTACGCCGAATCCACACGTGGCAACTGCTTGATCCGGTGCGAGATCCTATTTTCGCGACGGTTCGGCGATGGGAATGGACGCATATCAACTCGATCGATGTGAACGCCGAAGGCGACATCGTTTTCTCCGCTCGTCACAACGATCGGATCTGTGTGATCGACAACAAAACCAACGACATTGGTTTCAAATACACCGAAACGCATGGTCAGCATCATGCGACCTGGGTCAAGGACGGCAACATTCAAGTGTTTGATAATGGCGAATCGAGTTCGCGTGTCGTTGAAATCGACCCGAGTAATGCCGACATCGTGTGGGACTATCATGGGATTCCCTCCCATCAATTCTTTAGTGGACATATCTCCGGCGCGACCCGGCTAGAGTCAGGAAATGTCTTAATCTGTGAAGGCACCAGCGGGCGATTATTTGAAGTCAATCGTGCTCACGAGGTTGTATGGGAATGGATTAATCCTTTCCTAAACAACAATTCTAGGGGAGAGGCCACCGTCAGCATCTATCGCGCACATCGATACGCTCACGATCATCCTGCCATAGCGGACAAAGACCTCGACCCCAGCCGGTTTGGTAACTTGAACCAACTGAACGGTTTGATTTAGACAATGGGCGCGAAGAATCAATAAGCGTTCAATTAGTGACCGTCGGCTTGTTGACCAATAACACCCCGACAACAATTAGGCCGAGGGAAATGATTGCACTTGGGTGGACGCTTTCTCCCAATATCTGATCAATCAACAACAGCGAAATAAAGGGCGATAGAAAAATAAGCTGACCGATCTTGGCAACTTGTTGAGTTTGAGATAGTGCTTTCTGCCACAGTAGGAACGTAACTCCCATTTCGAACAGACCAACCCAAGCGCCAACCGACAATGCCCGAAGCGTCAATGGCGGGAAGCCATCAGTCGACCAACAAAGCACCCCAATGATTGGTGTGGCGACGGCAAAGCCGATCAGCATGAGAATTACTGGATGACAATTCATCCGGATCGTGGCGAGCCAGTATAAGGACCATAGCAACGTGCTTAGGAGTGCAAGCGTAATGCCCGCTACGTCGAAGGTGTCCAATCCGGTGGTAGCGCCGCGTGTCACCAGGACCACCACGCCGACATAACTCACGCCGATTCCGACCAATGCTTTTAGAGATAAACGCTGCTTTAGCAAAGGGACGGCGAGAATCGCGAGCGTGATTGCCCAAGTGTAGTTCAGAGGCTGCGCTATTTGAGCGGGCAACCTGTTATACGCCTCGAAAAGAATCAAGTAATACGCGAGTGGATTCAATAATCCCAATAATCCGGCTCGCAAGCAGGCGGATTTCGTCAACGACGTTGGTGAGACAAAGAATCTCGCGAGGATGAAAAACCCCAAAGAAAATAGGCAGCCAAGCCATAACATTTGAATGGGCGTGAGGAACGTGAGACCTAGTTTGAAAGCGGTCGCGACGGTCGACCAAAGAGCAACCGCGCCTAATCCGAAAAGAATCGCTTGTGTTTCTCGGGGAAGCGCCACGACGTCACATTATCCGAATTTTATTGAGCATCCTATCGGCTTCGCGAATGGCCATGGAGTGAACCGGATTATTTCATTGCGTTGACCGCTATCGGTTGAACCGAGACGCCGAACACCGCAGACTTAAATTGATTACTTAGATTTGATAGGAAGTGGTATGGCGATTGAGGAAGGGGAAAAGCTGCCCGAAGCAACGATGCACACGATGCGGGATGGCAGACCGACACCCGTCACGACGGGCGATTTGTTTGACGGAAAGAAGGTTGTTGTGTTCGCAGTTCCAGGTGCGTTTACGCCGACATGTTCACAGGCACACCTGCCGGGATACGTGGTCAATGCGGACGCGATTCGCTCGAAGGGCGTCGACGACATCGTCTGTATTTCCGTCAATGACGCTTTCGTTATGGGAGCGTGGGGTGACGATCGGAATGCCGAAGCCATCACCATGGTAGGCGACGGCAACGGTGATTTTACCAAGGCCCTTGGTCTTGAGATGGATGGGAGTGGCTTTGGTCTCGGAACTCGATCGCAGCGCTATGCGATGGTGGTCAACGATGGGACGGTTTCGAACTTAGCTGTCGAAGATGCTGGTCAACTTGAAGTTAGTAAAGCGGAGTCGATCCTGGAGATTCTCTGACTCTGGTTGTCGTGTAACGCGAGGATCGGATTGCGCTGTCTTGGCTAGACTTGTTGGTTAATCGCAAGAATGAGCGTGAATAGGAGCAGTGCCTTGTGGATGTAGTCCGTGTTTATACAGGCGAGGACGGCGAGTCACATTTCGAAGATGTGCCAATTGGTCTTGAGGATCGAGGCCTAGGCGGTCGAATCTCCGGGTTGATTCGTGGCAGTGGGGTCATGTTTCGGGAAGTCGATGCAACCTACGACCTAGATTTCCACAACGCACCGCGGCGGCAATTTGTGGTGAATCTTACCGGCTCAGTAGATATCACGGTTGGGGATGGAACGGTGCGGCGGCTCGGTCCGGGCGAGATTCTTCTTGCCGAGGATACGACGGGTCGAGGTCATAAAAGTGCCGCCGTGGATGGCCAACCGAGAACGTGCCTTTTTGTTCCTGTGGACGATGACGCCGTCATTGGAAGCTGACCTAGACGGGGTTCAATAGAGTCGACTAAATTGCTGATGTACCTGCGATATCGTCGCCGCGAAGCATGGCGTCTTGTAGAGAACCCAGCCGCCGAACCCATGGCGTCAAGTTAATCAGAGCGACGGGCAGGTTTGCGGCCGCCGTTCGCGCAGTTTTTTCGTCGGCGTAAATACCAAGCAGCAACACGAAAAATAGTTGATCACGGTGGGCGATTCGGGTTGCCGATAGCCCCGGGATGTTTTTTCCCCTTACGAATTTTTCGAGGGCCGCCTTGCTCGATACAGCGAACAATTGCACGGCAAAATAGTCGGGCGGCAGATCGATGAGATTCACCGACTGGCCCGGGCTATAAGCAAGGCGTTGGTACAGGGGCAGTTCGATATCCAATTCGGGAGTGTGGATATCGACCCCATCATCGCTCTGCTGTACTCCAGATTCAGACGTTCTCGGGGGTGGTCGATCCGGGCTAGACGGTGAGTCGGAGAGGCGTTTCTTTGAGATTTCTGGTGTGTAGTCTTTAACGCACTCCCAGGTCTGATGCTCTGCCCCCATGTCGCAGAACCAGTTTTCTTTGGCGGTAACGACTAGAGGAGCTTTAACTACGGTGTTGGTGGACCCACAGCCCCAAAGCAACAGAAACGTAACCAGACACCACGTGGACCCTTGCCAAATCATGGCGAACGACTGTGCCCATTCGTTTATGATCTGTCAAAACGCTGGAGTTGCTCCATGCCGATGAGTTCTTCGACGGTGGGAAAGACCACTAAACGTTTTCGCCACGTCGCAGAAAAACGCTGGCTCATGTCTTACGCGGCCGGCGTCGGAGAGAAATCCGCCGATTACTATGACACGACCAAGGACCTCTCTGTGCACCCGGTTTTTTCCGTGTGTCCTGAATGGCCCGTCATACTCGATGTGGGGCGTGTTGAGGGTTCTGAAAGCATGACGGCAGAAGAAGCGCGTTCCGGTGTGCATGCTACCCACGACGTCCTGATCCAACGACCGATTCGCCCCGATGAACCGCTGTACACCACTGCCACGATCACGACGGTAGAGCAGCGCAAAGCGGGAGCGTTTCAGATGATGCGTCTCGACACCCGAGACGAGGAATCCAATCTCGTCGTATCCACGCACCAAGGCAGTCTTTCACGCGGGGTGAGCGTTGTTGGTGGAGATAAATCGATCGAGAGTGCGCGGGTACTGCCTGAAATCCCAGCAGGCATTCAAGATGGTCGGCAGTTCACGATCCCGGTAAGTGCCGACGCGGCGCATGTGTACACTGAGTGCGCCCGGATCCATAACCCGATACATACGGACCGAGCTGTTGCGATAGCTGCGGGTTTGCCCGACATTATTCTCCATGGGACAGCGACGCTTGCATTCGTCGTCTCATGCCTTGTCAATAACTTGTTCGACGGTAATGCCCGGCGGGTTAAACGATATGCCTGCCGATTTAGTGCCATGGTACTGATGCCGGGGACCATTACCCTTGAAGTAAACGGGTTAAGCGACAGCCATGTGTGGTTTGCCGCGTACAACACGGCGGGCGAATCGGCGATCCGCGGCGGCTACATGGAAGTGCGTTAGCGGTCTTTCGCTAGCACCCAAACCGCTAACTGCATGGCTTGGGAACGGGTTGACAGCCTTTCGGGATTGGTCATCATACGGCCCGGGTGGAAGGATAGATTTATGTTAGCGACGTTGGATGACTTCGATCGTATCCCGCGGATCCTAAGGCTTCACTTGGCCGGTCAACCCGTTGATTGGGTCAGTTGGCAAGAAGCTGTGTGTCTTTACGCGCGCCGGCTGGTCGTATGGACTCACGGAGAGTCGATATTGAGGATTCGTGGCGGGCACTCGCGCCGCGACGGCAGTCAGACGTCGCTCGAAGTGCATAGCATTATTGCGTGCGACGGCCGCGTCGTGGCCATGGATCGCAGCGGTCCGCCGCTGACGAACAAAGCCCTTTTTGCCCGAGATCACAACTTGTGTTTGTACTGTGGTGGGTCGTTCCCAGATTTGAAACTTACGCGGGACCATGTTGTGCCTAAATCTCGGGGCGGTGATGATCGTTGGGACAATGTGTTGGCCGCATGTAAGCGTTGCAATCACTTTAAAGGTAGTCGATTGCCACACGAATGTGGGATGGAAATACTGGCCTTACCCTATGTCCCCAACGTCGCCGAATATTTAGCGTTGACCAACAGCGGACGAATCCTTGGGGACCAAATGTCGTTTCTCGAAGCTCAGTTCGGTCGTCATAGTAAGTTGCGGGCCCACCTGGCATAACGGCTCAAAAGAAACCGCGATGATTTGTCGCGGTCAAAAAGATTACGTTTGCGATGCGCGATCGGCCAACACCTCGGCGACGCAACAAGTCACGCGCTTCCCCGTGTCTAAGTGAAGAAATTCATTGGGACCGTGAGCATTTGAATGCGGGCCAAGAACTCCGGTTACGAAAAACTGACAGGCGGGAAATCGATCCCCAAGCATTTTCATAAACGGGATAGTCCCGCCGGTCCCCATGGTCATCATGGGAGCCCCAAAGAAAGTCTTGGAACTATGGTCGAGGGACGCGAGTAATTTTGGAGACAGACTTTTGGCGTGCCAACCCGTCTGCGGACTTTCGAGGTCGAATGACACGGTGGCTCCTTGCGGCGGATCCTTTTCCAATGTCGACTTGACCCGATTCGCGGCTTCGTCAGCGTCGAGGGAAGGAGGGAGTCGGAAGACAAGTTTGGCTGCAGTAGAGGGCCTTAATGTATTGCCTGCGTTTGATGGGTCGGGGGCACCGGCGAGGCCTACGACCGCCATGCTACTTCCCCAAGTATTGGCGATGACCAGCTGACTCGACGAGGTGATCGCAGGTTGGGTGCTACCCGACCAAGGAAAACGATCGACTACAGTGGATCCCAGGGTTGAGGCGACGCGGTCAGCCTGTATGCGAACGTC
>ENA-UPTF01000835-UPTF01000835.1-marine-metagenome-genome-assembly--contig:-NODE-835-length-20638-cov-6.914401_pt1 | contig 20638 bp, 14 predicted proteins | sample MGYA00238166_ERZ767019 | MGnify/ENA primary metagenome ERZ767019 (study PRJEB28930, sample SAMN06266391) | marine metagenome | isolation source: Sea water from 250 m depth | place: Atlantic Ocean | study... | reverse complement strand
TTCCATTTTTTGAAATGTTCAAATGATTTATTTGTATCAACAAAAATATCTCCATATTTCTCATCTGATTTAGGTTTGGAGATACTGACTTTTTGAAGCCAGCAGTGCGCCCCAGAAATTGGGTCAGGATTTGTAGCATGAGTTATATTTTGATGAACACCCCCATCTCTCCACCATATACGATTAGTATCCGGATCATTTGTTTTCCAAGGTTGTACACCATTAACAGTTTCCATTTTCCATTGGCCATCCCCTAGGTTCTTTATATCTACGGTATTCGTTAAAAAACGATTACCTTCATCTTGCATTCTGCGCCACCTACCAATGTGATGTGAACAAGCAACTATCCCTGGTTTAATTGCTTCAGTCACCCAAACTTTATCAACAAACCACCCAATTTCTGTTTGAATCTTAAGTAGGTCACCATCCTTAACACCAATTCTATGAGCATCTTTAGTGTGAATCCAAATGGGGTTACGATGAGCTATTTCAGTTAACCATTTTGAATTTGCTGATCTGGAGTGGATATGTGTAGGCAATCTAAAATTTGGTAATAATATACATTCGTTCTTTTCAGCGTCAAGTTGATCAGGGTGAACATGACTTTTTATACGATAACCTGGGGTCGCATGCTCAGCGTAACCAAAATCAACCATTGTTTGAGAATATATCTCTTGTCGCTTAGAGGGTGTTGGAAATCCTGAAAGATTTTTTCCATCGACTTGAATTCCTATAATTTCATCATTTTTAGTGACTTGCCCATTGGATAATATCGAGAGATCTGAATCATTTAATTCCTTTTCATTATTGCGGTAAATATTTTCATCAACAAGAAAAGCTCCATATTTCCTCATATAATCCAAAGGCGTCATATTTTCTTTAGCGGCAGTTTCTTTAAGGCCTTGGGTGTTTTCAAAAATATATTGATAATATTCATCAATATTAATTTTTTTGCCTTTGCGGTAAGGGCTCATAAAATGTTTACGAATACCTAAATCACCATCCTTATCTATCCGCCATGATAACTCAATCCAAAATTCATCTTCCTCCCACACTTCTCCAGGATTAACCTCATAGGTAAACTTTATTTTTTTACCATCACGCCGTGCTTTTTCACGAAGAACTGGTTGACGAAAAGCAATCCATACACCCGACTGAGTTTCATATGAATTAATATCATGACGTTCTGATGCATGACCCATAGGAAGAACGTAATCAGCAAAAAATGCTGTTTCATTCCATGTTGGTGTTAAAGCAATATGGCAACCTAGCTTTTCAGCATCGGTCAGCATTTCAATCCAACTAAAACCATCAGGATAGGTCCATACAGGATTAAATACACGAGTAAAATAGACGTCCAAAGTTCCCCTACCATCCTTGATTAAATGCGGTAATATTTGGCTCATTTCATAATGAGCTAGCGTGTATTCTTTGGGCCAGTTCAATTCATTCCATGCATCAGGACCTGGAGGAGAATCAAAAAAGGATGGATGAAATTTATTCCATGCGCTTGGTGATGTTCCACCTTCTGTTCCAACAGATCCAGTTAGCACATTCAATAAATGAAGTGTACGTGAGACTTGCCAACCTCCTAGATTTCCTATAGAAGGTCCTCTCCAAACATGCGTTGAGAATTTTTTACCTGCTTTACCAATCAAATTGGCCACTCTAATAATTTGATCTTTATCTATTTGTGATTCTGCTGCTGCAAATTCTGGCGTATACTGTCCCCATTCTTGACTTAATCGTTCAATAAATTGATCAAACTCTATAGGATCTTCAGGATGAAGATTTTTTAAGTAATCATCCCAGTTAACCCAGTTTTCCATAAAATGACGATCATACATACCTTCATCTAATATTATTTTTGCTATGGCCATAAATACAGCAGATTCGCTACCCGGATAAGTTGGCATCCATTCATCTGCCATTGATGCGGTATTTGATAAACGTGGATCCATGACGATTAGTTTAGCGCCTTTCATCATACCTTCAATTATTCTTTGTGCATGTGGATTGAAATAATGGCCGGTTTCCAAATGAGAAGAAGCTAATAATATCACCTCAGCATTTGTATGATCTGGACTAGGTCGATCATACTTGTGCCACAATGCATAACCAGTTCTTGCCCCAGCAGAACAAATATTTGTATGAGAATTATGACCATCAATTCCCCAGGCTTTAAGTACACGCTCAGCATACCCCTCATGACCAGGGCGGCCAACATGATAAACTACTTTTTCTTTACTTTTACGTAAAGAATTAGCAATTTTTTCTGAAATTTCATCTAAAGCTTGATCCCATGAAATCCGTTCCCATTTACCATCTCCTCTCTTTCCTACTCTTTTCATTGGATAAAGAATACGTTCGGTGTCATTGATCTGATTTATAGTTGCTGGTCCTTTCGCACAATTGCGACCTCGACTTCCAGGATGGTGGGGATTACCCTCAAATTTCCTTACTTTATTTGTATCTTTATCAATATAGGCCAATAATCCACAAGCCGATTCACAATTAAAACATGTTGTGGGTACAACTGAATAATGACGCTCCTTTTTGCTTGGCCACGCTAATGGGTCCAACTCAATAAAGTCATCCCATTCGCTGGGGTCTGGATATTTATATAATTCCCTTGGGCCTTCCATCGCGAATTCTTCAGACCAATCTGGCCTATCAGAAATTTTTGATATAAGGCCTAAAGATTCAGAAAAAGTTTCAATCCAACTTCGTTTCATAATTCTAACTTAAAGGTATCATTTGAGGCACTCTAATTCTTACTAATTCAGTTAAGAAAATGCCTGACATAATTAGCAACCCAGAAATCAAAAACATTATATCAGGATAATATAAAAGCATTATCAATGGAATAAAATTTCCAGCTAAAACTCCGGTCCAAAAATATTTAGCATAATATCCCTTTTTGATTAAAGTAATTGTTTGCTTTGTATCTGACGTATCATGAGGGAAAAATATTTCTTTTGTAATTAAAAACAAATTTATAATAATGCCACCTATAAGTATATCTACAGTTTGTATTAATAAACTGAAATCAAGAACTGTGATAACTACTAAACCAGCTATAATAGCGTGGTTCAACATATGAATAGCTGAGGCCCATTTTGATTGCCACAAATCTCTGGCCTTAGCCTGAGCAAATAGAAATGCGGTATAAATAGCTCCCATGACTGCAAAAATCGCACCTAAATACCATAGAAAATTCATTCCTACGTCAAAAATATTGTCAATTAATTTTAATGTAACTAATCCACCAAAAGTGGTTATGATATAAGCTCCGCGCACTAACCACGATTTCCATTGTGGCCGCAACAATACATAAAGGAATCGATCAGGTCTATCAAGATCCAAAACAAGTAATAACCCAGTGATCGCCATAAATATCAAAGATACAATCATTCCATTCCTTTCTACAGAATAATTGAGATCACCGTATATTAATGAAAACAAGGCGAGTATAAAAAATGTCCCAGTCGCAATCGCTTTTGTCCAAACATAAGTTGATACTTCCCAGCCCCATAATACACCTTTGCTAGGTGTATCATATGTTCGTCTGGCCTCATTATTATCCAATTCTTCTTTAATTTCTTTTGCAACATCATCGATTGCACGTCTATCAATAGGCTTTCCTGATTTTGCTGAATTTTCCATTGCTAATTGAACTAATAAATTTTCTGTATTCGATTCAGCCACTCTTTCTTCAGCATATTTTGCAAAATGTCCTACCCCCTTAGATTGTTCTGACCATAAATAATCCGAACTTCTTTCAGTGGCTGTCGGATTTAACATTTCATCCGAACCATTTATATAGTACAGATTTGGTACAGTTAATTTTTCTGGCTTGCGTGTCATTGTTTTTTCATTTTTTACAAGATGGGAAATATTTGAAGTGGGATCATCCAAATCACCAGAAATAATTGCTTCTACAGGACAAACAACAACACATGCGGGTTCATAGCCATAGTCTACCTTGTGAGCACAATAATTACACTTTGCAGCCGTATGAGTATCTGGATCTATATATAATGCGTCATAAGGACAAGCTTGCATGCATGATTTACATCCTATGCAACGATCACTATCAAAATCAACAATTCCATCTGCACGATCATACAGGGCGGTTGTTGGACATATTTCAACACAAGGAGCATCTGCGCAATGGTTACATCTATGAACTGAAAATTCTCTAGTAGAATTTGGGAATTGGCCCTTTTCAATATATTTCACATGGGTACGATTTACACCAATAGGAATATCATGTTCACTCTTACAAGCGACGGTACAAGCATGACATCCAATGCACATGCGATTATCAATAACAAATCCGTAATTCATTTATTTTATGTTACTCGTATATTTGGACACAGTAATATTAACTAAAACTTTCTATGAATAGGTCTACAAAAATTTCAACTTCTGCATTTATTTTAATTGGTGGTCAAAGTAAACGATTTGGTTACCCCAAATGGAAAAGTAAAATTGGGGAAAAAACATTACTTGATCATATATATAATATGTGTTCTTTATTTGATGATACTTTTATTATTGGGAAAAAAAAGCCAACAGGATTTAACAAACCATTTATTAAAGATAAATTTGATTTTCAAGCACCTATTAACGGTATTTTTTCAGCACTTAGTAAAACTCATTCAGATTGGAACTTTGTAATTTCTATTGACCTACCCTTAATGACACCAAAATTAATTAAAAAAATATGGCAATCAGGGAATAAATCAAAAAATGCTATAGTTCCTAAAATTGGAGATTATTTACAACCTGTCTGCGCATTCTATCATAGAAAAATATTACCTCAAATCTCAAACCAAATAGAAAAAAATGAACTAAGTCTGCATGCATTAATTGATTGTATAAAAACGGACTACGTTAAAATGGATAATTATAGCAAACAATTTAGTAATATGAATACTCAAGATGACTATTCTCAGATTAGTAATGAGATAATGAATAATTAGGAGCCAAAATAAATGAAATCAATTTTACTTTTTAGACATGGAAAATCTGAATGGAATACATATTATGATTCAGACCATAACCGACCTTTGGCACCTCGAGGTATCAAAGCAGCTAAAAAAATGGGGCTATTTTTAGCAAACAAAAAACAAATACCTGATCTTGTAATTTCATCTACAGCACTCCGCGCAAGAACAACTGTCGAATTAGCTATTGAAGAAGGCAAATGGCCATCTCCTATGGTACTTGAATCAGCAATTTATGGTGGCCCACCAACGATTTTACTTTCACTTGCAAAATCACAACTAGATTCAATCCAATCAATTTGTTTCGTTGGACATGAACCTAATTTTTCTATGTTTATCTGCCGGACATGTGATTTAAACCATATTCAATTCACAACAGCGAATATGGCAAAAATTGATTTTGATGTAAATAAATGGAATGAAATCGATTTTGGAAAAGGAACTTTAGATTGGCTTCAAAGGCCGAAAGAGCTTGATCAGTGATCTAGCTTTTCAATCCTTCTTTGATGTCGACCTCCTCCAAAAGGTTCATCAAGCCACATTTCAAGAATATCATAGATCTCTTTCTCTGTCATGAAACGCGCCCCTAGAGAAAGAATATTTGCATCATTGTGTTCTCGAGAAAGTTTAATGATTTCATCAGGGCCATTATAAAATACAGCTGCCCGCACACCTTTAACTCGATTTGCCGCCATGGCTTCCCCTTGTCCAGATCCTCCTAAAATAATACCCTTACTATCTGTGTCTGAAGCCACTGCATGAGCACATGGAAAAATGAAGTCAGGGTAATCATCCAAAGCGTCATATTCATGGGCTCCATGATCTGTGACATCATGTCCCTTTTCTTTTAAATAATCACGGATAGTGTTTTTTAATTCTAAGCCTGCATGATCTGTAGCAATATGTATTTTCATTAAGAACTACAACAACTTGGTTAGATGCTCTCTGATTTGAGGCTCTACTTTTTCAGCTATAAACCCAAATTCAGCTGCTAGATCTTTACCCGGAGCAGATGCACCATAATGATTAATGCCAATTGAAAGTCCATTCGGACCAACATATTTATCCCACCCCATGGTAATACCAGCTTCGATTGAAACTTTCATGGCTCCACGGCTTGGAATTAAGGAAGATTTATAATCATCTGGTTGTTTATCAAATATCTCCCAACATGTCATACTCACTACGCGGATCTGTTTATCATTCATCATATTAGCAACTTCTATTGCTAATGCAACTTCCGATCCAGTTGCCAAAAAAATCAAATCAGGGTTATCACAATCGAGTACAGCATATGCTCCTTTTGAAACACCATTATTAATGGTATTCATATCTTGGGCTAAAACCGGCACGCCTTGTCTTGTTAATAATAGAGCACTTGGACCACTACTTTGCATCATAGATAATTTAAAACAAGCTGCAGTCTCTTTTGCATCTGCAGGCCTAAATACATTAAAATTAGGTATTGCTCTTAAGGCCATTGCATGTTCAATCGGTTGGTGAGTTGGACCATCTTCTCCAACCCAAAATGAATCATGTGTGAATTCATGGATCACTCTGCAATTCTGGATAGCAGCTAATCTTAGCGCAGGTCTTTCGTAATCAGCAAAAACCAAAAAAGTTCCCCCGAAAGGAATCACACCTCCATGTAAAGCCATACCATTCATAGATGCAGCCATCGGAAATTCTCTGACTCCAAAAACAAGATTTCGACCCAATCGATTATCCCTCGTAAAGTCTCCATACAACTTTGCAAAATTCCCTGTATAATTAGAAGGTTCTAAATCAGCTGATCCCCCAATAATTGAAGGGACTTGCTCAGCAAATTTATCTAAACTGGCACCAAAAGCTTTTCGAGTCGCTAATGCAGCACCGGCTTCAAACTCTGGGAATTCAATATTTTCTATTTTATTTAGAACTGTGCAATCCCAAAGAGATTTGAATTCCACATTAGATGATGCCTTTCCTATTTCTTCATTCCAGGAATTAACATCACTTGATAAAGAAGAAAATCTTGATTGAAAATAATCAATAACTTCATTTGGCAAATAGAATGGATCAGGAGGTAATCCAAGTTTTTCTTTAGTTGCATCAATCTCTTCTTGTGGAAGAGGTGCGCCATGCGTTTCATGATCCTCTTCCATATTTGCCGAACCTTTGGCCATAATCGTATTTCCAATAATTAGACTAGGTCGATCGACAACTTGAGCTTTTTCAATAGCTTCGCAAATCGCATCATAATCATGACCATCAATTTCTTGGACATGCCATCCAAATCCTTCAAAAACCTGGGCATAATTGGTTGAATCCGATCGATCAACTTTACCCGAAATCTGTGCATTATTGGAATCATAAAAAACAATAAGTCTTGATAGCCCCCAATGTCCTGCCATAGATCCTGATCCCAAAGTAACTGGTTCTTGAAAATCGCCATCACCAGCTACTACATAGGTATAGTGACCCAATAATTCATTTGCATTACTTACTATTTCTCCAAATCTTGCTCTTAGGATAGATTCCGCTGTTGCCATACCAACTGCCATAGCCAAACCTTGGCCTAGAGGACCTGTTGTACATTCAACACCGGGTATTTCAACTTCAGGATGACCAGGAGTGCGGCTATTTAATTGACGAAAATTTTTCAAATCCTCTTTGTTAAGCCAACCTATTTGAGTGAGCATTGAATAAATCAAAGCAGATTCATGCCCCGCTGAAAGAACAAAACGATCCCTATTAAACCATTCAGGATCCTTAGGGTCAAAATTCAAATATTTTGAAAATAATATCTGAGTAAAATCTGCAGATGACATCGGACCTCCACTATGGCCGGAGTTCGCTTTTCTCACCATATCCATAATAAGACCTTTTGTCACTGCTAAAGAAAATTGATACTGTTCCTCAGATGTCCATTCAGAAAAAGTATCAATATCCGTATAAGTTCTCATGTTTTGACAACAATCATAAGTTATAAAATTCTTTGATGGTTTGCGCTGGATCTTCCGTATTAAAAACTGCTGATCCCGCAACAAGAATATCTGCTCCTGCATCAATAACTTCTTTAGCGTTATGCAATTTTATACCACCATCAACTTCAATAGAAACTCTATCTTGCAAACACTGCTCAGTTAATTGTTGCTTAATTTTTTTAATTCGATCTGTTGATTCTTCAATATAACCTTGCCCACCAAACCCTGGTTCTACACTCATTACCAATACCAAGTCTATTTTATCATAATAAGATTCTATTTCAGACAATGAAGTTGATGGCTTAATAGAAATTCCTACCTTAGCTCCTGCAGAACGTATCAGATCAATTATACTATCAGGATCATCTGTTGCCTCAATATGAAAGGTGATTAAATCAGCACCTGCTTTGGCAAAAGGCTCTACTAATTTTTCCGGTTCAATCACCATCATATGAACATCAAGAAATTTATTTGTTTTTGGTCTCAATGACTTTACTACAGGAGGACCAATAGTAAGATTAGGTACAAATTGATTATCCATCACATCAATATGAATCCAATGCGCACCGCCCTCTTCACATTGAGATAATGCTAATTTTAAATCTGAAAAATCAGCAGATAAAATTGATGGTGCTAGCTTGAATTCCGAGGTCATATGTGACGATTAAACTTAGTATGACCCAAAAATGAATTCAATAATGAAAATTAAGAATTAGGATAATGAAAAGTAATTTCTTCTTCCAATTCATTACTTAGACTTTTTCCTACAGGGCAAGTATAAGCGGTTCTTTCAAGAAGTTTTTTCTCCTTGTCAGTGTAACTTTTAGGAAAATGGATATGAATACGGACGGCAGATATCCTTCTCGGGCTATTGTCCATTTCTTTTTCTATTTCAGCTCGTGTTGATTTAATATCAAACCCATGGCGCCTAGCCATAATTCCCATAATTGTGATCATGCAGCTTGCTAAAGCAGTCGCCACAAGATCAGTTGGTGCAAATAATTCACCCCTGCCTTCATTATCTTTGGGTGCGTCAGTATATATTTCACTACCCGATTCCAAATGAATTGCTTTGGTTCTCAATCCTCCTAAATATTCAACTGTTGATATTTGTCCCATTTGAGATTCCTTTTGCTAATTTGAATTAGGAAAAATACGACTGTACTTTAGTTTCTTCAAAAATAACAATTTGTAAGAACCCTTTATTTTGACTTTGCCTAACTTCTTAATATAATTAAGAAGAAAAAAAGAATAAACACTAGGAGTGTTAGGTATGAATAGAGAAGACAAGGATCGTTTTTATTATAATCGCGAATTTTTGGGGAGCCCTGATGGAAGATCAATCAGACTCCTATCTGAATACTTTGGACCTTTCCAAAGATTTAAACGAAATAATGTTCAAGATACAATCGTATTTTTTGGGTCAGCCAGATTAAAATCTGAAAAAGTAGCCAAATCAGCCTTAAAAGCGGCTCCTAAAAACATATCCAAAAAGAAAAAGGATCGATTATTAACAGATCTTGAGATGAGTCACTATTATGAATCTGCCCGTGAACTTTCATATCGCATGACAAAATGGAGTAAAAAATTAAAATATAAGAAAAAGCGTTTTATCGTTACTTCTGGTGGTGGTGGAGGTATAATGGAAGCAGCAAATCAAGGTGCTACTGAAGCAAAAGGACTTGCAGTTGGACTATCGATTTCACTTCCTTTTGAAAAATCTGGGAATCAATGGATATCGGATGATCTCGAGATCAACTTTCATTACTTTTTTATGCGTAAGTTTTGGTTCTTATACTTGGCTAAAGCAATAGTAGTTTGGCCAGGTGGGGTTGGGACATTGGATGAGTTCATGGAAGCATTAACTCTCATCCAGACCAAAAAGCTACGAAAGCAAATTCCAATTGTACTGTTTGATAGTAAGTATTGGGACAATGTAGTGAATTGGGATTTCCTAATAGAAAAAGGTGTTATTTCTCGAGCAGATCTTGATTTATTTAAGATTTGCGATACGGTGGATGAAGCGTATAAATATTTGACAAAAAAAATCAGGGCAACGCATTTGCGTGGACCCAATTTCTGAGGTAAGATTATGAAAATGCGACTAATTATATTATTTGTTTTTATTCCAGTGATCTACGGCCAAACCGGGCCAGCTAAGGAACTGCATCGAAATCCTCCCAGGGCATGGGCTTTAACCAATGCAACTGTCCATATTTCACCAGGAAAAACAATATATGATGGCACGGTAGTTATCCGTGATGGAATTATAAAATCAGTAGGTGAAAGTATTAAAATTCCAAATCAAGCCACCATACTCGATATGGATGGGAAACATATTTATGCTGGGTTTATTGAAAGTTGGTTAGATGTTAATACTGTAAAAAAAGATACATCTCTTCAAGCTTATTGGAACTCAAACATGCGTGCCTATTTAAGTGCTGCAGACCTTTTCCACCCCAAAGAAAAAAGTTTAAAAGAGCTTCATAAGCTAGGTTTTACAACTGCTCATATCACTCCTGAAGGTGGAATTTTTCAAGGAAACTCAGGCTTAGTCCAATTAGGTAACACACCAAAAGTTCTTTCAAATGATGTAGCTCAAGTTATTGATTATGTCGCAGGTGGTTGGGGTGCCCGAGAATATCCTACTTCATTATTAGGTATCATAGCATTTATTCGTCAAGGTTTGATCGATGCTGCATGGTATGATAAATCTCAAAATATTTTGGCGAAATATCCAGATGATAATGAGCCAATTCAAATGGATCGATCTTTATCTGCAATCGCAAAATCATTGAGCGCCAAACGCCCCTTTATATTTAAGACAAATAATGAATTATATATTGACCGTTCTGCTAATATTGCAAACGAATTTAATTTAAACTTGTGGGTTAAAGGAAACGGGTATGAATACCGTAGGATTGATAAAATGCCAACATCTTTTATGATTGTTCCCATCAATTTTCCTGCTAAACCAGATCTGAATGACCCTCACCATGCACTACAATATTCTACGCAGCAATTAAAACATTGGGATATGGCGCCAGATAATTTGATGAAATTGACCAATGCTAAAATAAAAGTCGCACTAACCAGTAGTGGTTTAAAAAGCAAATCTGATTTTCGAAAAAATCTTTCAAAGGCAGTGAGTCGTGGACTATCAGAAAAAGAAGCTCTGGCTGCCTTGACTACGAATCCAGCAGAAGAATTTGGCGAATCTAAACGCCTTGGTAAGGTTGCGCCTGGATTTATTGCAAACCTAGTTGTAACAGATGGAAATTATTTTGATGGGACCTCGAAAGTTAATTCAGTATGGATAGATGGAAATGAGCACGAAGTGTCACCAGACCCTATCGTTGATGTGAATGGAAATTGGCTCCTTAAAGAAGGTGATAATAATTGGACATTAGCAATTAACAATGGAAAAGGGGAATTAAAATCAGAGGACACTTCATTTAAACTGATGAAACTTAATGTTTCTCAAGATCGGATTTCATTTTCTGTAAAATCAGATACAATCCTTGAAAAAGGTGTCACACGATTTAAAGGGAATATTGCTAATGAGGAAGCCTCAGGACATGTTTTTTACGCAGATGGATCTCAAGGCTATTGGAATGCAAGTTTTGATGCTTTAAAAAAGAAAAAAAGAGATAGATCCAAAAAGAATTCAGCTAGCAAGCTGGAACTTGTATATCCTGAAGGTGCATACGGACTTGACTCAGACGTACCCAATCCAAGAATGGTATTGATTAATGATGCAACAATTTGGACTTCAGGCCCCAAAGGTATTTTGAAGGAACATGATATTTTATTTCAAGATGGTAAGGTCATGAAAATAGCAAAAAATATTTCATTACCTCGTGGAAATGCATTGCTTATTGAAGGAAAGGGGAAACATGTAACACCTGGACTTATCGATGCCCATAGCCATATGGCAGGAGAATCAATTAATGAAGGTTTTCAAAATGTAACGGCTGAAGTAAGAATGCAGGATGTCATCGATCCCAATGATGTTGCTATGTACCGCGCACTTGCGGGAGGTCTAACAACTATTAATCTTCTCCATGGATCCGCAAATCCAATTGGTGGACAGAATGTAGTTATGAAACTACGCTGGGGAAGCTTTTCTAATGATCTTATTTTTAAATCAGCACCCCAAGGTATCAAATTTGCTTTAGGTGAAAATGTTAAACGGAAGCGTTCTTATGGAAGGTACCCAGAAACAAGGATGGGAGTTGAACAAACAATTAGGGATGCATTTACAGCGGCACGAGACTATAAAAAAACATGGGATATATACAATAAAGATGTGCGACTACAGAGATCTTCTGTTCCCCCTAGAAGAGATTTAGAATTAGATGCACTAGTTGAGATCATGGAAGGAAAGCGCTTGGTTCATTCTCACTCATACCGCCAAGATGAGATACTCATGCTTACGCGCATCGCTGAAGATTTTGGATTTACGATTGCTTCTTTCCAACATGTTCTAGAAGGGTATAAAGTTGCAGAAAGACTGGCAGAGCATGGTGCTGGCGCATCAACATTCTCAGATTGGTGGGCTTATAAATATGAAGTAGTTGATGCTATTCCGTATAATGGAACTCTAATGGCAAATGCAGGGGTGACCGTTTCATTTAATTCTGATAGCGACGAATTAGCAAGACGAATGAATCTCGAAGCCGCTAAAGCAGTAAAATATGGTGGGCTTGATGAAGCAGAAGCATTAAAGCTTGTTACCATTAATCCTGCCAAACAGTTAAAAATTGATGATGAAGTTGGATCATTAGAAGTTGGTAAAGATGCTGATTTTGCAATATGGTCAGGACATCCTCTATCTACGTATTCAATTTGTGAAGAAACCTGGTTAGATGGAAAAAAATATTTTTCTTTGGAGCAAAATCAATATCTTGTAGAAAGAGATGAAAAAGTACGAAACAAATTGGTTCAAAAAATATTAAATGCCGCCGATAGTGGTGGGCCAACAATGAGACCTGAAGGGAGGCGTGGTAATAGATTCGAATCTTGCGACGCTTTTGAGTCATATATAATGGAAGGAGAAGAACAATGAGAAAAATACTAATTATTGTGATCTTTTCATTAATTTATGGAAATGATCAGATACCTGCACCTCCTCAAAAAAATCCAATCGTATTACAAAATGCAGTAATTCATACTATTTCTAATGGGGTTATTAAAGGTTCAATCCTATTTGATAAAGGTAAAATCATTCGAATTAGTGAATATATTTCACCACCTAATAATGCTGAGGTAATTGATTTAGATGGTAAGCATGTATACCCTGGATTAATTGCTGCAGTTTCTGGTATTGGCCTAGTAGAAATTAATGCAGTACCTGTTACAAATGATCACTCTGAAAGAGGTGACTTCAATCCTAATGTTCGATCTAATGTGGCTTATAATCCTGACTCTCATATTATTCCTACCACAAGATCAAATGGAGTACTTATTGCCAACGTTGCACCTGGCTCAGGTGTAGTATCAGGGCAATCCAGTATTATGATGATGGATGGATGGACATGGGAAGATGCTACTTTTTCTCATCCAAGTGGACTACATGTTAACTGGCCTCAGATGGGTACAAGAACTGGTGGTTGGCGATTTAGCATGCCAGTTAATCGTCAAATTGAAAGAAGAAAAGTTGCACTAAAAAAACTTGATGATATGATTGCACACGGTCGGGCATATGCGCGGCTTCGAAAAACAAACATTCGGAATGCAGAAAATTATCATGATGAAGATCTAAGATGGGAAAGCATGATGCCCTATGTTGAAGGTAAACTCCCAATCTATATTCATGCCAATGAAGTTAGACAAATTGAAGCTGCTGTGAATTGGGCTAAACGGCACGAACTTAAAGCCATTATTGTTGGTGGCAAAGATGCATGGAGAACAACCGAGCTATTAAGAAAAAATAAAGTACCGGTAATTTATGAAGGTGTTACTGCCCTGCCATCTCGCCGATATGAAGATTATGATCAAGCTTACAAAGGTCCTGCAATGCTGTATAAAGCTGGAGTCCAGTTTTGTATTTCAAGCTCAGGATCTGCGGGTGGTGCATATCGTGTTCGCAATCTTCCAAATCATGCAGCTATGGCTGCAGCTTACGGATTACCCAAAGATGTTGCATTAAAATCGATCACTATTTATGCAGCAGAAATATTAGGTATTGATTCACAAGTAGGTTCATTGGAAGCTGGTAAAGATGCCACTCTTTTCATTTCCACCGGTGATCCGTTAGAAATTAGGACAAACGTATTACAAGCCTATATACAAGGTCGAAAAATAGATATGGGTGACAAACATAAAGCTCTGTACAATAAATATCAGGAAAAGTATCGGCAGCTAGGAATCTTAAAAAAATAAAATCTAACTTTTAATTCTAACAAAAAGAGGGCTGATTATTCAGCCCTCTTTTAACAATAAAGATTTGAGATAACTCTAATCATTTATTTATCGCATTTATTTTCCAGATAATTCCGCATACCGAAATAAAACAACCCCACTACTATATTCATCAAAATGAACTTTAAACACTTTATGGCTAGCTGTATCATAAATGATATAATTATCATTGGATGTAGAGACTTTATGAGTCGCCATATTGTAATTCAAAGCTGCATTAGCTCCACCATAACCCATCCTACCTGCTTCAGGAGCAAATGCGGATGATGATGGAGATTTTTCAATATCCTCAAATTTACTAGTATTATCTACCGTTAACATGACACTGCTATGTAAAGAAATACTTGGCATTGAAAACCCTTGTCCCGCATCTACATTAGTATATGATAGATGCCATGTTGAATTGTCTTTTTTACCACTTGCAAAATTAAAATAATATGGACCACTACTCACATCTTCAGTAGTCACTTCATAAATAATCATATTATTATTTTCAGCATCATTATCTTCACATCCAATAATGAACAAAGCCATTAATAGTGTAGATACTTTAATTAATCGATTCATTTTTATCCCCTTTTTATTTTATTTGAAAATTCTAAATATGCGACCCTTCCAATAAATGGGCCAAAATCTTTATTAGTATAATTGGCTAGATTATTGATACCAAAACTGAAGATTAGTGATTTATTAATCTGAACCGTTGTACGCCAATTGATTAAAGCGTATCCTCCTATTTTATTATCTGATAAAACATATACTCCCTTTTCAGGATCATATTCTTGAGGCTCATAGGGAGCTACCCATTTTGAATTAATTGAAGTATTAATACCATTATTTGGATTATTGTAATTCCATACATTACTAATTGAAAATGGAATCGTATTTGGAATCATTTTATTTTCACCATCACGGTTATTAAGCCAATTAAATCCCCATTTAGTTTTCCATCTTTCTGATATTTTTACCATTTGCTGTAATTCAATTCCTTCAAATGTGGCCTCATTAATATTTTGATAGCTTAACAAGCCAGGTTTAATTGCATAATCTTGAATAAGATTTTCAAATTGAGTATGGTAGAACATCAAACTGAATTGATTTTGCGAAGAACTAAGATAATCTATTCCTAACGTAATACCATTTGATCGCTCTGGCTTAAGATCAGGATTCCCTAATACTACATAATTAAATTGAATATGATTCCAATCAATATATCGTTCCATAAATGATGGAGCGCGAAATCCTTTTCCCCACGAAGTCCGGAATTTCCAATGCTTGCTAAACTTGTACATCAGACCGATTCTAGGACTTAAAACATTTTCATATTCAACGAAATCATCAAAACGTATTCCGTAAATAATATTTATTTTTTTTATTAGAAAAAAATCATACTGACCAAACAAACTCCTATTTGTTATTTCCTGTTTTCCTGAACTAATTCGATCACTTGAATAATTTGCTCGATAAATTTCAAACCCCACATTCAATTCGTTAGATCCATCTTTTTTATTTAGTAAGATTTCGTATTCATTATAATTTTCGGTTGTAAGATCATCTTTTTCTATATTTCCCGAAGGTCTTTTTTGTACATAATTTCGTGAGTAATTACTTGATGTTATTTTTTGGTGTAAATCCCACCCTTTTTGATTTTTTCCTGAATGACTTATGGAAAGATTCTTACGATTGATATCCGTATTAGTGTTCATCAATTTTGTTGAGCCTCTATCTAATTGACCATAAGTGTTCGATCCAAAATTTATTTTATGGAAATCATTCAAATTCCAATCAATATTTGCTCCAATCGATGTTTTACGAACTTTATCAGTTTCAATTTCTAAAACAGACTTATCATTTTGAATTTCATCAACATTTATAATTAAATCGATTTTTATATCACTTAATGGCTGGATTACATCAATACTAAAATTATTAGAGCCGTTTTTTAATCCAACATTTCTAATATTGCTTTCTGTATTACTGTAGCGAGTAGAAACATTTATTTCTTGTGAATTTAAATTGTTATTTGTGATAATATTAATTACTCCTCCCATAGCCTCACTTCCATAGAGTGATGAGTTAGGTCCTTTAACAATTTCTACTCGTTTTACATGATCAATTGAAATTTGATCCAATGAAACTCTATTATTAAATCTTCCAGTAATAGGCTGTCCATTTATTAGGATTAAAATATATCTTGAATCCATACCAAGAATATTTAATACCGAACCTCCTTCTACAGAAGTTTGAAGGCTTACACCAGCGCGCTGAGATAAAAGTTCAGCCATGTTTCTTGTACCAGAATTTTCTATTTCTTTTCGATTTATAACTTCTGTTGCAATCGGAGTATCATTATGAAGTTTTTTTGATCGTGTCCCTGTAACAACTAATTTTTCCATTTCAATCGATTGCTTATATAGTATAATATTTATTGAACCTCTTTCTAGTTTTTCAATTACTTCGATATGAGTTCTATAACCTATATGAGAAATTTCCAGTGTTATTGGATATTCGATATGATAATCAACAATAAATTCACCATACTTATTTGTAGATGTTCCAAATTCGGTTCCAACAGCTACCACATTTACTTGAGAAATTTTGTCTCCAGATTCTGAATCAATAACAATACCTTTGATATTTGATTCATACTGATTTGAAAATAATGGAACAACAATATTGACTATTGCGATCAATAATAGATTCTTATAATAAATTGTTCCCCCGCTCTAAGTTTAAAATCTATGTTGTACCGTAATTACCAATAAAAGTCGTTATAAACTCTTCCATCGTTTCACGGGACATAGGTTTTTTTTCATTACCAAGAAAAAATAAACCATGAAATAATCCACCGATCGCACGCATCAGTAAATCAGTTCTCATTTGAGGAAATTCTTTTTTTGCCATCCCTTCTTCAAGTAATCCTTGGAAAACCCCATACATTTTTGTTTGATAACCTTTCCATGCTGGCGTTCCTTCATTTAGAGCACTAGGCATTGTTTGAGGCGCTGTAAACAAAAATTCAAATAGTGTTTGGTTATTTCTAACTAGACCACCAATAACATTCAATGCATTTATAAAAGACTCTTTTGGCTGACTAGGTTCATGTATAACGGGCTCAATTGATTCCCAAATTGTTTTCCACCCACGATCTAATAATTCAATAAATATTTCTTCTTTTGAACTAAAATAATAATATAAAGTAGCTTTACCAAAATCTGCATGTTTAGCAATCTCATCCATTGTTGTGCCTTCTATACCATTAATTTTGAATACTTTTAACGCACTCTCTAGGATTTGATCCTTACGGATTTCACGTTCTTTTTCTTGTCGATCAGATATCATTCAACTATTAATTTTATGTTTCGAATCAGGAGTCGAATTTTAAACCAAGTAGATTATTATGAAACACTTTTTTATATATCAATTTAATTTCTATAAATTAAATCTTATGCCTGCTGAAAAGGTTCGAGGCAATGTTGGCCTTAACCCTGCAGGTCTTCTAGCTACAATAGATTTTGAATCTGTTAAATTCTTGATATTTAAAAATAAATTTGATCTATTGTTTAATTTATATTCACTAGCTATATCAATTTGGGTTAAATCCTCTGTAGAGTATTCATTTTCTAAAGCACCACTTCCAGCTTTTGTTCTCATCCCGCTAATATTTTTCAACCTAAAGAAAATATTTGCCTTTTGAGATAGAAGTCCAAACTCAGTGAATAGTTGATGAGCAGGTAGATAGGGCAATTCATCACCTTCTTTTACGGATCCCCAAGGGTCAAATTTACTTTCAAAGCTTGATAAGAATTCTGAATTGGTGTAGGTATAGCTGAATTCTATAGGTGTTAAATAAGTTCCCAATTTGAAATTTCTATTTACAGATAATTCGACACCATTAATTTTAACTTCTCCAGCATTAAATTGATCATAAGTTCCCTGACCCGAAAATTGAGTATCATCGCCAAGAAGATTGGAATAATGGTTATTAAAGAAAACTGTTTTTATTTTATTTAGCCCTTTGTTTACAATGAGACCTGCTTCAATATTCACACTTTCTTCTGGTTTTATATCATCTGAATCATTTGAACCAGGTCCTGGAGGTGAAAACCCCTTATGAATTCCTGCTAAAAATTCGATATCTGGATTAAACTGATAAACAAAACCAATTCCAGGTACTAAAATATTCAGTGTTTTTGATTTTTGAGATGGATCTAGTTGCCTATTAGGATCATTCCAACTCAAATTATTTGATGATACATCACCTTTCCAATCGCGACGTTTAAGTTCAATTGATTCATATCTAGCTCCAGCTGTTACCGTAAAGTTTTGAACAGTAAACTGGTCTTCAATAAAGTATGCAGTTGAAGCTGCATCATCTACTCTATTATTTTTTGAACCAATGCCCCAAGTTCCATTTGTTGTAAGCTTAAGGACATTGTTTTGCATACCATATTTATCTACTTTCTGATATCTATCCATCTGATCTTCATGGAGCCTTAAACCAATCATTAAATTATGTTGAAAAACAAAATTAGATTTAATATTGGAAGCTAATTGTATTCCTTGCGAATAATATTCTCTATTATTTGCTTTAATTTGATAGGTATTATCAACGGAATTTTCTACAGAAAGAAATGAATAATTTTTATGAGTATTACCCTCTGATAATAAAGATCCTATTGAAGTACCATTAACTTTCGAAAGCTTATACCAATTACGCTTAAAATTATTTCTATAGAATATTAATGATAGATTTGAGTTTTGAGATAATTGTATGGAGTTCATTAGTGAAATTTGAAAATGATCTGCATCCATTTGATCTTTTTGAGAAGATGAATAACGAGTATAAGGGTTTTTATTATAATCTTCATCTGTAAGGCCAAGATAAGTTTCATTACTTAATTCATCAGTTAAGCTAACTTTTAATTCAAATGCAGTTGGGAAATTTATCAAATCTGTTTTATATCTAATTTTTCCCATTAAATCAGTTTTAGCATAACCAGTATTTCCATTGGAATAGTCTAAAAGTTTATACCCACTATTTTCATCATGAAGAACTTCAAATAAATATCCGAATTTTGAGTTTGATGATCCTATATCTGCTTTAATAAAATATGAACTATGATCTCCCCCGCTTAAAATAAGATTAGATTTAAAACTTGTTGGAATAGGTGTTGAAACATAGTTTAATGCACCACCAGTCGAATGAGGACCATACTTTATTTGGGATGAACCTTTTCTTGCTTCAAGTGCATACATTCGTCCTGCAGTTGGAGAATAATATGCTGCAGGTGAAGCATAAGGTGCCGGTGAGATAGGAACACCATCTTCCATTAGATTTACTTTAGAACTTCTTTCAACGCCAGTACCACGCATCCCAATGTTTGGACGTAGGCCAAAACCATCTTCTTCCTGAACGTAAATACCTGGGACCCTACTTAAGATCCTATTAACATCTGTATCATTATATCTTTTGATTTCAGCTATGCTAACTAAATCATTAGACCCTGGCGATCTAAGAAATGCATTATCTAATCTGGTAATATTCTGAATAACTACCACTGGATCTAATTCAATTATTTTTGGCACTAATTTAAATATAACAATATTTTTTACTTTTTCACTTTCCAAGTCTTTTGAAATCGAAGAAAAACCTACAGCACTCGCTTCTAGAGTAAAGGATGAAATTTCTGCAGGTAATTTTAATTGAAAAAAACCATTATCATCTGTTGCAGATCCAAGGTTTTCATTAACAACAATTATGTTTATATCTGATAAAGGTTCTTGATTGGAATCGTTAATTGCTTGACCAGTTATAATCGTTTGAGCATTTATATTTGAAATGAACAAGAATGTGACAATTAGATTTATAAAATTTTTCATAATCTTCATTTTCCCCTACTATTTTTTTTAAGATACTTTTTTCCAAAGATAGGTTAATCCAGATAATGAGAAAAGCCACGCTAATAATTCAATTAGACTAGGGTCTCCATTATATCCAAATAACCCCTTTAAGAGACTGCCCACATATCCTTTATCATGCATAAGAGGATATGAACCATCTGATAATTTGGGAGGGTTGATATCCCAAATTCTTCCATAATCAGGAATGACTCCGGCAGATTCCAACTCATGAATTCCATAAGCAAACATCCCTGCAGCAACGAAAATCAATAGAATTGAACTGACATTAAAAAATGTTTTAAGCGGTACTTTTTTACCTTGAACAAATATGAG
>ENA-UPTF01000830-UPTF01000830.1-marine-metagenome-genome-assembly--contig:-NODE-830-length-20736-cov-3.430273_pt1 | contig 20736 bp, 14 predicted proteins | sample MGYA00238166_ERZ767019 | MGnify/ENA primary metagenome ERZ767019 (study PRJEB28930, sample SAMN06266391) | marine metagenome | isolation source: Sea water from 250 m depth | place: Atlantic Ocean | study... | reverse complement strand
TGCCAATCCTGGCAACGGCGTGGTTGACATCATGGGTTGCCCAGAGGACTGGACTTGCGACAACATCATTAACTCGATGCTTGTCGGTGGTGGCTATAAGAACATCGTTCAGGTAAAGGCCGGCTATGACCCCATGTGGGCTCAGGCAACTGACATGGTCAACGAGGGCCTACCCGTCGTCGCCTACACATGGACACCTTCGGCTTACATCACCACGATCCGTCCAGGTGACAACGCTTACTGGCTCGGAATGGACTACATCCTTGATGACTCCAACCCGAACAACCAGGACGGTGGCGAAGGTTGGGATCAGCGTCCAGGTACAGCTGCAATCGGCGAGGACATGTGCCCCGCTAGAAGCGCTGATGGACTCTGCCCAATTGGTTGGGCGGCAGCCGATATTCAAGCTGCTGCAAACAACGACTTCCTTGCAGCTAACCCTGCAGCTGAAGAGCTGTTCTTACAGATCAAGCTTTCAGTCATGGACGTCTCTCTAGCCAACGTTGAGCAAGCAGCGGGTGCTGATCCAAGGGATCTTGCAGCCGGATGGATTGCTGATAACCGTGACAAGGTTGACGGCTGGCTTGACGCCGCGCGTGCAGCCGGTTGATTAGTTGAATATCGCCGCTCCCTTGTAGGGACCGGCACATAATGTTCGTTGAGGGCGGGGCTTCGGCCCCGCCCTCAACGCGTTCTGTAACGAACGACACCCCGGCCAACAGCGTTGACCTGTTTGCCCCCCTGTGAGGTGTAATGTCGCCCCGAGTTGGAGGGCAGACATGCAGGCCTCAAGACCTTCGGGCCGAGATCTAAGACCCGGGTTGCGCCATGTCTAGCCGCGGTCGGCGGTCCCACCGAGCCAAGACACGCGACTTGGTCTCCGAACAGCCAGCCTGGGAACAGCCTCAGAACCGATTCGACCCACTCCGAGCGGTGTCTGAAGATGAGCTCGACGCCATCCACCACGCCTCACTCCAGGTGCTCAGTGAAACCGGTATCGACTTCCTTGATGCAACTGCACGCAAACAGCTCGCCGCGGCTGGAGCTGACGTAGAAGGGGATCGAGTCAGATTTGACCCGGCCCTCATAGAAGGCCTGATTTCAAGCGCGCCATCTGAGTTTATTCTTCACGGCCGAGATCACATCCGTGACCTCCACTTCGGGGGAAACCACATGATCTACACCTCAGTCGCAAGCCCCCCATTTGTCACCGGATTAGGGCAAGGCCGACGCGACGGCAACCGCCGCGACTACCGCAACTTGATCAAAATGGGGCAAGTCTTGAACGCCGTTCACACCGTTGCCGGATACCCAGTCGAACCAATGGACATACATCCCTCCATCAGACACCTCGTGGCGACCCACGACATGTTGACGCTGTCAGACAAGGCCTCGTTCGTTTACAGCCTCGGCAGACAAAGAAACCTTGACGCTATCGAGATGGTACGAATCGCCCGCGGAGTTGATCACGAAACACTCGAAAAAGAAACATCCATCTATTCAGTCATTAACGCCAGCACACCGCTTCGGTACGACACAGTGATGCTTCACGGCATCCAAGAAATGTCAGTTCGAAACCAACTGATAATCATTACGCCATTCACCCTGGCCGGAGCAATGGCACCGGTGACCATTGCTGGAGCACTGGTCTTACAAAACGCCGAGGCCTTGGCGGGCATCGCGTACACCCAGGTGGTGCGCCGCGGCGCCCCCGTTGCGTATGGAGGGTTCACTTCCAACGTTGACATGCGATCCGGCAGTCCGGCATTTGGTACTCCTGAATATTGGAAAGCATGTCTTATTGGGGGCCAGCTGGCACGTCGCTACGGTCTCCCCTACCGGTCCTCGAACGTCAACGCCTCAAATAGTGTCGACGCGCAATCAGCCTACGAAAGCGTGATCGCGATATGGGGTGCCGTAATGGGCGGAGTCAACCTACTCCTCCACGGCACAGGCTGGCTCGAAGGAGGTTTACTGACCTCATACGAGAAGTTTGTCATCGACGCCGACCTCTTAAATATGGTCACCGAGATGCTCCGCCCAGTTACTGTCGACGACGCCTCCTTGGCAGTCGAAGCCATCGCTGAAGTGGGACCAGCCGGGCACTTCTTCGGATCGCCTCACACCCAGGAACGGTATGCATCCGAACATTTCCAACCAATGGTTTCGGCCTGGAGCAACTACGAAACCTGGCAGGAGAAAGGCGGCCTAGAAACACATCAACGAGCAGAACGTCTGGCTCAGGAAATCATCGACGCCCACGAGGAACCGCCAATGAGAGACGAACGTCGCGACGAACTGGACGCATTCCTTGAACGGCGGATTCAAGAGGGCGGCGTTGAAACCGACTTCTAGCCGAAAGGGACCAAGCCAATGACGGATCTGCCTTCTGAAACGCAGGTCGTCGTGATCGGCGGTGGCGTCATCGGAGCCAGCGTGCTGTACCACTTGACCAAGGCCGGTTGGAGCGACGTCATTCTGCTAGAACGAACCGAACTCACCGCCGGATCGACCTGGCACTCAGCCGGTGGTATGCACACACTCAACGCTGATCCCAACGTCGCAAAACTTCAGCAATACACCATCGAGCTTTACAAAGAGATCGAGGAAATATCTGGCCAAGACTGCGGCGTCACCATTACCGGCGGCATCATGCTCGCCGATAACGATCGAAGAATGGATTGGCTGCGTAGCGCCCACGCTCGAGGACGCTACATGGGTATGGAAACCGAACTTTTGTCGGTGAGTGAAGCCAAACAACTTCTCCCCATCTTTGATGAGCAGTACTTCGTGGGAGCAATGTATGACGCCCACGAGGGTCACGTTGATCCCTCTGGCGTGACCCACGCGTTCGCTAAGGCCGCTCGCGATAATGGCGCCCAAGTGCATCGTGACACCTGGGTCAAGGCGCTCGACAGCGCTCCCGACGGAAGATGGCGCGTCCACGCCATTCAGACCAGCACAGGCGCAGACCTCGGCATAATCATGGCCGACCACGTAGTCAACGCCGGGGGTCTGTGGGCACGAGAGGTGGGACGCATGGTCGGATTGGAGCTACCGGTCCTCGCCATGGAGCACACCTACATCCTCACCGAAGATCTCCCCGAAGTAGCAGCCTATAACGAGGCCACCGGGCACCAAATTCTTCACAGCATTGACTTCGGCGGAGAGATTTACATGCGGCAAGAGGGCGGAGGCCTTCTACTTGGCACCTACGAACATGACGGTCGCGCCTGGTCAACCCGACAAACTCCCTGGGATTTCGGAATGCAACTCCTTACCCCGGATCTCGAACACATCAGCGAAAACCTTGATGTTGGGTTTGCGCACTTTCCCATATTCGCTGACGCCGGGCTAAAACAAGTCATCAACGGGCCCTTCACGTTTTCCCCGGACGGAAACCCGCTTCTCGGACCGATACGCGGTCTCCCCGGGTACTGGTGCGCCTGCGCCGTCATGGCCGGCTTGTCGCAGAGCGGCGGAGTGGGGCTGGCGTTGGCAAACTGGATTACTGACAACGATCCCGGCTTCGACATTTGGGGCATGGATGTCAGCCGCTACGGTGATTTTGCGACCTCCGGGTACACCAAGGCGAAAGTAAACGAAAACTACGGACGGCGCTTTCGAATTACGTACCCGAATGAGTTTCTTCCTGTAGCCCGTCCCCTCCAATCCACAGCCGCACACGACCGGTGGAACGAATACAACGCCGTATGGGGCGATTCATTCGGCCTGGAAGTACCGCAATGGTTTCAAGAACCGGGCAAAGAGCCGGTCGAAGAATTGACCTGGTATCGATCAAACGCCTGGGACTCCGTCGCAAAAGAAAGCAATCTTGTCCGAACCTCGGTTGGCGTGACTGACACTTCGGGCTTTTCAAAATTTGAATTCGGTGGTCCAGGTGCACGGGATTTTCTGAGATGGATTCTCGCAGGACGGATTCCTGATCATGGGCGACTCGCTTTGGCGCCGATGGTCAACACCAAAGGCGGCCTGATCGGAGACTTAACCGTCGGTTGTCTTCAGCCAGCGGAAGGGGAACCGGGAGGGCCCCATTCCACGGTCGTAGGAGGCGCAACATCAAATATCGACCAATTCGAAAAATTTTTTGTCTTCGGATCGGGCATAGCCGAACGATATTACGAGCGATATTTCAATCGCATCCTCGCTGAATGGAAAGGTGAGACCGCTTGGTACCGAACGTGTGGATACGAACTAGCAGGAATATCGATAGCTGGACCAAACAGTCGAGAACTACTCGAACGCTGCGTCACTGTCGACGTGTCGAACGTCGGATTCAAATTCTTAGATTTTCGACGCTTGGAAGTCGGATTCGCGCCAACAATCACTGGCCGACTTACCTTCACAGGCGATCTCGGATACGAATTTTGGATCCCCGCGACTTATCAACGCTACCTCCTCGATTTACTGCTTGAGAACGGTCGCGACTTTGGGATTCAGCCGTTCGGCGCGACCGCACTCAATAGTCTCCGACTCGAGAAGAGCTTCGGCTCATGGGCCCGTGAGTATCGCCCGATTTATGACCCATATGAGGCGGGACTGGAACGTTTTGTCGATCATCGTCGCGATTTCATTGGGTCGCACGCACTTTCAACGGTGACCGATCGCGAACCCAGGAAAGCGTTACGAAGTTGGGTCATCGATCTCCCGGAGAGCGCTGAAGCGGCCGACGTTATGGGCGACGAACCAATCTGGCATGACGGAGACGTCGTTGGTTGGGTCACATCGGGCGGTTATGCCCACCACTCGCGTCGATCTGTAGCGCTGGGTTATGTTCCGGCGGACCTCACTTCGCAGCTGGACGGCTGGCAAATTGAAATACTTGGTGTCATGCGTGACGCGACGCTACTCACCGAACCATTACTGGATCCCGCTGGCGAACGAATGCGAAGCTGAGATGGCTGAGAAGATCACCACCAGCCTAAAAAAGGCTTTGCGACGGCACTTGTCGTCGACTTCGGTTCAGCGAATAGGTGACGGCACACCCGAGTTTATTGCGGCCGCAAACGAGGGCCATCATCTGAACATCGGTCCCGGAGAGCCCTGTATTTCTGAGTGGAGTCGCGCCGGGTTGGAACTTCCGAATTTACCTGCGATGCGTCAATACCGTCTCGATCGTCTTGTCCAAACGCTCGAAAAATTCGATTATGGCGGCATCTTGCTATTTGATCCCTTGAACGTCAGGTACGCCACCGACACCACAAACATGCAGCTGTGGGTGATGCACAACGGAGCCCGATACGCCTACGTGTCGGCGGACGGCTATGTAATCATTTGGGATTACACAAATACTGAATTTCTAGACGGTCATAGCCATGTCGTTGATGAAGTCAGACCAGCCGTCGGGGTCAGTTATTTTCTTTGCGGTCCTAGGTACTTTGAAATTGCTGAACGATGGGCTGATGAGATCCTTTCAGTAGTTCGTCAACACCAAAGCAAACATTCCCGTCTGGCCGTTGACGTCCTCCACGGCCCCGGCCACCAACTTTTGACTCAATCAGGTCTACAAATCGGGTTTGGTTACGAAGTGATGGAAGAGGCCCGCCGAATCAAAGGCTCGGACGAGATTAAAGCAATGCGGTGCGCCGTACACAGTTGCGAGAGCACTCTGGAGGAAATGAAAGAGGCCCTTCGCCCAGGAATGACCGAACGAGAGGTTTGGTCGATGCTGCATGCGGGAAACATTCGTCGAGCAGGGGAATGGATCGAGACGCAACTGCTCGCATCAGGGCCGAGAACGAACCCATGGATGCAAGAGGCCAGCAGTCGGATTATCGAACCCGGTGATGTCGTCGCCTACGACACCGATCTCGTTGGTGCCTACGGGATGATGTGTGATATTTCGCGAACCATGATTGCAGGCGAGGATCCTCCAAGTGCCCACCAAGTAAACATCCATGCGATCGCCAATGAGGTGATTGACACCAATTTTGAACTGTTAACGCCCGGTCGGTCCTTCGATGAGCTAACTCATCAGGCTCTCCTTCCGGACCCCGAAAAATACAGGCACTATTCCTGCCTTTTTCATGGCGTGGGACAATGTGATGAGTATCCAGACATTGTGTTTCCGGCAGCTTGGAAGGAACGGGGCCACAACGCTGTCCTTGAACCCGGCATGGTCATGACCGTTGAGTCATTTGTGGGGAGCCGAAGCGGTGGCGAAGGAGTAAAGCTTGAAATTCAGGCGTTAGTGACTGAAAACGGGCCGGAGCGTCTCGACTTTTCGTCACTTGGACTTGTTGATTAACCGTCCACCACATGCTCCACGAACAAATCCATTGTTCTGAGCGCTTCGTCCCCGGAGATGTCCCCCCAGGCTGGCGAGATGGTGACGTGCTGTAGGCCCGACTCCTCGCGGAATTTGTCGAAGTATTCACGGACCCGGCCTGGAGATCCGGCAATTAAAGACTCCGTATCGTTTGCCATTTTGACGTCACCCAAAAAGCTGGGAACGAGATTTGGGGGCCACAAATCATATTTCCGCATGAGCTTCGTCAAGTTACTGTCGAACTGTTGCCAGGCTCTTGCACCAATCGCGGCCGCTTCCTCATCTGTCGGTGCGACCACCACGCGTCGCAAGGTAGATAACAACGGGGTGTGCCCCCCCGCACCGTTCTCGCTGGCCTCTTCTCGATATGCGTGGATCTGACCAGGGATTATTGATATCGGTCCAGGAAGAATCGTGCTCGCGCCGAGCTGGGCTGCGGTGCTTAACGTTCCGGGCCGCCAGAGAGGCGGGTGCGGTTTTTGGTAGGGCCCAATTTCCAGCGGGCGTTCGGTTGACGACCAGTACTGGCCGTCGTAGCTGAAAAGGCAGCCGAGACCCTCATTGGCAGTAAGCGCCATAGCTGAAAGGACGTAATCCAAGCTTTCTTCGGTTCGGGCGAGGGCTTCGTCGTGTGGGACACCCCACAACATTTGCTCCGCTGGGCTCACTCCTTTGCCAAATCCGATTTCCAGTCGCCCCTCGCTCAAATGGTCGAGCATGCACAGCTCTTCGTACAGCCGCATGGGGTCGTAGAACGGAAGCAGATGCACCAACGATGCGACTCGTATTCGCTCCGTTCGCTGAATCACCGCACTGAGAAAGACATTGATGCTCGGCGCAATATCGAGGGGAACGTGGTGATGTTCCGATTTGAACCAGTGCGTAAACCCTGCTTCATCAGCCCGCTCCGCTAAAGCCAAGTGGTTCCGATAGGAATCACTAATAGGAGTAGTCCCATCGCTTTCGAGTTGGTCGAATATTCCGTAGCTGAGACGGTCCCTCATTCGATCAGTTCCGGGAGCACTTGCGGCGTTGCAGAAGCAGACACTCGAGCGAGTCCACCATCCACCACTAACGTCTCACCGGTGACGTAACGGGAGCTATCGGAAGCAAAGAAAGCAACTACGTCAGCAATATCGTCACCAAATCCCCACCGTTTTAGGGCAATACGTCCCTCCATGTCTTCAATGAGTCCGGGGATGGTGTTTCTGCTCTCCTCCCAGATAGCTGTTGCTATCAGACCCGGAGCGATTGAGTTAACACGGATTCCATCGGGACCCCAGTCAGACGCTAAAGCCCTGGTCATAGCATCAACTGCTCCTTTTGTTCCCGCGTATGCGACTCGCGCCCCTGGGCCGTGAACACTCGCCACTGAACTCACGTTGATGATGGAGCCACCACCCCGACTTTTCATTGAATCAGCGAGGCCGATGGAGAGGGTCAACAGTGAGCGGACGTTGACCGCAAAAACCAAATCAATTTCGTCTTCGGTGAGGCTCTCAGGCATCCTGCGCATCGGAATGCCGGCGTTATTGACCAGCACGTCTACACCATCGACTATTTCGAGAATTTCGGCTGCCAAATCCGTGCCTGCGCCTGGTTGCGCCAAGTCCGCGGGGACAACAACAGGGCTGTTCTGCAACTCCCCCGCTACCCGCTCTAAATCATCGACGGTGCGACCAGTGAGGACTACCTGGGCCCCAATAGAATCCAAAACTCGGGCACTCGCTTCGCCGATACCGCGGCTGGCCCCCGTAACAACGGCGACTTTTCCTTGTAGATCGTTCATTCTTGGACGCTACCTCGTCCTAGGTATCAGAGGCAGTTGCTTCCGTTAAGAAGGCGTAAAAGGTCTCCATAGCGGCGTCCAACGCGGGACCTGATGTCCACTCCCGCACCAAAGTCGTATTTTGCGCCAACTCGGCCACGCGCAACGAAGAATCCGATGGGTGGTACAGATCATTGCCTTCAAACACCAATAGGGGTGTTTGAACCGACGATACGAAGGCCTCGTCGACGTTGAATAGAAACTTATCCGAGTCGTACATATTGGACCGAAATTCTCCCCAAATGTCAGCCGAGATATCGGGCCGAGCAGCGGCCAGTGGCTGTGCCCAATCGTCAAACATGTCGTAGAACGCCTGGCGATTGTTGCTCAGTCCGATCGTTTGGAACAACACTGCGCTCGCCACACGTTCTGGAGCAGCTTCGATCAACCCCATGATGTAAGGACCGCCGATGCACATGCCGACAGCGTGAAATTGGTCGATTCCTAGATGATCGAGAAGCGCTAACTGATCTTGGGTGTATGTGGCCCAACTATCATCCGCCGAGACTGGACCGCTGGATCGCCCTGCGTTGCGCTGATCCATGGCGATAACCCTGAAGGTTTCTTCCAGTTGATCAATGGGATTCCAGGGTGTGGACTCCCAGAAAGACGCCGCCGATTTCATGCCGCCGGGCGCAATTAGCAGCACCGGGAAGCCGCTGCCGTATTCGTCAAAATGAATTTCTGTTTCGTTGTATTCAAAGCAAGCCATGACGCAATTGTCGCGCATCGCTATCCTCGTCGCCGATGCACCTACTTCACGGCGACGACGGCGAACACGGTGTCCTTCACGATTTTGGAGGAGAAGGCCCACCATTGCTCCTAACCCACGGGAATGGATTGAATGCGGGAATGTGGACGACGGTGCTCCCCGTATTGCAACCTCATCGACATTGTTTTGGTTTGGATTTTCGTGGGCATGGAGCGTCACGGGTAAAACGTCCACCCCTCGACGTAGAACGCTCACGTTTAGTTACCGAAGTTTTGGAAGCCACAGATGCCATAGGCCAGGGGCCAATCGATGCCGTCGGGCACTCCCTAGGCGGCGCAACTCTTGTACGCACTGAACTTGAGAATCTTGGCACTTTTCGTCGCCTCTGGCTTTTCGAACCCGTGATGGTGCCCGAAGAACAAGAGAGGCCCGACGGTGATCATCCGTTGGTTATTGCCGCGAGGCGCCGCCGGACTGAGTTCCCATCATTGGCATCATTTGTGGAGCGGCTCCAGAGCAAACCACCGTTCTCGGAGTGTGAAGACGCGGCCGTTTTGGGATATGCGACCCTTGGTACAAAGAAAACCCCGGAGGGAATTTCACTGAGTTGTTCGGGTGAGGTCGAGGCACAGATTTTCAGCACGGGAACCCCAACCGACTTCGAAACTTTGCGGTCAATCACAGCCCCAACTGTCGTAGCCCGAGGCGAAATCGTAGGCACCGGAAACGAACTTCCACCGGCGATGGCTGAACCAATTGCCTCACATCTCGGATCTGGCCAACTTTTAGAGATGAAAGGGCTGACTCATTTCGGTCCCATGGAAGCAGGACAACGCGTCGGCGAGGCCGTCTTGGCTCACCTTCTAGCCTGATTATGCGGTGGCGGGCAGCGTGTCCGGATCAATCTCGTACAAGTCGACCACATTTCCCCAAACCATGGCCTCTTTCTCGGCCTCGGGGAGGCCGCTAAAGATCTCATCGAGGATCGGTCTCGAGTTAGGCCAAATCGAGTCGTGGTGGGGATAGTCGTTGCCCCACAGCAGGTTGCTCACCCCGATTGCGTGGCGGGTCGCGATGCCCTCCTTGTCATCCTCAAAGGTCACCCAAAAATTTCTGTCAAAGTATTCCGACGGCTTCATTGTGAGTTCGTCCGAAACCTCCCAGGGCGTCCGATAAGCAGCGTGGTCCAGCCGTTGGAGCGTATGCGCCACCCATCCGGTCTCGTACTCGCTGATGACGAATTTCAGCTCGGGAAAACGTTCGACAACGCCACCGCAGATCAGATCAATCATGGTGTTCACAGCGGTGGTGTGGGCGAGGGTGTAGCCCTTGAGATGTCCGCCAGGTGTGCCCCAATGATCTGGGAGCCCACCATCGAGGGTCTGTCCGGTGAAGATATGCATTGTCAAAGGAACGTCGTACTCCTGGGCTCGAGCCCAGAAGGGGTCGAAAGCAGGGTCACAGTAAGGCAGCGACGGGTGTACGTGGGTTGGAATTGCAAAGCCCCGTACACCTCGTCCGGCCGAACGATCTATCTCAGCGATAGCCCTATCAACATCAGGAAGGGGAAGACATCCGATTCCGATTAGACGGTTACGATCCACCGAGCAGTAGTCGAGAACCCAGTCATTATGCTGCCGAAACGCGATGTCACGAACCTCGGCATCGGCAACGGCGAATGTGAACATGCTGAGACTGGGATACATGACCTCACCAACGATTCCGTCAGTTGTCTGTTCTTCGAGTCGCGCGCTGGGGTCCATTACCCCAGGGTTGAACCCGTCGTACCCCATTGCAATCCGTTCGTGAGTGGCAGGATCGTCAAGCCGTGCCCCTGCTATTCCGAGTCGTCCTACCGGAACGGCCCTCATCTCGTTAGGAAGGACCAGCCACGTCCCGGGCTTGCCTTGATGGTCCTTTTCTATGAACGGCGCACGATCCCCAAACTTGTCGGTGAGACCGTCATAGATTTCTGCTGCTTCGACCACGTGAGAGTCGCATGAGTAGTACCGCATAAAATCCCCTTAGAGCGGCGAACCGTCCTGTTCTGAGCAAACCGTATCAGGCACCAGCCGCTGCTCTCTGAGCGAGGCTCTGTTCGCAACGCGGATTCTCCAAAGAACGGCTCGTCAGGTACCCAAAAAGAGCTACTGCCAGTCAGACGACAGGCGGGCCATCTCGACAGCGACTACCGCCGCTTCCTCTCCGACGTTGTGCCCACCAACTCCTTCTGAGCGGGCCAATCCTTGTTCCGTTGACTCGACGGTGAGCACTCCAAAGCCAATCGGAATTCCAGTTTCTAACTGCACTTGCTGGATACCCGTCGCAACAGCATTAGAAACAATCTCGTAGTGGGTTGTCTCACCACGAATCACAGCTCCGGCAGCCACGATGGCGTCAATGTCGCCTGATTGAGCAAGCATTCGGCAGGCCAAAGGAATCTCGTAACAGCCGCGAACCGTGACTCTTTCCTGAATGGTTGCACCAAGGCTGCTGAAACCTCGTTCAACGCCCTCGAGTAGGCGCTCGACGATTTCCCAATTCCAAACAGCGTGCACCACCGCTATCCGAAGACCTTTACCGGTCAACCCCTCAGGGACCGAAGGACGATCGTCACCGCTAGCCATAGATAAAACGCTACCGAAGGCCGACATCAGTTCCCATTGAACACCTAACGTCTGCTCGTGATCTTGACTCCGGAGCAGGAAGCAATACGCCAGCTTGCGCGTGAATTCGCAGTCGCTGAGATCGCCCCTCATGTTCGCGAGTGGGAAGCGTCGGGCGGTCCGCCACGGAAGCTGTATCAGGAAATGGGTCAAATTGGGTTGATGGGAATGACTGTGGACCCCGTCTACGGCGGTTCAGGCCTGGACTTCGTTTCCTACGTCCTTTCCATCGAGGAGATCGCCGCGATTGACGGCGGCATCAGCAACATGATGGCCGCTAATAATTCTCCCGTGGCGCTCGCCATTGAGACCCACGGCACGTCGGAGCAACGCGAGCAGTTCCTCCCCCGGTTGTGTGCGGGTGAGTGGCTCGGTTCGATTCACCTCACTGAACCCCACACCGGATCCGACGCTTCTTCGATTTCGACGCGGGCTGTGCGCGACGGTGAGGAATACGTGATCAATGGCCATAAGGCCCTCATCACCGCTGGAGCAACCTCTGATGTTGCGATGATCGTTGCGGTGACCGACCCTGATGCCGGAAAATCTGGAATCAGCGTTTTTGTAACCCCGACGGATAATCCCGGTTACCAGGTAATTAGCACCGAACGAAAACTTGGACACCGAACCAATGACACATGCCAAGTTCGTTTTGATTCGATGCGAGTCCCCTCAACCCATCTCCTAGGAGCAGAGGGAAGGGGGCTGTCCATCGCTCTTGGAGGTTTGTCCCTCGGACGCATTGGCGTAGCGGCACAATCAGTAGGCGGTGCTCGGCAGGCGCTCCAACTCTCGAAACAATACGCGGGGGAACGCGAGACCTTCGGGAAGCCAATCATTGAGCATCAATCGATCGCATTTCAGTTAGCTGAAATGGCCACCGACATTGAGGTTGGCCGGCAGATGTATCTGCATGCCGCGGCACTTCACGACCAAAGCCTTGATTCGAGCACAGCTGCGTCCATTGCCAAGCTTTTCGCGTCCGAGATGGCCGAACGCGTTGCGTCTAAGGCCATTCAAATACATGGCGGTGCTGGCTTCCTTGAAGATCACCTGGTTGAAAAGATTTACCGGGACGTCCGCGTCTACCAGATCTATGAGGGAACGTCGGAAGTGCAAAAGCTTCTAATTTCCCGTCAACTCGATTCCCTCGATATGTGACCATCCTCGTCTGCCCTAGGCTGCGCAGATGGGTACCGTGCGTCTCGCTGTAGACATAGGGGGAACGTTCACCGATGTCGCTTTGGAAACGGGTGACCGGTTAGCAACCAAAAAGCTGCTCACGACCGCCGAAGCGCCGGCGGTGGCCGTCCTGGAGGGCGTTACGCACGTCTTAGATGAAGCAAGGCTTTCTCCGAGCGATGTCGATGTATTCGTCCACGGCACAACTCTCGCTACCAATGCTTTGATCGAACGGCGTGGAGCTAAAACCGCTTTGCTTACAAGTGCAGGAATGCGCGATTCGATCGAAATGGCGCATGAAAATCGTTTTGAACAGTACGACCTCGCAATGGTGAGGCCTGAACCGCTTGTTCCCCGAGATCGTCGCATTGGCATTCCTGAGCGGCTGTCCGCGACTGGCGCTGTTTTGCTGAAGCTAGATGAACAGTTCCTTCGAGAGAAAGTTTCGGCGTTGCGAGACGACGGCGTCGAAAGCATTGTGATCGGTTTCCTTCACAGCTACATGGACCCACGACATGAAATCCGTGCGAGCGAGATCGTTGAATCGTTGTGCCCCGACGTCTCCATCACCCTTTCAAGCGAGGTGTGTCCCGAAATTCGCGAATACGAACGTTTTTCGACCGCCTGCGCAAACGCGTACATACAGCCTCTCGTTAATGCCTATTTACAAGACCTCGAGACCCGCCGAAGAAACCTCGGTATGCACTGCCCAATGCTGTTGATGCAGTCAGGTGGTGGACTCGGAACACTCGCTGACGCTCTTCGTTTCCCCGTAAGGCTTGTGGAAAGCGGTCCCGCTGGCGGAGCTTTGCTTTCCGCAGAGCTTTCTCGGGCGTTTCAACTGGAACGTGCTTTGAGTTTCGATATGGGCGGAACGACAGCGAAACTTTGCATCATCAATCAGGGGCAACCTCGCACGTCAAGGGAGTTCGAAGTTGGACGGGAGTACCGGTTCTTACCGGGAAGTGGGATACCACTGCGTCTACCTGTCATCGAAATGGTCGAGATCGGCGCAGGGGGGTCCTCCATAGCGCGTCTCGACGAGCTTGGTCGAATAGCCGTAGGTCCGTTAAGCGCCGGAAGCGAACCAGGGCCAGCGTGTTACGGCAGAGGGGGAACCTCACCCACTGTCACTGATGCTGACGTCGCGCTCGGTCGAATCCTGCCGGATCGCTTTGCTGGCGGTGATTTGGCGTTCGAAAAGGACGCTTCGCTCACGGCTATAACGTCAACTCTGGTGACTGAGAGCGGTTTCGACCTTGAAACGGCGTCGCTCGGGATATCGGAAACCGTAGATGAGAACATGGCGACCGCTGCGAGAGTCCACGCCATTGAACAGGGATGCGATATCAGTGAAGCAACGCTCATCGCATTCGGTGGAGCGGCGCCGCTCCACGCGATTCGCGTAGCCGAGAAGCTCGGAATCGAGGATGTTCTGATACCCAGCGGGGCTGGCGTGGGTTCGGCCATTGGTTTTCTTCACGCCCCGGCTGCACATGAAAACGTCCGGACCCGACATATTCGAATTGAAGATCTGGTAGTTGAAGATCTCCGCTCCATGCTCACAGAACTGCTCAGCGAATCTGAAGAGGTGGTGCGGCGAGCAGCAAAAAGCGCTGACCTAACTAAGAGTGCCAAAGCTTTTATGCGTTACCGAGGCCAAGGGCACGAGATCACGGTCGACCTCGAACTCGAGGAAATCTTCCAGACCCCGACGCCCGACGCGGCACACATACAAAAACTGCTCGAGGAAGCATTTGTCGAGGAATATCGTCGCCTGTACGGAAGGGAGATAACTGGTCTTGCAGTGGAAGCTCTCAGTTGGGTTGTGACGGTCACATCAGTCGAACCAGAAAGACCTCTAGAACATTCCGATCGTCCCAGCAAAGTGGTCGGCGATTTACCGACGGTGCTGGTTGCCGATATTGGCAGCGGGACGGTTGGTCCAGCTTCGGTGATTGACCGGAACGAGCTGACCGGCGCCCGTATCGAGGGACCATCACTCATAGTCGAAGATCAAACGACCACCGTCCTTCCCGCCAACTATGAGGGCTGGTTGACTCGAAACGGACACTTACAAATACGCCGCTTACAGACGGATGTCATCGCTGATACCCACGACACTTCGCACAAAATTCAGAACCTGCAACGTGACATCATGTGGAATCGGTTGATCGCTGTCGTGCAAGAACAGGCCACAACACTTGTGCGGTCCGCGTTTTCGACTTCGACGCGAGAAGCTGGCGACCTGTCTGCCGGCGTCTTCGATCCGCAAGGCCGGATGTTGGCGCAATCAATAACTGGAACCCCTGGCCACGTCAATTCGATGGCGGCTTCGGTGCAGCATTTTCTTGATGTATTCCCCGCCCACACAATGCGGCCCGGGGATATCTACCTGACAAATGATCCGTGGAAAGGAACCGGTCACTTATTCGACATCGTCGTCGTGACTCCTGTATTTCGCCGCGATCGAATCGTGGCGTTGTTCGCATGCACCAGCCACGTCGTGGATATAGGTGGAGTTGGGTTCAGTTCGGCGTCACGCGAGATCTTTCATGAAGGGCTGCAATTGCCGATACTTCGCTTCGCCGTCAACGAGGTATTTGACCCAAACGTGGTCGCCGTCATCGAAGCCAACGTGCGTGACAGTGTCCAGGTGATGGGAGATATCTACTCCCTAGCGGCATGCAACCGGGTCGGAGCGAAACGTCTGCTCGAAATGATGGACGAATACGACTTGGAGGACCTCGAGTCCTTGGGTGACTACATAATTCGGACATCGCGGGCGGCAATGCTCGCGGAGATTCGAACCCTTCCGAGAGGCACGTGGAACTCTTCTATGCGGGTCGACGGGGTTGACGTTCCGCTCGATATAGCCACAGAACTGTCCATCGGCCCAGAAGGCATCACCGTCGATTTCGACGGTACAAGTGGCGTGCAACCGCAGGGAATTAACGTACCTATGTCCTACACGGTGGCCTATACGTCTTTTGGGGTGCGCTGCATCATCGGACCCAACATCCCAAACAATGCTGGTTCTTTAGAAGTCATCCGAGTGTCAGCGCCTGAGGGTTGCATTCTTAACGCTCAACGACCAGCCGCTGTGAATATTCGCCACGTCATGGGCCAAATGCTTCCCGACGCGGTGTATGGATGCCTGGGACAAATCCTCCCAGAGAAAGTCCCTGCTGAGGGGACGAGCTCGTTGTGGAATCTCCTGGCGAGTGGACAATGGGACGACCGCAGTGCCGAATCTTTCATGATGATGAGCTTCAACTCCGGTGGCGCCGGTGCGCGTCCCGGACAAGACGGTCTCTCAGCGACAGCGTTTCCAAGCGGCGTGAGAAACATGCCAGTGGAAATCAACGAAGTCGTCTCCCCCCTTGTTTTTTGGCGAAAGGAATTTCGACCCGACTCAGGAGGCGACGGAGAATTTAGGGGCGGTCTTGGACAAGTCGTTGAACTCGGTCACCGAAGCGACGGAGAGTTCCTCTTTAGTGCAACCTATGAACGGGTCAAATTCCCGGCCCGCGGACGACACGGCGGAAAAAACGGAATGACTGGACGTCTGACGTTCGACGACGGGACAGTGCTACCCGCGAAAGGGAATACCATCGTTCCAGCGGGTCGACGCCTAATCATCGAATTTCCGGGCGGCGGGGGGTTGGGGGATCCCGACCGGCGGGACCATCTAGCTCGCCAACGCGATCACCGCTTGGGATACGTCACTGGAACACAAACGGAGGACAGATAACGATGTCTGAATCGACGAATGACTTACCTCTCGAGGGAATTCGAGTCTTCGAACTTGGTATAGCCATCGCGTCACCGTTCTGCGGAAAACTCATGGCGCACTTTGGTGCGGATGTAATCAAAATTGAATCTCGAGTCAGTCCCGACGTCGTACGCATGCTCGGTTCCGCTTGGGTTCGAGAACGCGAAGACCTTGCGGCCGTTGCGCCCGACACAAGCCCCTACGTCCCCGAAATGAACGCGTCTAAACGAAGCGTCGGCCTTGAATTGAAAACCGACGCCGGACGAGACGCAGCGCTTCGTCTAATAGCGGAATGCGACGTTTTTTTGGCGAATTTCGGAGCCCGTGCCCTCACTGATCTGGGCCTGGACTACGAATCGGTCGCTGCTGTCAACCCCAAAATTATCTACGTTCAGCTTCCCGGCTTTGGAAGCGACCCTGAGATGCCTTACTACTCCTTTGTGGCCTGGGGCCCAAATCAAGCGCCTCTGGTGGGACTTGACGACTTCACTGGCCACGCGTCTGACCCTCCAGCGGGGATAGCCACCGTGGCTCCTCCCGACTACATGTCGGCGCTACACGCAGCAATTGCAACACTTTCAGGTCTCGAACATCGAGAGCTAACCGGAGAGGGCGTGCACGTCGACATCAGCCAATTTGAAACAACGCTGGCACTTCTCGGCCCCTTCGTCATGGATTACGACCTGACAGGGACGGTTCACAGCCGCATTGGTAATCACTCGCTGTGGGGCGCCCCACAGGGTGTTTACCCCTGCCTCGGACACGAGCGGTGGGTTGCCATCACAGCAACAGATACCCAAAGTTGGGAGATCCTCTCGTCGCTCATTGGCACTGTCGGCGAAGAGTTCGCTGATCCCGATCTTCGAATGGATCAACGAGAAGCACTGGATGAACAGATTGCTGCCTGGACCTCCAATTTTGATGCACATGATCTAGCCCACCGACTCCAAACTCTCGGCGTAGCAGCTCACGTCGTCGCTACCAACGAAGACATACTGCACGACACCCACACCATGAGTCGCGACTGGTACCAAGTGGCCCCACATACTCGACTCGGAAGGGACGTGTTCAGTGGGTGTGCCGTAAAACTTAGCGATACTCCCGGACAATGGGCCAACGCTGGCCCATCAATGGGAGAACACACACGAGAAGTATTAAAGGACGTGCTCGGCATGTCCGATGACGAGATTTCAGACCTTGTGACCGCCAATGGGGCCTTTGAACAGGCCGAACCAGAAACTCGTGTTCCACGTCCATGGAATGACTGGATCCATCTATTGGTGCCAGGTGTCGACGACGCGAGGGATCTCTGATGGCGGGACCATATGAAGGCATCCGGGTGGTTGACACGACAGGTTTGGCCGGCGCCTACGCGACCCGACTATTCGCTGGATTGGGAGCGGAGGTCATTCGACTCGAGCCGCCACAGGGGTCGCCGCTGCGAACACTGGCACCATTTGCCGAATCAATAGCGCCACCCGAGAACAGTCTCTGGTGGAGTTATCTCGGGATGGGCACCCGAAGCGTGGTAATCGACCCTGATGACCGGGACAGCCTGGCCAAAATCTTGTCCGACGCTGACGTCGTCTTCGAAGATCGACTACCTGAACATTCACCAATAACGGCGGAATTCTTATCGGGAGAAACGATCAGAACAACCATCGTGCCGTTTGGGTTGACGGGGCCCAAGCGTTCATGGAAAACATCGAACCTCGTGGCCTGGGCAGCCTCCGGCGTCTTGTACACAACGGGCTTCCAAGATAAGCCGCCAATTGCCCCAGCAGGTCACGTACAACTCGCTCTCCATGCTTCGGCCGCTTCAGCCCTGGTGGGAACACTTCTGGCTTTGCGTTCGAAACGCAAAAGCGGGCGAGGTCAGGAAGTCGAAGTTTCCATGCACGAGGCAGCGTTAGCCATCGCACCTGAAACAGGGGTGCCCATCTTCCTAGATGACCGTGTTCACCGGGAACGCTCAGGAAATAGGCGAGATCTAGGCAGACCCTTTGGTTTGTACCCCTGCAGTGATGGGTTCGTTTCGATCATCGTGTTAATGCCCCGTCACTGGGCAGCTATGGCCCAATGGGTGGCAGAAACTACCGATAACGAGACCATCGTGGAAGAGGTATTTCAGGACCTTGCGGTGCGCATGGAGACAAAAGAGTTGATCGACACATGGGTAGAGGAACTGACTCTCAACCACACTCGACTCGAACTTTTCACAGAAGGACAGCGGCGCGGAATTCCGATCACACCGGTAAACACGGTCAATGCGCTCGTCGATGATCCCCATCTGAAGGCGGCGGAATATTGGAGCCAGACTGAGCTAGCAGACAGTTCCGCGGTCACCGTTCCGGGTGCCCCGTTCAGAACGAACAATGACTGGTGGAATATGACACCCGCTCCCCTGTTGGGTCAACACACCGATTTCTATTTGGGCTAAGACCCTGTGAGGTACCCACAGCTATTTTCGCAATGGCCCCATAACGTCAGCTATGAAACGGTCAGCTTCGGCCGCTGATTGAGGATGCCCAAAATCCAAAACGAAGTGGCTCATCCCCAACTCAAATAGCTCACTCAAGAGTTCAAGAAACTCCCTGGATTCAGACGCGTCGGCGGGAAGCGATCGCTCAATGGTCAAAGAGAATTCAACTTCGGACCGCGACCTGCCCAACCGTTCCATCTCTTCTCGGACCACGTTGATTTTGCGGACCAGAGATTCTTTGTTGCCTCTCCATACGGTGTTCCATATGTCCGCGTGACGCGCAGCAAGCGGCAGGCCGATCTTTTCTCCCGATGTCCCAATGCAAATTGGAGGTGGCAACGTGGGCAACGGAGGGGCCGACGCCTTATCGATACTAAAAAACTCTCCCTCGAAACTTGGCTCCTCCTCAGTCCACATCAATCGGCAAATTTTGATGGTTTCTTCAAGTTGGCGAAATCTGACGCTGGGCCGGGGAAACTCATACCCGTAGGCCAAGTACTCCTCTTCGCGCCAACCCGCACCTATGCCCAAAATAAATCTGTTGCCCGTAAGGAACTGCAACGTACTGGCCATCTTTGCGGTCAAAGCAGGCGGTCGATAACCGACGCCCAACACGTGATGACACAGGTCAATATTCGGAAATTTCGCCGCGCACCAAATCAACGTGGTCCAAGCTTCCAAGAAGGGATCCGTTCGTTTGTCAAACCCGTAGAAATGGTCGGCGATCCACAAACTGTCAAATTCCGGAGTCACAACGGGAAGAATGTGTTCACATTGGTATTGGACGATCGGCTGAAAATCGCTCCACTGATTCCCGATCACCGGGGATAACCAACCGAACCTTGGAGAATTCGCGGTAGTCGTCACCTAGGTACCTCAGACCTGCTCGGAGTGAATCAACTGTTGACTGTCGTACGCCAACCGTGTGGGTCGTCGCTGCGTCCATTTTGAATCGCTACGAGGCTCTCCCGAAGGCGAAGAGTGTTCGGACCAGGTTCACCGTCACCAAACACCAGATCTCCTTCGCCACTGAGAATAGTCCCAACCGGCGACAGGACAGCTGCTGTGCCGGAGAGGAATGCCTCGCCCCGTTCGGCCCACTCGCCCAATTCACCAAGCTCAATGGGCCGTTCTTCGACCTCATAACCAAGGTCCGCGGCGAGGGCAATAACAGATGAGCGAGTCACACCATGCAAAAACGAACTGTCGAGCTGTCGTGTGACGACTTTTTCGTCGTTTGCCAAAAAGAAATTCGCTGCGCCGGTTTCGGTGATATCCCCTCCGGTCGCGAAAAGGATTTGATCCACAGCAGAATTCCTATCCATCGCGTCTAACGTCGGAGCGAGTGCCATCGCATAATTTGCACCTGACTTAACCATTCCAAATTGCGGTGTGGTTCGCGGAATCTCCTCCTCAATTAGGAGGGTCAAAGGTCGCACACCGCCCTTGAAGTAATCACCAACAGGGCAGTTAACAACGTACAAAAGCGCTTCGGAACTCGGGGTGGCAGCGGCTCCAATGTTGGGCTCCGTCCCGATAATTGTCGGGCGAATGTAGAGAGATCCGGGCGCTGGTGGTGCTTCTCCAACATTGGACTCAACCGCATCGACGATCATTTGCCTCAAAGTCGTCGCTTCTGGAACAGGTAGCCGAAGTTGACCAGCGCTTTGTTGCATTCGAGCTACGTGGTCGTCGAGACGAAAGATCGCTAGCGAGCCGTCATGTTGCCAATGTGCCTTGAGGCCTTCAAAAACAGTGCTGCCGTAGTGGAGCGCATGAGCCGCAGGGCTCAAGGAAAAATC
>ENA-UPTF01000829-UPTF01000829.1-marine-metagenome-genome-assembly--contig:-NODE-829-length-20742-cov-6.721365_pt1 | contig 20742 bp, 27 predicted proteins | sample MGYA00238166_ERZ767019 | MGnify/ENA primary metagenome ERZ767019 (study PRJEB28930, sample SAMN06266391) | marine metagenome | isolation source: Sea water from 250 m depth | place: Atlantic Ocean | study... | reverse complement strand
TTAGAATGGGATTCAAAAATACCTACTGGAATATTTTATAAAAATGAGTTAATTACACCATTTACTAGACGATTAACAGATAAAATTCCAAATTATTTAGAAAATCCATCATCTTTACAAAAAATTTCACGTGATGGAAAACCTATTACAAATATAGACAAAATTTTAGATTCATTAAATGTTTAAACAATAAATGAATAATCATTATTAGATAGTTTCTATCATAACACAATACAATTGAATATACTAGATGCAAACAAAATATTTCGTAAATCAATTATCAAGGGTTTTTTTGAACCTGAGTTGATGAAATTAGATTTTAAAAAATCTAATGTTAATCATCCATCAATTAGCGATGATGGATTAATGAAATCGAATTTACTGCATATATTTTTTGATATTGAAACTGGTTCTGATTATCCTGATGGTGATGAATGGTTTGTAGTAGAGTTTCTTTTCCCATATTCTATGAAATTACCTGATACAATAAAGGGGACGGATTATTTTACCACAATTACAGTAGAGGAAGGTAAGAATTTTTGGCATCATCGTGAGTTAATTCGCTACAAATATGGAAAATCCAAAAAGCTTGAAGAATCAATCAACTTTATCGAATCAAAATACAGCACACTACACGAAATGGTTGAACCATTAGAAAAAGACATCAAGTAATCATTTCCCAACCATCTTTAGAATTTTGAAATTTTTTTCCGTTTGAAATTACAGTATTAATTCCCCATCTAACAGAATTTATATCAAAATTATATTCAACTTCTGTTACATTTCCAGGGAGTTTTTTTGGATCCAAATGATATTCTAATAGTTCTAAAAGGGAGTCAAGTTTTTCTACTGATGCACGAAACCATTGTCCCTGATCCGAATCTATAATGAATCTTATTGAAGGTTCTCCAGCAAAACTAAGATTTATTTTAATTGCTTTTCCGTCACCTCTTCTGCGTTTCATTTCTTTAAAAATTCCTTTTACCTTATCCCATTCTTTATACTCAAACCATTTGAAAAATTCTTCATTAAATGAATAAGGAATTGGAATATCAACCATGCTTACATATTTATCCTCATAATCTCGTTCAATTTCTTCATCTGTTGTAAAAATTTTTTTATGGAAAAGACTTGTCATTACATTAATTTCCCATGGGGATACACCATAATGTTTCAAAGTAAGTCTTTCTGATTCGTTTGACAATATTAGCAAGAATTAGAAATTATAATTAAAGTTTCAAATCGTGGCAAGATATTTCCATAGATACATGAGCCCAACTGTACTAATCATAAACAACATTGGCTTCCATGCAAATACTGGAATATCAGGCGTAGAAATTTTTATCTTGTAATTTTCAAAAATTGTATTAATGTACTTTCTGATTCTACCATTCCATATCCTATATTCAATTTTATGTTTTTTTAATATATCCTCAATTTCATAAATTACTGCAGTTCTTTGGCTGAATAGATGTTGCAGATAATCTCGGGAAATCTCAACCTCTGCTTGAATTGAAATCAAACCTTTTTCAATATCAAATAGTCTAACATGCATTTCCCATGGTTTTTTTAATTTTATAGATAAACCATTTCCAATTTGAGAGACTTGTTTATGTTCAAATTTAACTTTAGTAGCACCTTCTTGTGCAAGTATCTTTTGAATTTTTTCTAAACTTTCTTTTACAACAATATGAAGCTCTTCAACACCAGTTTTTTTGTGAACAAAAATTTTTTCTGTTACTCCATCCATTAACGTTACTGTTTTAGGATATTTTGTTATGTATTGCATTAATCAAATTTTAAAAAACCTTCTATTTAAAATAATTAATTCAGTTTCTTTGAAAAGCCTCTAACATAAACACATTCTTCATGTGAGATTGCCATTTCACTATGTAATATTTTTCTACTAGTTAATTTACATTTAGAATTTCTTATAATAGCAATTGGCTGTGATTCTGCGCCTTCACCCATTTTATGATTTGCTATTGATGCTAGATTATCTGCAGTTGCTTGAAACGTAACTTTTAATGGATTACCGTCAAGATCTTTTTCTCCACGTAAATCCTTGACGGGTTCTAATCCTGAACAGGCTATTGCAACACCAATCGTTCCAACTCTAGCTGGCATTAATCTACTATCAACAATAATTACACCGGCATGAACTGAATGTTTAAAGAATATCTTTCTCTTTATATTTTCAGCAACATTATAGGGGTTTTCAGGATATAGAATTAATCTTGTCCCATTAGAATTTGATTTATCAATTCCTGCATTAGGAGCAAGAATATTGTCAGATGACGTAATTAAAAATCCTGAGACACCGCCAAATATTTTATCAGATTCCCTTAAAACAACTTCTATAAACTCTGATTTCATCCTAAATCTTTTAGAAAGATAATCAGCATAATCTGAAGTACTCACTGAATTTGCATCTAAAATTCTACCTTGCGAATTTGCGATATATTTACTTGAGATTACTATCACATCGCCATTTTCTAGTAAAATTTTGTTATCAGAAAATGTCTTAGAGAGTTCATCAAATAGATCAAATTTTGATTTCTTATATTCTGCCTTGAGTGGAATTACTCTTAACGTCATATTATGATTACTAATGATTCTCTAATTATTGTTCTGAAAAGCTTTTAATCTCAAGAATTGGCATTGTCGTTCATGAATATAACTGAAAAAATACTTGCACGTGCTTCAGGTAGAAGTAATGTCTCACCAGGTGATGTAATATTTGCAAATGTTGACAAAGTAATGATACATGATGTATCTGGACCAGGCGTTATCAAGGTATTTGATAAATTAAAGGATCAAGGAATTGACACATCAAAACTACACGATTCATCAAAAGTATGGGTTGCCGAGGATCATTTTGTTCCTACAGCAGAAAAAATCTCTGCTGAAAATATAGTGAAATTATCAGAATTCACAAAAAAATATGGAATAAAGAAACATTTCAAATATGGAATGGGTCAATACGGAATTTGTCATACATTATCACATGAAGAAGCATTAGTTTCACCCGGCGAAGTATATGTTGGTGGTGATTCTCATACAAATACCACAGGTGGATTAGGGGCATTTGCATGTGGTTTAGGTCATACTGATGTTGCATATGTATTATTAAATGGCGAAATTTGGTTCAAAGTTCCTGAAACATTCTATTTCAAACTTAATGGTAAATTACCTGAGCATGTTATGGCTAAGGATTTCATTCTAAAGATAATTGGTGACATTGGTACTGATGGCGGTGCTTATAATACCATGCAATTTGGTGGAAGTGGAATTGATGAAATGTCAGTTGAAAGCAGATTAACATTAACAAACATGACAACCGAAGCAGGTGCTAAGAATGGAATTATTGAAGCAGATGAAAAAACTATAAACTATCTACAACAGCGTGGCGCAACTAACATAAACCAAATAAAATCAGATGAAGATGCTGAATATGCAAAATTTTTTGAATATGAAGCATCTGAAATTGAACCAATTGTAGCAAAACCATTTTCCCCTGACAATATAACAGAAGCTAGAGATATTTCATCAGTTGAATTAGATAAAGCGTACATAGGCTCTTGTACTGGAGCAAAATATGAAGATCTTTTAGCGGCTGCAAAAATTCTCAAAGGTAAGAAAGTAAAGATTAGAACAGAAGTATTACCAGCAGCAATATCAATATACAAAAGAGCAATGCAGGAAGGCTTGTTACAAATATTCATGGATGCTGGTGCAATGGTTGGCCCACCTACATGTGGAGCATGTTGTGGTGCACACATGGGTGTTTTAGCAAAAGACGAAATATGTATTAGTACAACTAATAGAAATTTTCCTGGCCGCATGGGCCATATTGAGTCTCAGACTTATCTTGCATCACCATTAGTTGCTGCAGCGTCTGCAGTTACAGGTAAAATAACTGATCCGAGGGATTTGAATTGAAAGGTAATGTAATAAAATATGAAAGAGACAACATAGATACAGATGTAATTATTCCTGGTACATATCTCAAAATTCATGATTATAACGAACTAGCCAAACATGCCATGGAAGGATTGGATCCTGAATTTCATTCAAAGGTTAATGATGGCGACTTCCTTTTAGCTGGAAAGAATTTTGGATGTGGTTCATCTAGGGAGCATGCTCCAATTGCACTTTCTACATGTGGAATAAAAGCAGTGTTAGCAGTATCATTTGCAAGAATTTTTTATAGAAATTCTGTAGATGGTGCATTCCTTTTACCAATTGAGATAGATGAAAAAACATACCAAACAATTTCAAATAATGATGAACTAGAAATAAACATAGATAAAAATGAAATAAAGAATATTTCAAAAAATGAGACATATTCAATGAAACCATTCTCAGAAATAATTGCAAAAATAATTTCGGCTGGTGGTTTGTTCAAATATAAAAAGTGATTATTAAAAATGCCTGAAACATTATTTGAAAAAATCTGGAATTCACATGTAGTTAAGGAAAAAGAAAATGAGCCATCGTTAATCTATATTGATAGGCACTTAATCCATGAAGTTACATCACCACAAGCATTTGCAGGATTACGTACCAATAATAGAAAAGTAAGAAGGCCTGATCTTACAATGGCCACAGTTGATCATAATATACCAACTACAGACAGATCATTGCCAATATTAGACGAGACTTCATCAATTCAAATCCAAACATTAGAAAATAACTGCAAAGATTTTGGAATTCGTCTCTTTGGTAAGAACAGTAAAAACCAAGGAATTGTTCATGTTATTGGCCCCCAACTTGGTATTACTTTACCTGGTACAACTATTGTTTGTGGAGACAGTCATACATCAACACAAGGAGCATTTGGTGCATTTGCATTTGGAATTGGAACAAGTGAAGTAGAACATGTATTGGCTACGCAAACATTGTGGCTTGAAAAACCAAAATCTTTTGAAATAATTGCTACCGGAAAGCGAAAGAATTTGTTTACAATTACTTCAAAAGACATCATACTAAGTATAATTCGTCATATAGGGACTGCAGGTGGAACAGGGCATGTATTAGAATATCGTGGAGATGCAATACTAGATCTTTCAATGGAGCAAAGAATGACAATTTGTAATATGTCAATTGAAGCAGGTTCAAGAGCAGGGCTAATTGCTCCTGATGAAAAAACATTTGATTATTTGGACAATCGTGAATTCACACCAAATGATTATGATGAATTAGTTTCTAGTTGGAAAGATAACTTACAAACTGATCCAAATACAAAGTTTGACAAAAGTTTTACAATTAATGTTGATCAGATTGCTCCACAAGTAAGTTGGGGAACAAACCCTGCAATGGTTTGTGATGTAACAGAAAATATTCCCTCACCAGAAGAATTTGGTAAAGGTGATTCTGTCAAAACACAAAATGCAGAAAAAGCATTAGCATACATGGATTTAGAATCAGGCACTCCTATAACAGAAATTCACTTAGATAGAATATTCATAGGTTCTTGTACAAACTCTAGAATAGAAGATTTAGTCGATGTAGCACAAGTTGTTAAAGGAAAACATGTTTCTCAAAACTTGCATGCAATGATAGTACCAGGCTCACAAATGGTGAAACATGAAGCAGAACAAATGGGTCTTGACAAAATTTTCAAAGATGCAAATTTTGAGTGGAGAGATTCAGGATGTAGTATGTGCTTAGGAATGAATCCAGATATTTTAAATCCAGGTGAACGCTGTGCAAGTACTTCTAATAGAAATTTTGAAGGAAGGCAAGGTGCAGGAGGCCGTACTCATCTAGTTAGTCCTGTCATGGCTGCAGCTGCTGCAATTGAAGGGCACTTTGTTGACATTAGAGAGTGGTACTAAATTGGAAAAATTTAAAAAAATTATTAGTGTTATTACACCATTTGATAAGGCAAATGTTGATACCGATCAGATTGTTCCAAAGCAATTTCTAAAACTTATTCAGAAGGTTGGTTTTGGAAAATATCTTTTCTATAACTGGAGATTTGAAAGTGACGGAAGCCCAAAAAAAGATTTTATTTTAAACAATTCAAAGTATTCAAATTCAAAAATCTTAGTCACAAATGAAAATTTTGGATGTGGATCCTCGCGTGAACATGCAGTTTGGGCTCTAAAAGATTTTGGCTTCTCAGTAATTATTGCACCATCATTTGCCGACATTTTTTATAGCAATTGTTTCAAAAATGGTGTACTTGCAATAGAAGTTGACAGGAATATAGTTAAACGTATTTTTGCCGATATAAGTGAATTAGAGATTGATCTTGAAAATCAAACTATAACTGGACATAATATTCAAGAACATTTTGATATACAATCTGATAAAAAACGAAGACTGCTTGAAGGATTAGATGATATTTCACTTACTATGCAATCTAAAAATGCCATAGATGTATTTGAAAAAAATTCTAAGACACCGTCAATTTTTAACTAAAATAGTGAAACTTTCTATCGGTATGATTTTTGTTTTCTTCTTCTTGCACCAGGTCCACCAAACTTCTTTGGTTCTTTTCTCCTAGCATCACCACTAATCAGATATTGGTCAAAATCCCCAATTCTTTTTTTAAAATCTTCACGCTTTGATTTATTGAATGGATGATCTTTTGGTTCTTTTTTAGATTTAGTTAATCCAATTAGTGATCTAGATATTGCTGTAGCTATTGCATATGCTTGACCCATAAATCCACCACCCTTAACTCTGACTGAAATATTTATTTTGTCTCTAAATTCCTCACCAATAATTTCTAATGGCATTAAAACTACTTCTCTTGCGGCTTCAGGCTCAAGCATTTCAACTGGAATATTATTGATTCTTACTTTTCCCACTCCTTTAGTGATGTAAACATGTGCATTAGCAGTTTTTCTTGATGCAAAATAAATTTCTGTTTTTGGAATCAAAAGTCGGTACCGCCTATATATCGACTAAGCTCCGCCATACTGGTATAGTTTGATGGAGATTTCTTTATCTTTGATTTTTCAAATTGGATTCTTTCCAAACTTTTAATTTCTTTTGGTACACCAATGTATGTTCTTAATCTTGCAAGATCAGTTTTTTTGGATGGTTTTTCTTTTGGTAGCATTCCTCTAATCATTCTTTTGATAATAGTGTCTGGTCTTCTTGGATGAAATGGACCATGCTGTGGATGAATAATACTATGGATTTTTAGGAAGTCTTCGTATTCACCGATTATACTGGATTTTTTTCCGCTAATCATTATTTTTTCACAATTAACAATAGAAACTCTATTTCCATTTCGTAAAAGTTTTGCAACATTTGAACATAGTCTTCCTGCAATTAGATTTGTACCGTCAACCACTGTAGGTTTGCTATTGTCAATTACTTGTTCTTGCTGTTTAGCCAATAATTTTAACACCATTACCAGTTGGGAACCTTTCGATCATTTCTGAAAACTTCAGAACCTCACCACCAGACTCTTTAATTTTTTTAGCTGCAGCATTTGATATTGAAAATGACGATAGAATTATCTTATGAGAAATTGTACCTGTTGCCAACACTTTACCTGCAATAACAACAGCATTTCCATCATCCGAATTATCATCAATTTTTTTGAGATTAACAGTTTTTTGATTAGATTTAGATTTTAACGCAAATTTTGCAAGTTTTAACCATATGGGTGCATCATTCTTTTTTGAAGCATTTTTCAGTTCTTTTACCATTTGAATAACTATTTGGTTTACCATAAATGAAATCACTCTACAACCCAAATATAATGTGTATGCTATTATTTCAAATCAGATATTGTTTCTTTAAAGATATCTAGCCTTTTTGATAATTCATTGATACTAGCAAGAATAATATATTTTGGCTCTAATGCACCTGTTGTTTCAACAGTTAGAATATGCTCATCGTCTTTATCAGTTTCAGTTAATGTAGCAATATTGGCTGAGTTCCATTTTGCATGCTCTGTTCCTCTCCCTAATCTTGCATGTGCTTCAAATTTTATTCTTTGATTTGGAGCTAGTGTCACAATTGGAATTTTTTCGGAGATTGGTTTAATGACATTATCTTGAGATTGAATATCACCAGAAAATATTGTTCTGGTTTCTGTTGTATCACCAGAATCTAGTGTTAGCATCACTTTATCTGATTCAATATTAGAGTCAATTGATGAAAATTCTGTTTTTATTGGGATTAGACCTAATCTATGTGCAATTCCTTCATCAGCAAGAATTGAAGAGTTCTCTAATATATCTACAGTATCAATGGCAAAAATTGGAACCCCATTTAAGCAGATTCTTCTTAATGCATTAGCATATTGCAAAGGCATTCCTTGCAATTTAACAGAAATCTTCTGTTCATTTTGATCAATAACTTGTAATGACAAATCTTATTCAAAAACCATCAAGTCCAAATAAATAGCTAACTAGATTTTCATCAGAAATAAATAGATTAGATACCAATAAACACACTATGGTTGACAAAGTTTCTGTTGTGAAATATTCATTTTCTAATGAAAAATTTGAATTGCTAGTAAAGCCTGATCCTGCATTTGATTATAAGATTGGTAAAATATCTGATATTTCAAAAATTTTAGTTTCTGATGAAATTTACACTGACTCGAGTAAAGGCAATCGTGCAACAAATGAAAAACTCAACCAAGTTTTCAAAACTCAAGATTCTATGGAAATTGCCAAAATTATAATGAAGAAGGGTGAACTAAATCTAACTACAGAACAAAGAAAAAAAATGACTACAGAAAAGAAAAAACAGATTGTTACATACGTGTCAAAAACATATGTTGATCCTAAAACACATCTGCCACATCCACCATTACGAATTGAACAAGCAATGATTGACGCAAGAGTTTCAATTGACCCATTCAAAAATGCTGAGGATCAGATTAATGATATTGTAGAAAAATTACGCTCTATCATTCCACTGAAATCCGAAAATCTAACTCTAGAGATTTCTGTTCCAGCACAGTTTGTTGCTCAATCATATAATGTTTTAAAATCCACTGGAACATTAAAAAAAGAAGATTGGCAACCCAATGGTTCGCTAAAAGCAATACTAGAAATACCAGCTGCCGCAAGACCAAACGTGATTGATAGATTGGGTGCAATTACTAAAGGTACAGCATTTGTTGAGGTTTTACAATGAATAGTGAAAAGAACCGTCATGTGATTCCAGGTGAAGTTATTGTTTCTGGTAATTATAGAGCGGAACAAAATACTTTCATGGATGGAGAAAGGATTATCTCAAGTATTATTGGTTTATCTGATATTCGTGATGGAAGTGTTCGCGTAATACCATTGACAGGTGGTTATTATCCAAAAGACGATGATTTAGTAATCGGTAAAATTATTTCGCATTCTGCTATGTCTTGGCAAGTAAACATTAACTCATGCTATGATGGAATGCTTCCAGCATCTGATGTTTTTGGTAGAGATTTCTCATCACATTCAGATGATCTTACATCAAAGCTTGGAAACGGTGATCTTATTGTAGCAAGAATTGTAAATGCTGATATGACAAGAGATCCATTATTAACAATTTCAGGGCGTGAATTAGGAAAAATTGATTCAGGGGAATTAGTACAAATTTCTCCAAGTAAGGTACCTAGATTAATTGGAAAGCGTGGTTCTATGATTCAAATGATTGAGAGTGCAACAAATGCAAACATAACAATTGGGCAAAATGGATTATTAGTTATTACGTGTGATGATTCAAATGGATTAATAAAGGCAATAAATGCTGTAGAATTAATTGAAGAACAAGCACATGTTGCAAATTTGACAGATAAAGTAAATGAAATGTTAGAATCAAAAAGTGAATAAAAATGGGTGGAAGAGATACAGATATTGTTTTACTTGACGAAAATGGAATTCGTTCTGATGGTAGAAAGATTAACGAAACTAGAAAAGTCACTATAAAGGCGGGAGTTTTAAAAAATGCAAATGGCTCAGCTTATATCGAATTTGGTGATAACAAAATTCTAGTAGGCGTTTATGGACCACGTGATGTTCATCCAAAACACATGTCTGATACTAACACAGGAATATTACGTTGTAGATATCATATGACACCATTTTCTGTTGGTGAAAGGAAAAACCCTGCACCATCAAGAAGAGAAATAGAAATTAGTAAAGTCATTAAAGAAGCACTAGAACCTGCAGTGATTCTAAAGCAGTTTCCTAGAACAGCTGTGGATGTTTTTATGGAGGTATTGCAAGCAGATGGCGGTACACGTTGTGCTGCACTTACTGGTGCATCAGTTGCATTAGCAGATGCTGGAATACCAATGCGTGATTTGGTAGCTGGATGTGCTTCAGGAAAAGCTGCTGACACAATAATTTTAGATGTGAATAATGAGGAAGATCAAGCTGGTCAAGCTGATTTACCAGTTGGATACATGCCAAATCTTGAGAAAATTACTCTGTTACAATTAGATGGCATTTTGACTTCTGAAGAATATAAGGAATGTCTTAAAATTGGTATAGATGGTTGTAAGCAGGTTTATGAAATTCAGAAAAAGGCTTTACAAGACAAGTACTTCGCAACTGGAGGTAATAATAATGGTTAGCCGTTCTATAATTGATACATTAAAGAAAACTCATATTCTTGAATTGTTAAAAGATGGAAAAAGATTAGATGGTCGTTCTTTGGAACAACCTAGAGAATTATCTATTGATATTAGTGTAATTCCTAAAGCAGAAGGTTCTGCTAGAGCACGATTAGGTGATACTGAAGTAGTAGCAGGTGTAAAAGTTCAACCTGAGAGACCATTTCCAGATACTGGTGATCAAGGAATGTTGATGTGTACTGCTGAAATTTTACCTATTGCACATCCAACAGCTGAAACTGGACCTCCAACACCGGATGTTGTTGAATTAGCAAGAGTAACTGATAGAGGAATTAGAGAAAGTAAAATGTTAGACATGAAGGAATTGGTACTTGAAAAAGACAAATCTGTAATTGGAATATTTTGTGATAATGCAGTAACAGATCATGATGGAAATCTTTTTGATGTATGTTCATACGCTACCACTGCTGCAATCAATTCTTGTAAACTTCCCAAGTATGAGATGAAAGATGATGCTCCTGTAAAAATTGAAGGTGAATTTAACAAACCTCCTATATCCACATTACCTGTTTCTGTTACTATGGTTAGAATTGGTGATTATATTTTGGTTGATCCTAATATGGATGAATGGTCTTGTCTAGATGCAAGAATTACAATTACAACTAACTCTGATGGTAATATTGTAGCCTTACAAAAAGGTGGTTCAGATGGATTTACTCATGAACAACTAACCAAATGTGCTGAAATTTCAATAGAAGTTGGTGCTAAAATACGAGAAATTATTAAATCTGCTACAGAAGGAAGTAACTAGATATGGCAAAAAAGCAAACACCTTTGAAAGGTCTTGGAGCTAGATATGGAATTAAACCAAGAAAACAATACTCACAGGTTCATAGAATTCTTAAAGCAAAAAGAAAATGCCCTGATTGCGGTGCCTCTTTCACTAGGGATGCAGTTGGAATTTGGTCATGTAAGAAGTGTGGTTTTAAAATAGCTGGAACAGCATATGACGTTAAATTTTAATGCTAAAATAGAACTAAACGCAAACGAAAAAACTGAAGCTATATTTGATTCAATTGCTACAGACAACAAATTCTATCCTCAAAATCCAACAAACACAGAAATGTCATTTGATAAAAAAATATTCATTGAAATTAATTCAACACAGATTCCACAATTACGTGCAAATTTGAATTCAACTTTACGATTAATTCAGGCATCATTCGATTCAATTACCTCTGTAAACACATAATAAAACTAAATAATAAAAAACATCATGTCTGCAGGTCAGCAAATGCCACCATGGCTACAAGAACAAATTGGAAAATTACAACAAGCACAACAAAATCTCCAATCAATTATGGCTCAAAAACAGCAAGTTGAAATGGATTCAACTGAAGCGGATAAAGCCTTAGAAGAATTAAAAAAAGCTAATGATGACGATCAGGTCTTCAAGCATGCGGGTTCCATTTTAATTAAATCAACAAAAAAGCAACTAATTGATGAGTTAGAGGAAAAAAAAGAACTATCAAAAACACAAATTACTGTTTTATCTAAACAAGAAGAGCGTATAAAATCCAGTCTTCAGGAACAAGAAAAAAAAATTCAAGAAATGCTCAAGAATCCAACACCACCAGGCTCCAATAACACACCAAATAAGTAAATTCCAAATAAGATATTAGTAATTTAATTTTATTTCATGTATGAGAGTTAGTGATCTTCGAATAGTTATTGATGAAAGAGAAAAAAAGAGTGGTATTCCAAAATTACTTACTACTATCGGAATAAAAACTGAAATTAAGACATTGTTAATTGGTGATTATATTGTTGGGCCAGAGACTGTTGTTGAAAGAAAAAGTATTCAGGATCTAGTATCATCAATTTTTGATGGTAGGTTATTTGATCAGTGTAATAGATTGAAAGAACACTTTCAGTACCCAATACTTTTGATAGAGGGAAATGTGGATGAAATTGAATTAATTACTGAAAATCCTCTGATTTTTTATGGTGCATTATCAACAGTTGCAATTGACTTTAAAATTCCAATAATACCAACTCCAAATGCAAGTCATACGGCAAAACTTCTTGTATCATTATGTTCTAAGAAAGAACCAATTAAAGGCCCATTTCTTAAGAAAATAAAAAAGTCTAACGATGTACAAAAACAACAGCTTGCTGTATTGTGCAGTCTTCCAGGAATAGGTGAAAAAATTGCCATTAGAATACTTGAAAAGTATGGTTCTCCAATTGCAGCACTTGGCGTAACATCAAAAGAATTAGCAAAAATTCCCGGGTTGGGGGAAGTGCGTGCAAAAAAAATTAGAAAAATGTTAGAACATAAAAGTAAATATAAAAAAATCTCGAGTCAAAAAACATTACATGATTAAAAAAATCAATGAATTAGTACTATACTTTAACTAACTTTTTCTTTAATTTATTACCACACATCAAGCATTCTTTTTCATTTGGAAAATCGACTTTGCATGCAGGGCAATAAAAAATCCATTTCCCTACGATTTTAATGCCTTTAGTCATCAATGGAATTATTTTAATCCCAAGAATATTTGATACATTTGATACAGCAAAATCATCCGAGATTAATTCTGCGTTTAATTCTACCGATAACGCAATACATGATATGTCTTGAGCGGATAAACTGTTAATATCACCAGTTTTTGTTGCACATTCTTTCACCATCTCTTGAAATTTCACTTGTGGCTGCCTTACTAACAATCGATTTGTATTTATGAGAACTTGTAATGCATCATGATTTTTTTTAATATGCTCAATTTCATCATAAACTAATGTAGACACATAATGTGTTGCTTGTGAGCTAAATGGTATTCCTGCATAAAATGCAGTTGCATCCAAAACTCTAGAAACCAAGTTTATTCATCTGTCTTAGACCTTTTTTCCTTAGTCTCACAAAAACTGCTTGTTTTCTAAATTTCTTTATAGTAATTGTTTCCCCAACACCAGCAGATCTAATCATTTGGGCATCCATTACAATATTGCAATCATGTGAACAATTAATTTCAACTTTTTGATCTGGTACTACAATGGATGGCAATCTGTGAACTGGTGCAACTGGTGTAATAATCAAGACATCTAGACTTTCATGCAATAACGGACCTCCTATAGAAAATGAATGTCCAGTGGAACCACTTGGTGTTGAAATTATCACTCCATCCATTTTTTGTTTTACAGTATCACTCTGAAATTTTATTTCAAACTCTGCAGTTTTTGTTAGGTTTTTTCTGTTTACATAAATTTCATTTAAAGCTGGCGCAAACTCCTCACCATTACATGATGCAGCAACCCTAGTTCTTTTATCTAACCAAACTTTATTTTTACTAATACTTTCCAATGCATTGTCAAACTGTTCAAGTGTAATTTCTGACAAAATTCCTCTATTACCACCAACATTAATTGTAAGAATTGGGGTTTCATTCTGCAAATTTCTAAATGTTCTTAATGTTGTACCATCCCCACCTAGCGTAATTACTAAATCTAATTTGATTTTGTGTAATTCATCTAATGATTCTACTTGTTTTGCCCCTGTAACTAGAACAGGTGAAATAGTGGTCACTTTTAATTTTTTAGCCAGTAGTTTCTTTGTTATTGCCTTAGCAGCATCTTCTGAAATTTTTGAGCCAAATTTGCTCACTATGGCTACATTCTTTAGTTTCACGGAGATCTCTTCAAAGTTTATTACATAAAAATTATAGAGTTAGCCTCACGCAGAAGCCATTTTTTGAAAGGTTTTTAACTAATTTCTACTAAATTATGTTAAATGTCTCTCTTACTCAAGGAACGTGTATATTCAATGGAGTCCCCAACCGCTAAAAGAGGGGTTTATCCTTTACATGGATACAAGTTAGGTCTTTACAGATTACCAATTAAACTAGACGATCCTGCAGAGATGAAATCAATCCATGATGGACTAAAGAAAACTTTTGACATGGATATGTATGCTGATAGAATTTTTGCAACATATACATGGACTGAAGAAAATATGCCTGACAAATCTTCAAAGGATTATGAAAAAGTTGATCTTAGTATTACAGTTGAAATTGTCTCAGGCGAAGTTGTTGATATAATCTACCAAATTTTCCCATTGGATAAATTTGGTGATCCACAATGGATAACAGATTATAGAAAAAAGGCAGATCATTTTGCAAAAATGATTATTGATACTATACTAAGAAATACAATACTATCTGACAAAATGATTGAATCTCTAATAAAGACAGAAAAAATTTCTGAGGATCAAGCATGGGTTAGATTAGAAGAATTAACTCCACTTGCACAAATTGTACCTGATGCAAAACCAAAACCTGTTGAAGAAAAACTTGAAGTACCAACTGCTGGTGCAATTAAGAATGAGATAAAACGTACTGGCGATGAACCTGTTGCTGGACCAATTGATATTGAATATAAATCTAAGATGAAACCATCTGGCTCCTTTACAGCTCCATCTCAATATGAAATCAAAACTTGGGGACGTGTTGGAACTGATAACAAAGTAATGGGTGTATGGGGAGAATTTGTCTCAGTTGATTATGATATCTGTGTAGGTGATGGTGCATGTATTGATGCATGTCCAGTTGGAGTTTACGAATGGGCTGAATTTCCTGGAAATGCAGGATCTGCAAAGAAACCACTTATGGGTGGAGAACCAGACTGCATATTTTGCCTAGCATGTGAAGGAGTTTGTCCTCCAGAAGCAATTAAAATATTTGAGCAAAAATAGCACTTAATTTCAAATATAAATAGCCAGAAACGTTCACAAGTGTTAGACTATGGAAGGTAATCCATTTACACAATTTGTATTTCAGGTTTTCATATTTTGTGCAGTACTGATTATTGGTTATACCTGTAATTTCTATTACTTGGCATTCTTATCTAGCAGAAGGAAAGATGAGAATTCTGTATCTGAAATAGGCGAACCAACAATAACAATACAACTTCCTATTTACAATGAAAAATATGTCGCAACTAGATTAGTAGATGCAGTATGTGCACAAGATTATCCTAAAGAAAAAATGAGAATCATGGTTTTAGATGATTCTGATGATGACACAGTCAGCATGATGCACAAAACTGTTCTTAAATATCAAAGCCAAGGATTTGATATCTTACATGTAAGAAGAGGAACTAGAGAGGGATACAAGGCTGGAGCACTAAAGCATGCAATGAAATCTACTACAAGTGATTTTGTTGCAATATTTGATGCTGATTTTATACCACCAGAGTGGTACTTGAAAAAAGCAATACCACATTTTACAAACTCAAAAATTGGTCTAGTTCAATGTAGATGGGGGCATGTAAACCAAGATTATTCTGCACTTACCCAAGCACAAGCTTTGAATTTAGATTTTCATTTTCTAGTTGAACAAAAAGCAAAAAGTAATTCTCACTTGTTTATGAATTTTAACGGTACTGCAGGCATTTGGAGAAAAGAATGTATTGATGATGCTGGGGGTTGGCATACTGCTACTCTCGTAGAAGACTTAGATCTAAGTTATAGAGCACAGATGAAAGGTTGGAAATGCTTATTCTTACCAGATATAGTAGTTGATGCAGAATTACCTGTCCAAATGAATGGTGCAAAAAGGCAGCAATTTCGTTGGGCTAAAGGATCAATACAATGTGCAATTAAACTTCTAGGTGACATTCTTCTAAAAAGAAAGATTGCATTTGATGCAAAATTACAAGCATTCATACAGCTTACACGACATATTGTTTTTCCATTAATGCTTATACAATTTATTACACTACCCATACTACTTGCATCACAAGTAAATCTCTACATTGTTAGCTTTTTACCAGCACTTACATTAGCAACATACCTTGCTATGGGTCCAGGTGCATATCTTCTTGTTATTCATAAAATGTACAAAAATAATTGGAAGTCACATGCAAAGGCATTACCATATCTTCTTGTTTATTCGATAGGAATGTCTGTGAATAACACTGTAGCAGTTTTTGATGGTGCAATAGGTAAGAAAAATGAATTTCTACGAACTCCAAAGTATGGAATAATCAAAAATGACGATGATTGGAGAGGTAAGGCATACAATCTTCCATTTACAAAAACTACACTTTTGGAACTATTCTTTGCCGTATATGGCATACTGGGAATTTTTATTGCTATATTTTCTAATAATCCAATTTTTGCGCCTATAATTGGCTTACAAGCAGTAGGCTTCTTCTACATCGCCTGGCTTAGCTTCTCACATACAAGATATAAAAGACCAAAGTTTAGTGACCATAAAATAACAAGAGATGAAAAAATGGCAAACTACTTTTACAAACTTGCACTTGGCGGAATCTTCGCAATAATTGTTATTGGTGGATACATGGCATTTGTAGGATATAGTACAGATGTGTATCCACTTGACATATCAGTTGGATTATTGGATAGAACAATGGCTTCAGCTGATCCTCAATCAATTCTAGTGGATCTTAAAGCAATTAAGGAAAATCTTCCAGTAAATGGTAATCCAGTTTGGATATTTCCAACAGACACTACAAACTTTGCAAGGATACAAACTGATCTAAATGTTATGATAGTTAGTGCCGAGAAGATTACTGCTGTACCTACTGATAGTGCTGCATATCATACTGGAATAACAGATATTCGTGAAAGAGCAAGTGTCTTACAAGAGAATCTAGCTGATGCAATTCCTTACATGTATGTTAGTTTTTCAAACATAATCTTTAGTTCAATTTGGATTGCTGCATTACTTGTTATATTTGCTGTACTAAACAAAAAGAAACAGCAAATGAAAGAATATGACTTTTCAAAAGACGTCTAGGAAATATTTAATTCGTTTCTTACTTCATCAACTGCACGTATTCCAAAAATATCCCTGACTTGCTTTATTCGTATTGTTTCTTTCAATAGTTCTTTACCTAGATTATCTTTTAGAACGTTAAAAATTTCAGAAAATCTTAGTTCCCATTTATCAGCACAGTCAAAAATTTTACCAACGGCCCATCTTCTTACCTCAGATGGTAATGGAATCTTATCCTCAGTTTCAATTGATAACCGATCAAATAGATTAACAATTTCTGTTGTCTGAATTGTCATTTTTTCAATATCTTTGATATCACCATATTTTGACTCTGCCTGCATTCTTATACTGGATTGATACTCGTTTAGTTTCAGTATTGCCATTACTTCCTTTGAGTTGTCGTCTGATGCCTTGTTTGTGACCCCTTTGATTCCCTGCATTTCATGTATTACCTTATCTGTTTTTTTATGAAATTCTGATGCCATTTCATCTGAGCGATTAATCATATTGGAAATATTGGATATTTTCTCTTCGATTTCTGATTTGAATGTCTTCATTCCTTCACCTATAAGGGTTGGAATTTTTGGATTAGAGATAATCCCCCCAATCTCATTTTTTAGATTTGACATGTCATTTCCAATATCACCAGTTCGATTTGTTATTGATTTTATATTCTCACGCAATTCATCTATCTGTGATTTAATTTCAGATGTACCACCTTTCTTTGACACTTCATCAATTTTCTCTTTTACATCATCTACTCTATTTGCTATAGTCATAATCATTTTGGAGTTGTTTCTTATAGAATCAATACTTTCATTTACGGTCTTCATAATTTCCTGTGTTTTTGGTTTGTCGTTAATCTTTGACATCTTTCTGTCCAAATCATCAGTCTGCTTGTTCAGTTTTGTAATAAACTTCTCATGAACCTTAACTTGATTCAAACCTGAAAACAATCTTTGTGTGTCTTCTTCAATTATACCAATTTGTTTAGACTGTTTTTGCATTTGTGCCATTGTCGTATTTAGTGATTCCATCATATCACTCATAGCAACCAAAATTCTTTGATTCTCTTTGAATATTTTGGACATTCCTTTGATTTCTTTAGATAATGCTTTTGTTGATTCTGAAACTGATGTAACTCTATTGAATAATTGTGCAGGAGTTGGGTCTCTTTTTGGTCTTGTAGGTATTTTTTTTGTCTTTTTCTTTTCTGCCATAATGCTGTTTAGTTATACTTGTGGTTTAAAAAGTTCAGTAAAAAAGAAAAACGGTAGAGATCAATTATTGATAATCTCTGGATCATGAAGTATTTCATGAAAGGTTTTTTCAGCTAGTCCATTTCTATTCTCAACAAAATGTTGACTACAATATTGACATTCTAACATATATTACCGTATGGTACGGTACTATTAATAAGATAGGTTCTGATAAAATTACCAAGTCTGGTCAGATACCCCAGAGCTTATTTCTTCATAAATCAGTCACTCTGATCATCATCCCAGTTTACTAGTCATAGAAAAAAAGGCAATAAATCCATTATCTTCCAAATTGTTTTAAGGAAATTAGATCTAATGAAGAGGTGCAAAACTTTTTTCTTCAAGTTGAATCAGAGGGAAATCCTCAATCCTCTATTACTGGCGGTATATGGAATCTTGTAGATAAAATTAATCCTCTACAAATGCCTCATGATACATTTGTAACTGATTTGGCAATAATTATGATTCTTGCAGGAATTGTCACATTAGCATTCTTTAAAATTCGTCAACCGTTAATCATAGGATATCTATTTGCAGGAATGTTAATTGGGCCACTTTCGCCTTTATGGGCACCATTTCTGTCAGAAGGTGTGAATGATATAGGTGCAGATGGAATTGGAATTTTATCTGATATTGCTGCATTAAATGTATTTGCAGAAATTGGTGTCATATTACTACTTTTTGTAATTGGTATTGAATTTCCGTTTGCAAAAATACGGTCTATTGGCAAGGTAGCAATTGGAGTAGGAACATTGGGTCTATTCATGACATTAGGATTAGTATTTTATGTTTGTACTAGTATGGGATTGGCTTTCATGGATTCATTGTTCCTGGCTGCTGCATTATCAATAAGTAGTACTGCAATAATTGTCAAGGTATTAGAAGAATCAGGGAAGATAAAAAAGGAATCTTCAATTCTTGTTTTAGGAATTCTCATTGTAGAGGATGTAATAGCAGTAATTCTAATAGCATCACTTGAATCAATTGCATTAGTAGGTAATGTATCAATAGAAGGCATTATTGCAGTGGTTGTTGTCGCTGGTATCTTAATTGTAGGTACTTTTACAGTAGGAATTAGGACTATACCAAAACTGGTTGACAGAGTTGCTAGTGCTGAAAATAGAGAAATTCTACTTTTGGCGATTTTGGGCGTTTGTTTTGGTTACTCATTACTAGCTAATGTTGTAGGATTATCCGTTGCTATAGGTGCATTCCTTGCGGGAGTCCTTATTGCAGAATCAAAATCAGCGGAAGTCTCAAAGATACTTTCTAGTCCAATTAAAGACATGTTTGTAGCCATATTTTTTGTGTCTGTTGGTGCACTAATGGACGTAAGACAGCTTGAAAATTATATTTTTGTTGCAATTGCTCTAATCGCGGTCGCACTGTTAATGAAATTTGGAGGAAATATGCTAGGCAATTTTATTTTCAGGCAGGAACGTGGAAAATCTCTGAGATCAGCATTTACCTTAGCAGCCCCGCGTGGAGAATTTTCTATTGTAATAATCAAAGTGGGAGTAGATGCAGGCGTTGTTAGTGCATTTTTGTTCCCATTAATTGGTGTAATTACAATAATCACAGCCATCATAACTCCATTTTTAGTTAAAGCAGGAGATAGAGTAATCCCAAAATTATTGAGAAAGTAATTGTCAGATCCTGAATTAAAAAATCTTATAGAAAAGTCTCATAAGGATTTATCAATTCAAGACTTTGAAGGAAAAAGAGTTCCATGTATTGAGTTTAATGGAAGAAAATTTGATGACATACTAACAAAGGTTGCAGGAAAACCACTAGTAGTTGATACAAATCTTAACATACTTCAGGATGGTCTTGGACACGTTTTTGTTGAAATGTCACTTACGTTTTCACATGGAGGAATAAAAGAAAATATTCTGATCAACGCAAATGAACATATGGAATTTTTTGAGGCATTAGCTGAAAATACAATGATTTCAATAGCATCAAAAGAATCCCCAGAGAAAATTTTCATGATTCAACTACCAAAGCCTGAACGAGCAATAGAAGCATTAGATATAATAAAAAATGGATTAAAAACCAACAAAAACTAGAATGCAGTCGCCGGGATTCGAACCCGGGTCACTAACTTGGCAAGCTAGAATAATAACCAAACTATACGACGACT
>ENA-UPTF01000828-UPTF01000828.1-marine-metagenome-genome-assembly--contig:-NODE-828-length-20747-cov-3.543058_pt1 | contig 20747 bp, 4 predicted proteins | sample MGYA00238166_ERZ767019 | MGnify/ENA primary metagenome ERZ767019 (study PRJEB28930, sample SAMN06266391) | marine metagenome | isolation source: Sea water from 250 m depth | place: Atlantic Ocean | study... | reverse complement strand
CCAGTCCGACGCATCGCCGTCCAGTGTAATGCTTGCTCCCTGCGCGTCGTAGAGCATGTCCTCTGCGCTCAACGTCAAATCTCCACCGGGCGCCTCGCCCACCAGTGTCACCAGTCCAGTCGCACTGGCTGTCTTGCCATACACCGCTGCATATGGACCCCAGCCACTCCAACCCTTCTGGCCGCCCTGGCCGTCCTGCGTGTCTCCATCGTTCACACAGAGACCCACTCCGATCGACATCCCACTCTCGTAAGCGTCCAATCCAATTGAGGCCGCCGGTAACTTGATCTCGTACAACGTTGTCGTCGCGTCATCGTCCCGGTTCACTGACAGCTCAGTACCACCCGGGCCCTTCTCGTTCATAAGCACCAAATCACCACTATCGGCCAACGCGTAGTTGTACAGGTGCGTCACCGTGTCCTGCGCCGCATTGGCAATTACCATCTGGATCGAGTCCCCGTTCCAGCCATTGCCCGGGTTCTGGTGCGTGTCATCCGTCACCACAACTCCCACGTACAGGTTCTCTGCGTCCCACGCAAATGCCACCGCGCTCGAGTGATCCGCCGGACCACTCCAGGTCCCGCCACCGTACTCCTCGAACAACACCAGCTCCCCGCCCTTCTCAAACGGGATCTGGCTCTTGAACTCCGCATCCGCCCAGTCCGACGCATCGCCGTCCAGTGTAATGCTTGCTCCCTGCGCGTCGTAGAGCATGTCCTCTGCGCTCAACGTCAGGTCCTGCGCATTCGTGCTGGCGATGCCAACGAACATGAATGCAGTCATCACTCCCGTTGCGATGAATCGACGGGTCTTCATTAGTTTAGTCATAATTGTTAGGTTATGGTTTTGGGTTTATTGTTTTAGTTTACTAATCAATAAAATTCCACATGAGGCCGGACGAATCTCCGGCCCGCAATCAACATCACGGTTGCGATCTTCTTCAGTTTTCAACACACACAGAGACCAAAAGAGAGGCCAAGATTGCTCCGAGTTTTCTCAAATTCGGCTTCCAGAAGGAGAAAGTGACCCATTTACCCCATCAAGATCAACCACTTTTTCCAATTTTAGACTAAATAAATCTTGGAATAATTCTTAGGGCAAAATCTGGTTCAAAGTTGCTCCTAGCCTGGCTTGTCAGGCGATCGGCAAACTTATAGACGGATTCGACCGGTCGAATAACCCTGTTTTTTCTCAATAAATCAATGATTACTCCCAAATATCCGCTTGCTCAGGTATCAAATAAGACAGGTTTACTGTCCTGGTCACTGGGCCTCAAACGCTCGCAATTCGCCGTCGTTAATAGAGACAACAATGTCGAGTTTCGAGTCACCATTGAGATCGGTCAATGCAAGGCCCCTGGCATTCCCAGGAACAGCAAGACCGGATTCATTAGGCCAGACAGCTTGAAAATTCCCCAAGCCGTTACCTTTCAGAAGCAGGCTGATGCCACCATCCATATTACCAGTTTCACGCTGTGGGCTGCTGGAGTTGCCGGCGAGATAAATATCAAGTTTATCGTCATTGGTTAAATCTTTGATGGCGATGCTGTTCACGGGAAAAGCTTGGGCGATATGGGGAAGCTGCACGAAAGAGAAACGGCCACTGCCGTCGTTAATAAAGATGCCCGACTCCAGTGTGTTCGCTTCAAACCGGCGAGCTTTTTCCAGCCGAGATTGCGAGTAAATGGCCTCGAGTGATTTGATGGCGAAAGAGTGGAAGGTTGGAAGCTTTGACCTTAATCCGGGCATGGCACTACTGGAACAACTGTAGCCACGATGAGGAAGGCAGACGCTGCCCTCAAACTTGGCTTCGAGGATGCGAGGTTTACCGGTTCCATCAAAATCCCCATAATAAAGAAGCTCGGGCTTACTATCTGTGGCCTTATATTTCGTGTTCAGACCTACGTTTCCAGCAACCAGATCAATGTCACCGTCTTGATCCAGATCGCCGGCTGCCAGACTGCTCCACCAACCGGTTAATTTATCCAGCCCTGCCTTGGCCGTGACTCTTCGCAGGCTACCTTCGATATTTTGAAAGACCTGCACCGGTCCCCATTCAGTGGCAACAATGAGTTCCGGCCAGGTGTCGCCATTCGTGTCAGCCCAAACGGCAGCTGTAACCATCCCCAAGGCATCAAGCTTCGCTTCTGGTGCAACATCACTGAATCGTACGCTGCCGCTCCTGGTATCGTTGCGAAGCAGAAGGCTTTGCGGCGTCTCAGGGTATCTACCAGGAACGACGCGGCCACCAACAAAAATGTCGAGATCCCCATCATTGTCAAAATCAGCCACCGCAGCTGGCCCACCACTTACCGAAACATCAGGGAGTGCTGTATTTGGGGCCATTGAAAAGTTGCCTTTGCCGTCGTTCAAGTAGAGGCGATCTTTGAACACGGGTGCGCCCACGCTGCCCTCGACACCTCCACTTACGACATACAAGTCCGGGTCACCGTCATTGTCAGCGTCGAAGAAGAGGGGCGTGATATCTTCACATGCAGCATGCTGCCTGAATGGGCCCAGGGCTCGTACTTCGAATACATTTCCTGTTTTGTCCGGCTTCTTCCTGCGAAAATAAATTCGTCCTGGAATACCAGCCGCCTGGGCGAGGTAAAAATCTTCCAAATGGTCACCATCGACATCGGCAAATACAATGCCGGGACCAAGCTGGGAGTGTTTGTAAGGGAGCAAAGGCTGTCTGGCAAAGTCGTCGTAGGGACGTTCGCGGTGGCGAATGCCTTTCAGTTGGCGACTTGCTGCGAATAAAGATTTCTTATTGGGGGATGATTCCTCTTTTGGCACGGTGGCTGACTCGGTAATCGTGTATTGCCGGTTCGCGCTCAGATTCTCAAAGGACTGCCGGTAACCGCTGGGCCATGCGACCGTCAACGATGCGATCTCTTTCTGATCGCCCAGACCAAAGTGCAAGCTCGGCTCCGGGCAGGACATGAATCCTCGAGCCGAGGTAAGGTAGCGGGTCAATGTCTGTTCCGAGTTCGCTGGTCGGACCGTCACGGTGGAACCAACCCCAAACCGGTTGCTTTTGGTTCCAACAAGTTTGACGACAATTCGATGGCCTGTTGTGCTGGTGTTTTCGAAGAGCGACGGGGCACCCCCAAAGTTGTTTACCACCACATCAAGATCTCCATCCCCGTTGAGATCAGTCAAAACGGAACCAAAGCTGACACTGTTCTTGTCCAACCCCCATTCAGTGCCGCTTTCCTGCATTTTCAGTCCGCCCTGATTTCGAAATACCCGGTTCGTTTGTAAAAGTGGTTTCTGCGCATACCAAAAGTCGTAATAACGATCCCAACCATCCTTCGAGGGTGCCCTCGCACGGAGATCGCTATTCAACCAGTCGCGGCTCATTCCGTTGGTGACAAAAAGGTCTTCCCAGCCATCGTTGTCGAGATCCCCGAAATTAACCGACCACGTCCAGTCTGTTTTCGAGACACCGTAAAGCTGAGCGACTTCCATGAAGTTTTCTGTCCCCGAGTTAAGATAAAGCGCATTGCGCATGTACTGAGGGGGGACCGGATGATTTAAAAACCATGCGTCACTGTCGGACCCGGACATGTTGCCCATCTGCATCTTCTCGTTGTAATGCGTGCTGCCCGCCATATCGGTGGCAAGCAAGTCCATCCAACCGTCGTTGTTCAGGTCAGCAATATCAGATCCCATCGAGAACCACGGTGTGTGCGGAAGGGATTTCCTGGTCATGTCGGTGAATGTCACGACGCCACCAGCGCCAGGCCCGTTGTTCGTCCAGAGCTGATCCGGGCCGTAGAAATCGTTGGCAACATAAAGATCCGGCCACCCATCCTGATTCCAGTCCCACCATGTCGCTGAAAGACCGTAGTGGTTGCCGCTCATGCCAGCCTCGCTCGTGACCTCCTTGAACGGTTTGCCGGGACCTTCGTTTCGATAGAGATGATCGTACTGGCCTGCATCGATTTTCTTTAACCCTTTGCCATCAGGAAGAACGATTACATCCGCATATTGCCGGAACGCCTCAGGAAGCACTGGCTCCCCTTTCGGGCCGCGGCTCAGGGAGAATGGTTCGTTGAGCAGCGAATCGGGAACAGGAAGCCGGTTCGTCACCACAAACAGGTCCAGGTCACCGTCCCGATCGTAGTCCGCAAACGTGCCAATAATACTCGCACCGCTAAAATCCACGCCCAGAGACCTGGCACTTTCCACGAGGACCCGTTGGCTCCCATGAGGGCGATTCATGTAGAGCCTGTTCGGGCAATCGAAGCCACACACGTAGAGATCGAGCCAACCGTCATTGTCGATATCCGCCCACGAAGCTCCGGTTGCCCAAGTGCCCACGGGTGCAGGGGGTTCCAGAACAGTCGATTGGTTGATAAACTTGAAGCCCCCCAAGTTCTTGAACAGTTGCCCGCCATTGATTTGTCCGCAAATGAATAGATCAGGCAAACCATCTTGATCATAGTCGCCAACAGCCACGCCGCCCCCTGAAAAGGCATTCGTCAGCTGATCCCTGTGTTTCGCAGGGGGATTCCAGCGGTGAACAAAGTCGATGCCCGCCCCGGAGACATCAACCGGCCGGAAAAGCATAGACCTCTTCTGGCCAGAACCTCTAGCTTCGAGAGCTTTATCCTGAATTTGAGCGTACTGGCTTTGTCCGCACGTAATAAAAAAACTCAGAAGGACAAACCCAATGGATCGCATACGGGCTAACATCTTGGAAGGGCAATTAAGTCGCTTCTATAACAACAAGTCAAATTTCCGTGGCATAAAAGAGCATGCTTACCTACACCTAAGTGGTGAGATGCGATTAAACCATTAACTTCGGCACAGCAAGAAACTTACTTCTTGGCTCGACCAAACTTGGCTTCACCGTCAGCTGCTATTGTCAGCGGGCTTGCCCCGTCCACATCGCTCCAGGGACCGCCCACTTCCTGAGCTGTTTGCAGAGAGCCCTCGAAGGTCATCGTCACAGTGCCGTCACCGTTGTTCACGACGCTGATGACCGGGGCTTTTGCTGGCGGGGCCGCTAACGGAGACAATCCATCAGCGATTTGTTTGATTTCAACCGCTTGCAAAGCAACGTCATAGACTGCAACATCATCGATTTCGCCATAGAAAAAATTACCTGCGCCATCAAAAATGCCGCCACCGCCAATGTTGAACGGGTCAACGGAGCTGACAATATCCCCCCCTGATACACTACCCATTTTCTCGCCGTCGACATAGGCGGATATAGTACCGCCTCCGTGCACAATTGCGACGTGGGTCCAGTCTTCGACGATTGGCCCGAAGTCCAAATCAATGGCGCCTGCAGGGGTCCAATACTGGAAGGTCTCATAGTTGATCATGCCAAATTCCACGGCGTCGTTCTGGCCAAACCATCCCGTTCTATCGATTTGCTCCTCATCGAAGCGAACCCAGCCTGACATGGTAATCTCTTCAAGATCATTGAGCAGACCAGTTTTGGGTGGTGTCGGGCCATCTAGGGTTTGCCAGTTGCCGGCGACGTCGCCGTTTCCACTCCAAAATGTCCAGGCACCAGCGGGCTGGTTGTCGTAGATCAGATACCCTTGGCTGTCTGGATTAAGGTCGTTACGGCTGGTGACCGGCGAATGCCATGCCCCCGCTCCACCTTCTGATCTGGCCCACAACGCAAGCGTGAAACTCTCAGGATTCAACTCTTCGGCCCACTCATGTTGAATCATGCTGCTCCATCCATCAAATCTTGCGGAGGTCCCGGTATTTTCGTTCGCACCAGCGACGTCATATTCCGCATCATCCACTACTGATATAAAATCTCCGATCTCTGAATCACCATGTTCATCAAGAGGAAAATGCGCAACCAGTTCAGCATCCTGTGCATCGGCCCCGAGAACCCCTTCAGTCATGGCTGCCTTGATTTCATCTTGAGCCAGTGCTCCGTTCCAGAGGCCGATGTCGTCAAGATCCCCATTGAAAAAATAAGCAGTTCCAGTATCTCCTCCTGCTCCGATGTTGAACGGCTTCGTGTCGTTGGGAAAAACCGAGTCATTCGACTCTGCTGCAAGTTCTCCGTCGATGTAGAGCTTCTTTATTTCCTGCTCATTGTCGTAGGTGATGCTAATATGCTGCCAGTTGCCTTCGCCACCCTGGCCTCCCCCGATGGTGACGTAATCCTCGTAGCCATCGAAGAAAAGGGCATAGTCGCCCTCTTCTCCCGTGTGTCCGGGAACATATTCGGGCAAATCATCCGGGCCGACCAGCTTGCCCGCCTTCCCATTGGGGGCCAGATTCGTAGTCTGCTCTTCCTGGTCGTCGAATGGCCAGTAGGCGATCACCATCGGCAATCCGGGTGTGCTGTTGGCGTTTGTCGGAGACGAACCACCATCAATTTCCCTCCCATCAGGGTAGCCATCACTATCTGTATCAGCCATAACCGGGTTCGATTTTGGTGCTTCATCGCCGTCTAAAATACCATCACCGTCGGTGTCCTCTTTTCTGGGGTCTGTTCCTGTATTTAAAGCATCAACATAGGTGCCCGTTTTGGTTTCGACGCCATCATTCAATCCGTCGCCATCCGAGTCGGCATTGTTGGGGTCGGTAAGGAGTTCCAAGATCTCTACCAGCGCTGTCAGACCATCTCCATCCTTGTCAGTGTCGCTATCCGCCACATTGGGATCCAATCCCCATAATTTTTCTATGCGCGTCAGCAGGCCATCTCCGTCAGGATCCTGGTTGGCCCCATCGGGATCAATAAATGACGCGACACCCTGTTCCATTGCCTTAAGTATATCCTCCTCGGAAAGTGCCCCGTCCCAAAGTCCGATGTCGTCAAGATCGCCCACAAACCAAAAGCCGGTTCCAAAATCCTGACCTGCCCCGATGTTAAACGGCGTCGTGTCGTTAGGGAAAACTGAGTCATAAGATTCTTCTGCGAGTTCTCCGTTGATGTAGAGTTGCTTTATTTCCTGCTCATTGTCGTAGGTGATGGCAATGTGCTCCCACTCGCCCAGGTTCACTTCTGGGCCATCCAGGATTTGCCAGTTGCCGGCGACATCGCCGTTACCACTCCAAAATGTCCAGGCACCAGCGGGCTGGTTGTCGTAGATCAGATACCCCTGGCTGGCTTGACCTTGATTATTTAGGTCGTGTCGGCTGGTGACCGGCGAGTGCCACGCACCTGCCCCACCCTCGGACCTCGCCCACAACGCAAGCGTGAAACTTTCAGGATTCAAATCAGTGCTCCAGTCGTGCTGGATAATACTCGATGCACCATTAAACGTTGCCGAGGTTCCCGTGTTGGCGTTCGCGCCTTCCGAACCGAATTCAACATCGGTCACTGTACTCGCTGTAAACCCTCCCACGCCCGATGAATTACCATCCGAATCAAGCGAGAAATGGGCAACGAGTACAGCATCTCCATCTCCATCTCCATCTCCATCTCCATCTCCATCTCCATCTCCATCTCCATCTCCATCTCCATCTCCATCTCCACCTCCATCCTCAAAATCGCCTATTTGGACGTAATCAATGCCCATCCAATTCCCGCCACCTTCCGCGTTGTAGTTCACTCCTCTAAGGTTCACGACGTTATCCGGGCCATGACCCAGTTCAGCGTTCACGCTTGCTAGGGTGAATGGTTCTGTCGTGAACTTGTTGCCCAAATCATCAGGTCGAATCACAATCTCCTCCTGAACCATTACGTCATTGAAATAGATTTCTATTCCATAGCGAGGATCGTCTTCGCCTTCGTGAAGGTTGTTCGCATCAAAAGAAACCGTTATCTCATCAGTGAGATCCAGTGTTGCGGGAAGGTTGAAGTGGTAACGGAGATCATTATCGATACCGGCGAAGGCTCGCTCGGCGGCTTCTTCATTCTTTGGTACGATACCCACCGGATCATATTCTCCCCACTCATCCTCAATGATGGTTTTCGTGTAAACCCCGGCGAAGTAGTAATCATCATCCGCCTGCTGGGCGACTTCAGGGCTTGCAGGGTTTCCCGGGAGGTCATTGGTGCCGGTCTCTTGTACAAAAGTGGTGTTTGCACCACCACCATCCCCCTCAGGCCAACCATCGTCATCCTTCCCTATCTCCAACGGAAATACCGGCTGCGGGATTGGATTCAACTCAACATAGTCGATGCCCATCCAATTTCCCCCGCCGTCTTCATTGTAGTTGATGCCTTTAAGCGTGATGATGTTATCAAAGCCGGGACCGACTTCGGCATTGACGCTCTCCAGCGTGAAAGGAAGCGTCGTGAAATCGGTGTCCAAATCTTCCGGGTAAATGACAACCTCATCGCTCTCATTTCCCAGCGCGTCGATAAGCTGCACGAGCACGTTATTGAAATAAACCTCGACGCCGTACTGAGGGTCCGGTGCATCGTTGTGGAGGTTATTCGCATCAAAAGTGATCAGCAGTTGATCGGTGGGTTTCAAGCTTGCGGGCAGGTTGAAATGGTAACGGAGATCATTATCGATACCGGCGAAAGCACGCTCAGCAGCCTCCTCGTTGACCAACACGGAGCCGACCGGCTCATAATCGCCGTTGTTTTCAATCACCTTCGTGTATTCACCAGCAAAATAGTAATCATCATCCGCTTGCCGATTAGTCTCGGGGCTCGCGGGGTTTCCTGGAAGATCATTGGTGCCGGTCTCTTGAACAAAGGTGGCGTTTGCACCACCACCGTCGCCGACGGGCCAACCGTTATCGTCCTTCCCGACTGACCAAGGGAACGGAGCGGGCTGAACTTGGATGAGCTGCACATAGTCGATGCCCATCCAATTACCTCCATCATCCTCACTATAACTGATTCCGCGAAGGGTGACGATGTTGTCAAAACCGGGTCCAACCTGCGCGTTAACCTCCTCAACAGTAAAAGCCGCGGTATTAATCGTCTGGTTGAGTTGATCGATCCCGATGACGATCTCGGACTGCACCTTTACGTTGTTGAAATACACTTCAACACCATAGCGCGGATCCCATTCATCATCTTGAAGGTTCAGAGCTTCAAAGTTGACTGCAAGCTGATCCGTTGGTTGAAGTGATGATGGGAGATTAAAATGATACCGAAGCTCATTGTCTTCACCCGCAAACGCGCGCTCGACCGCCTCTTCGTTGACTCGAACCTCACCGACCGGCTCGTAGTCACCATTACCGGCAATCACAGTCGAAAAAACGCCAGCGAAATAGTAGTCGTTGTCCGCCTCCTTATCAACTTCCGGACTGTCCGGGACGCCCGGCAGATCGTTGACCGTCCCATTTTCCTGGACGAAAGATGCATTGGCACCACCGCCGTCTCCCGCGGGCCACCCGTCATCGTTCATGCCGACCGCCCAAGGCAACTCGGGCGGCGGAATCGCTGGGTTGAGCTGAATATAATCAATCCCCATCCAGTTTCCACCGCCCTCAGCACCGTAATTGACTCCCTTGAGGGTCACGATGTTATCGAATCCTGAGCCCATCATTGCGCCGACACTTTCCAGGGTGAACTCTGGCGTGGTGATGGCTGTGTTTAGCTGGCCATCGCGAATAACTATCTCAGGCTGAACCAGCACGCCGTTCATGTAAACTTCGACACCGTAACGGGGATCGGTGCCGCTCGTGTCCAAATTATAGGCGTCGAACGTGACCGCAACCTTGTCGTCTGCTTGGAGTGTATGGGGAAGGTTGAAATGGTAGCGGAGTTCGTTGTCCTCACCGGCAAACGCTCGTTCGGCAGCTTCCTCGTTGTCCGGCACCAGACCCACCGGTTCATAGTCACCGTTGGCTGGGATTACTTCCGAATAAAAACCTGCAAAATAATAATCATCGTCCCCCTGCTGGGCGACTTCGGGGTTGGCGGGATTTCCTGGCAGCTCATTGACTCCCTTCTCCTGCACAAAGGTGGCATTGGCTCCGCCGCCATCCCCCTCGGGCCAGCCGTCATCGTCCTGACCAACCGCCCATGGTAAGACGGCTGCCGGGATCGTATTGGCGAGCGGACGGTCATCCCGTTCCGTCTCGTGATCAAGCTGAATATAGTCGATGCCCATCCAAGCCCCGCCCGCATCTGAATTATAACTGGTGCCTCGGAGACTGACGATGTTATCGAATCCCTCACCGACCTCCGCATTCACACTTTCCAGCGTGAATTGAGGTGTCTTGAAATCTTCATCCAGCTCTGAATCGCGAATTAGAATCTCGGGCTGCACCATCACTCCGTTAAAGTAGACTGCAACCCCAAAACGCGGGTCCGTTGGCCGCGTATCCAAATTAAAAGCGTCGAAAGTGACCGAGAGAAGACTGGTCGGTTCCAGCGTGTCGGGAAGATTGAAGTGATATCTCAGATCAAGATCCCCACCGGCAAAAGCCCGCTCGGCTGCCTCTTCATCGAAGTCCACCAGGCCAATTGGTTCATAATCGCCGTTGCCGTCTATAACTGTCTCGTATTCTCCGGCGAAGTAGTAGTCATTATCCGCTCCCCGTGGTTCTGAGGTACTGAAAGGATCTCCAGGCAAAGGGTTAATTTCTCCGTTCTCCTGCACAAAACTGGCGTCGGCTCCCCCGTCCCAGCCGGCGGGCCAACCGTTATCGTCCAGCCCGACGGTCCATAACAATTCCTGCGAATTCGAGTAGGTTAAGCTTCCAAGGAGAAGTAAACAGAAAGCCACCACTCGGCTGAGACATTTATCCAAGAACATGCAGAAATCTAATCAGTCTCCCTCATCCCGGTCAACAGCCAAAAAACAATTTGGGTTGGTGACGAGCTATCAAAAGAGCAAGGGATTGCGCGGCCTCCAGAGTAAACTGTGGACCGCGACAGCAATTCGGCTCGACAGCCCTTAAGTAGAGATGTAGACAGACGCCGAGTGAAACCTCGATCACAAGCTCCAACCCGACCTGGCACAAAAAATAAGCTGATCATGGCCTTGATCGCTGTGGTCGTACTTGCCTTGATCATTCCCTTTCTTCTAGTGAAGAAATGGCGTCCAAAAGGGGACATCCATGAGAAGACGCCAGCGACGCTCACCGCCACCTTCGAAAAGCGTGACGGTGCTGTAATCCGTACCCTCGTGGCCGCCGAGGAAACCTCTCTGAACCTAAGCCCGAAAATGAAAGTCCTTTCCAAGGGCCTTCTTGATCTGCGCCTGCCTGGCCCGACGGTAGACGCTAAAAGTGTGTTCTCGCCTACCGTAACCACCGTCGATCTCGATCTTAAACCCGCAGCGACTCCAACCGGCCCTTCCACGTTCGAGTCTCACCCTTGGCCGGTGGCCGCACTCTCCAAACAAACCGACAGAGTGGATCTATGGCGTCCGATGCTCGACGAAATCTCATTTTTCGAACACGCAAAATTTAAAATCATCAGTGGCGATCATCCAGACGGCAATATGTTGCGGTATGAAGCGAAGGGTGGTTTCGAAGCCCTCGCGCGCATGAAGTCAGACCAGTGGCGTTCATTCGAAGGAAGGATGGAACTGACCTGGGAGCATTCAAGAACCGACGGCGGCAGGGGCTGGCAGATCACCGGTTGGAAAACCACTGAGATGAACTGGCGCGCCAGCCCCAGGCGGCTTTTCGTCGAAGCATTGGATACGGCCATGCATGAATCACAGGAGGCATCCATGCTACGCCGATCGCTCCATTACGAAGCGACGGTAAAGCATTACCGCGAGGGCACGAAACAGTTGCCGCATCCGTACTTTGCGCCCATCTCCGCCAATCAAAAGGAAGGCATAGCCGTGGCCGATGTTAACGGAGATGGGTTCGATGATATTTATATCACCATGCGACTCGGCAAAAACATGCTTCTTGTCAATCAGGGGGATGGAACATTCCTTGAACAGGCAGCATCATTCAAACTGGATCTCCCGGGCCACACCCCTTGCGCGCTCTTTGCAGACTTCGACAATGACGGCGATCAGGATGTGATATTGGGTCGCAGTTTATTAAAAACGAGCTATCTCGAGAATCGGCAGGGCGTTTTCTTCCAACACCCAATTCCCAAATTCATGCCGATGGCCGTCCTTTCAATGGCTGCGGCGGATTACAACATGGACGGCCTGTTGGATGTTTACGTCTGCACCTATCGGCCGGCCGCTCCGGCCGGAGCGAGTCCGGCGGGAGGCGTCGCGCAGAGCAAGGATGATGACTTTGACTGGCCGGACGAGTTCTTCGATATCAATCTGGCCAGGGAATACCGTCTGCGGGTGTCTGAACATCGAAAGCGCAAGGGCGGAACCGTTCTCGATCAACTTGGCCCCCCCAATGTTTTACTGGTCAACCGCGGCGGCGGACGTTTCGAGCCTGCGCCAGAAAACGACACGGTTGGAATCTGGCGCAACTCGATGCAAGCCACCTGGGGCGACTACAACCGGGATGGCCGCCCGGATCTCTACATCGCAAACGACTGGGGTCTCGATGTACTGTTTCGTAACGATGAATCGGGCGGTTTCACGGATATCACCACCCAGGCGGGTGTCACCGCCTACGGCTATGCCATGGGCGCTTCCTGGGGAGATTACGACAATGATGGCCAGGACGATCTTTACGTCTCGAACATGTATAGCGAGCCAGGCAGACGAATCACCAAGCAAATCCCGGGACTGGAAAAAATGTTCATTGAATCTGCCGCGGGCAACTGGCTTTACCGCCGGGTTGACAACGGAAAATTCGAGCAGGTCGCCGGTCTTGAGCCGCCCTCAATGACCGTGATGAATGCCGGTTGGTCGTGGGGCGGATGTTTCGCCGACTTCGACAACGACAGCTTCCTCGATCTCTATGTGCTGAACGGCTACTTCACCGCACCGAAGGAACATTCCTCAGGACTGGATCTTGAAAGTAATCTATGGCGCACTATGGTGCGCACCGACGAAAACCTCTCCCGCCCCAGCTTCCGGTTTTCCCCCGAGTGGAAACGAACCTCCGCGCCTGACAGCAAAGGCCCGATGATCGACGCGCGCCTGGCCGGTGTCGAACGACAAGGAGACAAAGTCCTTGTGCATTCCCTTAATGGAAACGAACGCAATCGTTACTTCGCCAATCGCGCCGGGAGCTCCTTTGCAGACATTTCGACGCTGTCGGGATTGGACAACCCGGCAGACAGCCGAGGTTTTGCAATTCTGGACTATGATCGTGACGGTTGGCAGGACATCGCGTTGGTCAACGCCAACCAACCCCTATTCAATCTCTACCACAACGAAATGGGAACAACCGGATTTAGCGGCGGCGTGATCGCCATTCGCTTCGTTGGCGGAAATCGTGCAGCGTCTCCCTCCAAAGAATTCGGGTGTCGCGATGGCTACGGTGCACGAGTTATGGTGGACCTGGGTAATGAGAAGATTACTCGAGAGCATCGCTGCGGCGATGGTTGGTCCACCCAAAATTCACCAACGATGATGGTGGGCATCGGCTCCCATAAAAATGTCGTTTCACTCACCGTCAAATGGCCTTCCGGCAGGGCGACCACCACGCAAGATGTTCCGGAAGGCACCTTGCTCACCGTCTACGAGAATCCAGAGGATAGTCCAACAAATGATCCGGTCGATCGTACCACCTATAGAGTAAAGGCAAGCGTACGCAAAATGGCAGCCGTTAGCCGGGAGGTATTCCCGATCGCCACTGTGGACAGTTCCGCCAAGCCCGGTACCCGCCTTCGTGTTTACACGACATTTTCCACGTCCAACCAGCCGTACAAAGATAACCTGCCGCGCCTGCGACATGTGCGAGCAGAACTAGGCCCCGAAGGAGTTGATATCATCGCGGTGCCCATTGATGATACAGACGACAACCAGAAGCTCGCTGCATATAACAGGGAATACCGGCCCTCAACTCGCCTCATCGGGATTGCCCTCAATCAGCGGGCTGGGGCCGCTGCCGCCTTCACCAAGATTTTTGGAACCGAACCGCCACAGCCCTCCTCGGTCATCACAGATAGCTCAGGCCACGTTCTCGCGACCCAGCCTGGCGTTCCTGGTATTTCCACGTTGAGAAAAATGCTGCGAAGCGATCCTTGAAGTGATGGATCAACGCCCAAGCACGCGCAATCGCATATAAAGGTGAGGTTGATCGCGGAGGGGCGGTTTGATACGCCATGAACGCATGGCTCTGCCATCACCGAGCGCTTCAGTTGAAACCAATTCGAGGTGCGAGGTTCCAGCCTGCCACTCGGTGAGATTCGTTGAAAAGTGGAGTTCGATCTCGACTCCTTCCGCGGCAAGGTTGATCGGAACCGTCAAAAGAAGAGCGTCCTCTCCCGCGGGAACGTCCCCGTTCCATCTGAACCCGGGAAAGATGGGAGAAAGGCCAAGGTCATTACCAAGCGCGTAATCAACCAGATCGGGTTCGCCGTTTCCATTTGCGTCCCCCAGTGGATCAGCAGGGAACAGCGCCCCATCCGCCCCTCCGGGACTGCCGCCCGACTGCAGGCTGGCGCGCCAATTCTCAGAAAGAGCTTGGTCAGGATGGGTGTGTGGCGCGATCAAAACGAGACTGTAACCGGACTGGTCAGCCGCGACCGGCCAGGGCGGCTGATCATCGTAGGCAAACTCCAAGATCGTTCCGTTATTCGCATCCTCCAACTTGAGGCGTTCCCCGCCGTTGCTGAGCGCGGTGCCGTTGGCGAAAACGCCAGCCACCGGATGGTTGGCTCCGTATGCGGTCTCAAAGGCGGCGAGATCGCGTGCGATCAACACTCGCTCACCCGGGGCCAGCGAGACGATGGCACTGCCAGTGAAATTAAATTCAACCCCTTGCGTGAATCGAACCTCCTCCAGATTCAGTGTGTCCGAACTGCTGATGTTTAACAGTTCAATATATTCAGCCAGATTGTCACCGGAAGGATGATACATCAACTCGCTCACCACCAGAGATCGTTGCGCGTCCGATGCCTGCCCAGAGGTGGTGGTCGTGTTATTTGTCGCTCCGGTACCATCAAGTATCGCAAGCGTTTCCCCGAGATTGGAAAGGTGACCTCGGTATCCACCCTGTACAAAAAGCCCTTCACCACCTTTTGGCGTTGAGGTTCGCGCTCGAAAAGCCGCTACGTTCGGACTCACATAAAGCGCGGCGTTCGGGGCAAGAACCGTTCCGGCTGCAAAGACATGCTCGATGCCTCCGGTCAAACGCCAGTTGGAAATATCCACCGCAATCGAATTCGGGTTGATCAGTTGGATGAACTCTTCGTCCTGATTTCCCGAGGCGGGATTCGCCTCGATCGCACCGAAATTGATTCTCGGTTCAAGAGTGGTTGGCATACTGACCTTGCCTGCGTAAAGCTCCGGAACAATAAGCATATCTCTGCTCTTCAAGGTGTCGTTGAGCCCATGGATCGCAAGCACGTTCCGTCCGGTCCTTAGATTGCCCTTCTTATCTGAGACGTCGAATTTGATGTAGGACCGTGGATTGGCCGCGTGCGCCATCCTCGCGGATGAATTCCACCCGGGTGAAGCGGGTGAGTTTGCCGAAGCAAGCTGCACACCATTCAGAAAAGCCACAAAGCCGTCGTCGTATTTTATTCTTAATTCAAGCTGGTCCACCGCGGCCGGATCACTTACATCAAAATCGATTCGGATATAAACACTGGTATTGCTTCGCATTTGGCTGCCGACATCCAATCCGATGAGCGAATCGTACGCGGTCGCACGGTCGTAGCCCACGCCGGTAGGACCACTCAGCCAACCGGTCGTGTCGAAAGGCTCAAGTGAAGGACTCCCGGTCCAGGTGGTGCCCAGTTTGCCGTTGGTGGGCACGAGCACTTTTGAGGTTGCTCCATTCGCCACTAGATGAAAATAGCTGGTGGTCGGCCCTCCTCCGGTCTGTGGCAGCGGAATTTCCCCGCCGCGTCCGACAATCTGAGTGTTGTAGATGTACCTTCGGCGGGCGGGCAGATATTCAGTTTTCCATCGTTCAATCGCTTCAGCCATGGTTTCAACATCCGAATTGGCGCTTGTGTGCCGTACAGTGTCGCCGCGTTGCAGCCAGGAACCCCATTTCTCAAAATCAAGCCGGGCATCCGACGGTACGATCGCCGAAGGATCAATCAGCTGTGATTGTTCATTTAGGCGCCGCTCATAGTATAATTCTGTTTCGGGTGTGCCAGGCGTGGGAAGGGGTTGAAGAAAACGATCGGTGAGCGTGCGAATGCGCCGCATAATCATGGCACGAATGGACGGGTTTGCGAACATGTGGGAGACCAGGCGAATGCGGGTGCCGCTGACCACAAATCCTTTCGTGTAAAGTCGATTGTCAAAATACGTGTTTTGCGTGTTCCAGGTGCGCCCATGGGAGAGATCAAGATCCCACGGCAGAATAGCCCATTCGCCGCTTTGACCAGTATCGCGGTAGATATACCAGTTTTTACGGTGCATATCGATGTTCCTGATCACCGAGTTGGCTGCGAGCAAATTGACACACCGCGGAATATCGATGTTGTCGTAGAGATAATTGACCAAAGCCTGCCCCCTAAGATCGAGGCCATTAATGAGCGACTGAAGATCGGCGTTGTTCTCAAACCGCCGGGTCTTCTTTTCCACTCCGGTGGTCGCATTGTTGCCTGAATCTTTGTTGAGACTATTCGCGTAAATCTTGTACAGAGCACCGTCCATGTTCAATCCGGCCCGTTCTAAGTACGTTTCATCCGCGTCCTCGACCAGATCCGCCGTGCTGAAGAAACCCCCATTATGTTGGACTCGCACCGTATGGGCAAAATGGGCGGCCACCCCCGATTCACGCATCACTTCGTAGGCAAGAACATGACGCACCTTGGATTTGTCCGCCCAATTGGTAATCAGATCAATGTCGGCCACTCTCGGGGCATTTTCGTTCCAACTAAATCGCTGCGTACGATTGAAATCGATGTTGTAACTCTTCTTCGGAAAACCGGCCGAGGATTGTCCATGCCGCCTAAAAAATACGTTGTCGTAAAACTCGCCATTATAATATAGCGCCCCGCGCGAACCGCCGGAAGATCCCGCCGCAGAGACATTCCTCGTGAACCAATGCAGCACCGGCAAAAAGGATCTGATTCTGGAATCCAGAGCCACCGTGCCAAAGTATTTATGAGAATCGAGTCGAGCGCGATACGCCGGCTCTTTCGTTGCGGTTCCATCGCGGTCGGTCGCGACAAACCGCCAGCGCGTCATTTCCCCTGGAGCGAACGCCTTACCGGGAATGACCACCGTCCATACTCCGTCACTCGCCACAGCATCGCCCTCTATGCCATCGTCATTCATCGGCAGCATCGTATCTCTCTCGAACATCTTCCGGTAATACAGCTTGACCGTCGCAACCGGCTCGTTGGTCGAACGAACGACTACCGAAACAGTCAACGGACCAACCTCCGGTTGGGTTGGATTCTTTTCCACCACGGAAATAATCGGCCCTGCATGAGTGCCGTTGTTATTCGGTTTACCCGGAGTGGGAATCGAGAAGAAACTCCACACAAGATCATCTACCAATGGTGGGCCGGAATCGAGGTCGAGACCAAATGATTCATCCCTGAATTGTCTTGGATAGGACGGAGCAAAGGCGCTCACCACTGTCACTCCATCTGGGGCCACGAGCGCGAGGTACTCGCCATCCGCCGAGAGCCGAAAATTTGTGTGTAGACGGGCCGTCGGGACCGAGGGAGCAGTGCGATTCTTCCCAGAGGCGAAAACGACAAGGGTTGCTCCAGGGTTCAGATTGACAGCGGGGAATGTCCACTTGTCAAGATTCGCTGCATCATCCGTAAGATGATAACCCGCAAGCGGAACTGCGACATTGTCCGGATTGTGAACTTCGATCCAATCAGAGAAGTCACCATCCTCGTCGGCTAAACGGGAAACATTAGCGGCCATGAATTCACTGATGAGTGGCGCAGCAAAGGTTCCTGTCGTGGAAGACAACACCAAACAAATGAGCAGGACCCACCAACGGTAGAAATTGAGTATAAACAAGGGTTTCCTAATTGGTTAAACCGTCGAACACTGGCACGAGCCGGCTCGTTGCCGTTTGTCTGAGCCCCTTCCCTTCGACCCAGCGGGTGTTGTACTTCCGGTGCAACGCATCACTTGGAAATGGAGGCCGTTTCACCAGGGTATAACGCTGATCATCCATCCCGTGAAAGGGCAGTGGTTCAACCTGGGCGCCCGCCGCCACATGGAAATCGGAATCCTTGTCCCAGCCATCCGCATAAAGGAAAAATTCGCGGATGCTACCCGGCGGCTTGGGCGGCAGAGAACTTGCCTTAAAATTCAGGGTCAATTCATCGCCGCTATTCATCAAAACCAACCCTTCATCTCTTTCGGCAATCAACTCGGACACATCGCCATAGCGCGTACACCAACCACCCGGTGTTATCGTCCAATAGGAGTTCGCGGTGACCCTGTCGTAGTCCGGAGTGATCGGCCAGTCTGATGGAAAATCCTGCACAGCGCTGAAGCCGCGGAAATGCAGATCGGCTTCGGTGGGTTGAATAAAAGTGATCCTTGTTTGCGCATCTGGTTTCTTTTCCATTAATGCAATACGGTCCCAGTGAATCTCGAAGGCCCCAGTCAATCTCAACCGGCTCGTACCCGCCGCCAGCTTCCCGTCAAGATCGACCACGATGGTTTTTGTCTTCCCAGCGGGTGCGCCAACAGTTACGTCCACCGCTGTCCAGATTCCGGGAGAAACTTCAGCTTCCAGTATGGGAAATGGAAACGGGAGAGACGATTCCAGCGAGGCGGCGATATTGGCCATTCCTCCACCGAACCGAAGCCAACCGTTCATCACCAACACCAGAGGTTTGCTCGTGTCCAGCGGTCCGAAGTCGAGAATCCATCCGTGAGGCTCAGCGAGTCCGCGGAGGTGGGGTGCTCGCAACTTAGGAGGCGACACACGCCGACCATCGACGGCTCTCAAAGCAGACGTGACCTCCTGCCCCTCAACATTCTCAGCTCTACGCAGCGGATGCTCTTGGTGCAGCGTCATCAAGGTGCCCCGGGGGAATGGTTTTCCTGGCAGCAGTTTATCGGTCGAATGCACTTCGACGCCGGGTTCGTGATCCACGACGACCATTTTGGCTTCGTCGAGGTAGAGCACTTCACGAAGCTCTTCTGTGATCTTCAGCTGAAACACCCCATCCTTTGCGAGGAACGTTTGCTCGTCTCCGATCCAAACCAATTCCTCTGGATCGGCCTCGATATGACGCCCCACGGCAATCGGTAGGCCAAGCGGAGCGGCGCCTAATATATCAGTGATGAAACGAAATCTATTCCCGTCCCATGCATACAGGTATGGGCAGGAACCTTCCTGAATCGTCAATTCCATCGCGAGCAACGGCTCTTGGCAATTCACCGGCACTTCGGCGGAGCCTTGAGGCCAGTTGAACCAATGCACCAGAAACGAATCAAGCTTCCGATTCTTTCCCACCCCCACCTCCACTGGCAGGCGTTCCACGGTCCGGACCAGGCGCAAACCGTCCGCCTCAATCTCGATTTTGCAACCAATGCCGCTCGCGTTCGAACGGTTCCCAACCATTTCCACCTTCACCTGCAAGTTGGCGTTGCCACCGTCGTTTCGCAGAAAGCGCAGCCCCCCGCCCGCCAAAGCCATGATGACATCCGAGTCGCAGTCTCGGTCGAAATCAGCAAAGTGGATTTCCGACACCGCACCATCAGAGAAGGATCCAATGCCGAGCTGGGCGGTTTGTTCCTGAAATCCAGACAGACCAAGATTGCGCCACACCCGGATTTTTTCGCCAACCGCCCACAGATCAAGCCAGCCATCGTTGTCGAAATCGACGGGTACCAACTGGTGGAAAGCCTCGCCTCCCGGCACCGTGATGTCCCTTCGCTCTCCTCCATTAAAACAGATGCTAATACTCCCGTCACCCACGACCGCCAAGTCAGGCCGCAAATCGTTATCGAAATCGCCTGCGCAAAAAGCCGAACCTCCCACCCAACCACTCTGCTCGCGAGGAATCAGCTTTCCGCCACGCTGCTTTTCCAGGAGTAACGGCGGTCGGTCCGTCCGGCTCGCGATCACATCCATGACATTGTCACGGTTCCAGTCCTCCATGACAACCGCTTGCACGTTGCGCAGCGTTGCAGGCACCCCGGACATTCCCGTGATATTGGTAAACGACATCGTCGGCAAACCAATGCCCACTGTGCGTCCAGATTGTCGCAAAACCTGCACCTCATTGCTGTTACCCGCCACAGCGACCAGATCCAGTTTCCCTGTGAAATCAAGGTCGATCAAAAGGCCATTAATCGCGCCCAGGGTGCTCAAGCCGCTCGACGACGAGACATCCGTCGCCAACCCATTCGTGCCCATCCTGAATAGACGGCTGCCGTCGCCCCCAAGAACGACAAGATCATCCAACCGGTCATTCTGGAGATCCCCCACCAGAATCTTGGAATAGGCCGCATCCGGGTTGGCGGGGTATGTCAGGCCATGGGGACGAAACACACCGTTAGAATTCAAGAGCAAACGAAAGCCAGCTCCCTGCTCGACCAGAAAGAGACTGTTCCAACCCGTTCGGTTCACATCGGTCAACCCGATCGGACCGGAGAACTTTTGCGCCGCATCTCCAAACACCTCATCCGTCCTGTCAACGAACTTTATTCTGATCCCTTCTCTCTCCGGTTGATCCAGCCTGAACGGAATGCGAGTGCGGGTATGTTTGCTCCGCTCGAACACACCGGCCCCCATCGCCGGCCCCTCTCCCTCGATATTGTTCTGATGCAATTTCAACTCGAGTTGTGCCTCCTCCTTTCTCCCGGCCCGTAACAGCGACTGGGCCAAAAGAAAACGCGCCGCTGAATGGAG
>ENA-UPTF01000827-UPTF01000827.1-marine-metagenome-genome-assembly--contig:-NODE-827-length-20747-cov-9.538220_pt1 | contig 20747 bp, 18 predicted proteins | sample MGYA00238166_ERZ767019 | MGnify/ENA primary metagenome ERZ767019 (study PRJEB28930, sample SAMN06266391) | marine metagenome | isolation source: Sea water from 250 m depth | place: Atlantic Ocean | study... | reverse complement strand
ATCAACGATTTGTAGGTAGTTATGGTGAGTCAGGAAATATTTTTGTTTTGCGTGGTTTACAATGGAGTATTCTAAATGTTGATAAAAAATCATTGAAGGTAAATGTTGAACCATTTGTTGGAAAGAGCAAAGTTCCATATTGGGAAGGTGAAAATATACCTGTTGATTATATAACAGCAAATAAAGTTGGTAAACTTAGAACAAAAGTAAAGGAAGGCTTAGTGAAATTATCAAACAAGCTAATTTCAGAGTTAAATTTTGATACAATACCAAATGAAAAAACGATTGTTGTAGAATCGGTGCAAACCGAGGATGAAATTGTACTACATGCTTGTTTCGGTACAAAAATAAATTCAACAATAGCAACATTACTATCATCATTACTATCATCCACGTTGGCATATCGTGTTGATGCACGTTCTGACGCTTATCGTATTTGTCTATCATCTAAAAAAAGAATTTCTGAGAAACATTTGATTGATGAATTAACAAGTCAATTTGATATCTACAATATAATGACAACAGCATTGAAGAATACTAATAATATGAATTGGAAAACATGGTGTGTTGCAAAACAATTTAGCATTGTTGAGCGTGGAGCAACATTTTCAACGAAAGATGCTAACTCTATCTATAAGCAATTTGAGGATGGACCAATAGTAAAAGAAGCCCTTAGAGAACTATTTCACGATAAATTTGATCTACCAAACACAGAAAATATCTTAACAAAAATAAGAAATAAAGAAATTATCGTTACATGGGTAGAAAATAACAAATTTTCATCCCTTGCTGACCCAATTTTAGATAGCACAACCAAAAGTTTTCCATCACCCGCAAATATTGATAAAAGTATCTTAGATTTGGTAAGAAAACGTTTAGCCAAAACGCAGCACAGGCTTATTTGTGCTAGATGTGGAATCTGGCAACAAGTTGTGAGTTCTGAAGACATACCAAATCCGCTTAGATGTAAATATTGTAAGGGTCGGCAGATCACAGCTACATATTTTTCAGATTTGGATTTACAAAAAATCATTCAAAAGAATCATCGTGGGAAAAAACTCTCCCAAGAAGAGGTCTATAAATACAAGAGGGCTTGGAAAATTTCTTCCTTATTAGAAAATTTTGGAAAAACCGCGTTAATCGTTTTATCTGGATATGGTGTAGGTGCAGATACTGGAGCAAGAATTTTACGGAATATGACGGATGATGAAAATTTATGCAAGCAGATTATGACTGCTGAAAAGCAATATGCACTTACGAGAGGATTCTGGGACGATTAGTTTTTCTTAATAATTTTTGAATATGGCGTTAATACCAATTCAATCTGACCTTCTAGACCAGGTTTTGCATTAACTCCTAGAACTGTAATAATATCACCTAATGTGAAGTTACTTAACAAATCTGCCTGTTTTCTCCACGCTTTAATCCAAATCTGAGCACTATCGTCTTCTACAAACATTTCAGACAGTGAAATTGTTTCTCCCTTCTTAGTTTGTATTTCACGTCTTTCGGGCGCTTTCAGAATTATTGATTCAATACACAAGTTATTACCTTCTTTAACATCAGAAATTTTTGTTCTAAGATCAGAAATATTTGGCAGTGACTCATCATCAATCTTTCTTACAAAAGAATCTTGATCAATTCTAATCACATCTCCAAAAACTTTTGATGGCATGCATTCTAGTATACTATTTGAGTCAAATGTTTCAATTACTCCTGAAACATCGGTTATCTGAATCATTTTTTTTGATTTATCAATTCCTAAAGCAGTAGTTTGACCAGAATCCGATTTTATAACAGACAACAGTCTAACAGTAATTGGTTCTATTTCCTGTTTACCTTCAATTTCTATGACTGTAGCATCATTTCCGTGTATTTCGAGTCCTTGATTTCCAGTCTTTGTTCTTACACCATACAGTTTAATTTCTGCATCAGGGGAAATGATTTTTGGTAAAATTGATTCATCTTTACCCCAAAGAACGACATTAATCAAATTATTAGTCTTACCTTTCAGTCTAAACTTCAATGCTGTGGAAGGTTGGCCTTTTGAATTTGTAAATTCTAAGAGATTAACCATTCCAGCTATATTTCCAACGACAACAAGATCTTTTTGATTTTCTTTTACTTCACTAACATCAATCGTAATTGAATCTATTAATGGAATATTACTTGTTGATTTTGTTGATTCAATAGTAGCACCAGAGCCTATGTTAAGTGTTGGCGAACCAGTAAGATCTGATTTCACATACGCCTTGATAATTTTGATAAGATCACCCGGCTTAAGATTCTCAATCTCTGGTAAAGTTGCTTTTTCATCCCATAACTTTACACTCACTCTGGAGTTAGAATCGTACACAGTCATGGTTCTCAGGAAAAATGGTGTTCCATCTTTCTTCGTAAACTGTTTTGCTGGTGAAAGGTTCAATACCCTACTTTGTAAAGTAACCTCTTTTGCTCCAACAAACAGATCTTTCAGTTCTATCTCTGTTTTCTGTGATTCTTGCAATGAAATTCCTAGATCAGATGCTACTAGAAATAATGCACCCTGATCTGTTAGATAACCAGAACCAATCTTATCCTTTTTTTCACTAATTCTTTCTTCTATTACGGAACGCGATAATTCAGGTGCATTTTCTAATAATTTAGATAGTAAATCTTCAAATTCTGACAATTATTGTTATGAAAATAGGATTACTAATAAAATTATGTCTATCCACAATTTCTAAAATTCTTGTGGGCATTACCTACATTAGTAGGATTAAAAAATTGAAAATATGTCATGTATTGAAACTAAATCTCTCTTTAAAAATTATAATTCATTAATTGCAGTTGATGGAATTGACTTGAATATTGAGTCTGGACAAGTTTTTGGATTTTTAGGTCCAAACGGCGCAGGAAAATCAACTGTTATTAAACTTCTGACTACATTAATTCAACCAACAAAGGGTAAAGTCTCAGTTCTTGGGATAGATTCACGTAAAAATCCTTTAGAAATCAGAAAAAAAATTGGTGTGGTTCTACAACAACCAAGCTATGAACCAACATTGTCAGTTGAGAAATCTATGGCAAAATATGGTATGATGTGGAATGTTGACAGTAGAACCATAAAAAATCGTACAGAGGAATTACTATCTTCATTTGAATTACAAGATATCAGAAAAAAAAGGAATGAAGATCTGTCTATTGGTCAGAGAAGGCGAGTTCAGGTTGCTCGAGAATTCATGCATGATATGGAATTATTGTTTCTGGATGAACCAACAGTAGGATTAGATCCAAGTGCTAGACGGAAACTATTAGATTTTCTAAAAAATAAGGTAAAAGAAACAGGTTTGACAATATTTTATACAACTCATGTTTTGACTGAGGCTGAATATCTGTGTGATAATATAGCGATTATCAATAAAGGGAAAATAATTACAGTTGCATCTCCACAAGAACTTAAGAAAAAATTTGGGCACGAGAAAACAATACAAATCCATATCTCTGGGAAAGATCATTCTTTAGACGATCTTTTAAAAGACATACCTGACTGTAAAATTGAATTCAACACAGGCACAGTAATTACAATACAATCATCTAACTCTGAGATTGTATTGATGGATATTCTAAAAATCTTAAATCAGAATGATATACCAATTGAGGATTTATCCGCAATGCCAACTAATCTTGAAGAAATATTTCTAAAAGTCGTGAGTGATTCAGATGCATCCAATAATTAGACTAGTAAATAGGAATCTTACAATCGCAATTAATCCTGGATTTTTGATATGGCAGGTAATTTTTCCTTTGATTTACATTTTTGTTGCAGGGTTTGCATACACAGCACTAATTCAGAACGTTCCATTTGGCAACAAAGATCTTGATTATCCAGCATTCTTAGCTTCAGGAATGATAGGTTTTAACATAATGAACAGTACATTAGTTTCAGGAATTATCATCTGGAATGATCGTAGACATGGAATGTTTGAACAAATCATGTCCGGTCCTTTTACAAGAGCACATTATATTCTAAGTAACATTGCAACTATTGCAATAGTTGGTTTAGTTAGTGGAGCATTAATTACAGCAGTTGGTTACCCAGTGTTCTTTGAATCAGTAGAATTTAGTTTAGTCACGATACCACTCATAATTTTTACCGCAATTGCTGGTGCGATTCTCTTTGGCTCGATAGCTTCGATCATTTCAACTAGGTTACGTTCAAGCGAAGGGTTCAATGTAATCATTAACACAGTTTTCTTGTTCTTTGCTTTTGTTAGTACAGCATTTTATCCTGCGGCTGGTGCTCCAGAACCACTTGCAACAGCATTCTATCTTAATCCGTTAACATACCTAGTTGATATAATCAGGGCTGGCATTTTTGGTGCTGTTACCGATTTCATAATTTTAGAGATGATCGTATTAGTGTCATTGGCATCAGTTCTTTTTGTTATAGCAACAAAATTACTTACAAAATTAGATTTCTAAAAAAAGTAGCCCGGCCCAGACTCGAACTGGGGTCAAAGGCTCCAAGGGCCCCTATGCTTGCCGCTACACTACCGGGCTGCTAAACAAAAAAACGTTCTCTTACCCCTATAATATTATTTTATAACGTTCTAACTGTTTTTAAAAGAATTTGATATGGATCTTCAAAAGACGAGATGATTTTTTTTGCTTGAATTTTTCTTTTTTCCATAAAATTATTATCATTTAATGCACGAAAAACTTCTCTTGACATTTTTTCTGAGGTTTTTGCCCTCACAATCAATTTCTTTTTCACCAGATAATCCTCTATTCTATTTGGAACTGAATTGAGTGATATCGTTGGTATTCCCAGCAAACCTGATTCAGCAGTCATTGTTCCTCCAGAACCTACAAAACAATCAGTTTTTCTTAAAAATTCTTGTCCGTTTATTGGCTTTGAGAAAAGTGAAATATTTGAGCCAAAAATTTTTTTCAGTTCTTTTGATTGATTTTCATATCTAGATAAAACAATTTTTTCTTCATTTGGGAATTTCTCAACAATTTTCTTTATTATTTTAACAGTTTTGTTACTTTTTGATGCATACGCAGCTTCTACTTCTTCAGGTCGAATGAGAATTATTTTCTTTGATTTTGACTTTTTCTTTTTAATACTTTTATAATTTTTAATTATTAAAGCAGCATCAATCGTTTTGTATTTAATAATATTTTTGGAATCAATTCCATATACACTGAAATCATTTTTTGGAATAATCCATGGTGTGAGTAATTTTGTTACAAATGGTAGTGATAATTTCATTACTGCTTTTGCATGTGGTGAATCAGAAAATGCAATATGAGGAATATTTGATCCAAATGCAACTCTTGATGCTTCAGGAGAACAAAAGCTAATCAGTAAATCAGGTGCAAATCTCTCAATTTTTTTTGTTAATAGTTTACTTCTTTGTAAACTTGCCATCATTTTGTTTGATTTTTTTCCTCCTCCATGTTTTCCTATTAATACTGGGTTTATTGAACCAAATTTCACAATATCGTTGATTTGTTGATATTTTCTTGAGGTTGTAAAAATTTTGTGCTGTTTTCTAAGTTTTTGAATGAAATATTCAAAGAATAAGTATTGTTTTGGTGTTAGAATGTCAAACCAGATCTTCAAGCATTAGCACTTGATACATAACTGCAATAAGTATTTCTTAGTCTTGATACTAGCACAAGTAGTTAATATGAATACAAAAGTTGTGATTTTTGGTCAAAGTAGTGAGGGATACGATTTAGCGTGTAAAATTGCAACGAATGGGGGCGATGTACAAATTATTGACGAATCTACACCATCTGCAATTCTAATAAAATCGGATATTGCAAAGATGTATCCAAATATCCAAGCGTTAAAAGACGATGAGCCATTATTATCCATGACACCTATTGATACTGCTATTTCACAAGCACAGATTCTGTTTTTTGCCCCACGAATACGAAAAACAGGTCAGGACATAAAAACAGAATTAAATTCCAAATTCAAAGATGCGGTATCAAATATCAAAAAAGGATGTAGCGTTGTTTATTGTCTAGGAACAGGATTTGGAGGTAACTCTGAGAATATTTCGTTATTGGAACATGTATCAGGACATAAAACAGGCAAAAGTGTTTCCTATTTCTACTATCCCCTAAGCAAACCTAATGATAAAACAATCATTGGTTCATACGATGGAAAAACAGATGAGAGATTAGTGAAGTTGTTATCACTTCCAAAAAATATCAAATTTGTCTCAATTACGACATCAGAACACTTACACGCAATCAATATCTTAAAGCGTTTTTCAAATATTACTTGTATTCTTGAGGTGTGTAAATTTACAAAGGATGATGATACAAAAGCCCAATTAAACTCAGCTGAACTTGATCAGATCTATTTAGACAACATGATTGATAATTTATTTGATTTACGCTCGTTAGGTAATTCATTTGAGGGTGCTAGTTCATTAACATACTTGATTAATGGAAGTCTAAAAGGTGTCGATGGATATGTTAAAAAACTAATTGATGAAATACGATTAGTACTTAAGAGAAATGAATTAAAGGCAAGCAGAACCAAGATTTTACTTTTATGGTCATTAGATACATACGAAATGAAAGGAGAGAAACATGAGAAGCTTGACGAACTTGAAACAAAATTAAAAGATTACATTGGTGATGTTGAGTCAATTCGGAGTGTATCGGAAATTTTTACAAATGATAAAACAATCATTATAGTTGCCTGTTCGCAGTCAGACTATAATTCTATTACAAAATATAACAAGGATAATGAATTTATTATAATTAAGGCAAATCCCATATGTGAGGTTTATCCACAAAAATAATATTACCAACATTCAGGACAAAAAGAAATGGTAGAAGAACAGAATAACACAGAATTAGATACAGATAATCAAGATACAGATAATCAAGATACAGATAATCAAGATACAGATAATCAAGATACAGATAATCAAGATACAGTAGTTGAAGAAGAAACTTATGAAACCAAGGACGACAAAGAAAAACTGTCCACCTGCGAAGATAAATTACAACGTATACTAGCTGACTACCAAAATCTTGAACGACGTAGCAAAACTGAAATTTCGCAAAAAGTCACATTAAAAATAAATCAGATTATACTTGGTTTTATTGGAATTTATGAGGATTTCATTCGAGCAAAATCTGCTTTAAAAGATGAGGGCATTAATGTAGAAGGCCTAGATGGTGTGATAAAAAACATGGAATCTCTCCTATCTGAAAATAACATAAAACCAATCGATGCTGTAGGTGAAATTTTTGATCCTAAACTTCATGAAGCAGTTTCAACTACAGACGATAATTCATTGGATGAAGGAACAATAACGCAAGAGGTGGCAAAAGGATATATTTCGTTTCAAGATGTTATAAGACCATCTAAAGTAATTGTATCAAAAAAAAATAAAGAGGAATAAATGAAATATGTCTGAAAAAATTATCGGAATCGATCTCGGAACAAGTAATTCTGCGGCTGCAGTGATACAGGGAGGTAAGCCAACTCTTATTCCAGCAGCAGAAGGAACTACCGTAGCTGGTAAGGCGTTTCCTTCAATTGTAGCTTTCTCAAAGGATGGAGATTTACTAGTAGGTGAACCTGCTAGAAGGCAAGCAGTCACCAACCCAGACAATACTATTAGAGAAGCAAAAAGAAAGATGGGTACAGAATTTACCTATAAAATCCAAGATAAGGAGTACAAACCACAGCAAATCTCTGCCTTCATTCTTCAGAAAATTAAGCGTGATGCAGAGGCATTTACTGGTGACAGTATTACTAAGGCGGTCATTACAGTTCCTGCTTATTTCAATGATAATCAAAGACAAGCAACCAAAGATGCGGGGACAATTGCAGGATTAGACGTTGTTAGAATAATCAACGAACCTACAGCTGCATCATTAGCTTTCGGTTTAGACAAAAACAAAGAGGACATGAAGATTCTTGTGTTTGATTTTGGTGGAGGAACACTAGATGTGACAATCATGGAAATGGGAGGTGGTGTTTTTGAAGTTATGAGCACTTCTGGTGACACACAACTTGGAGGCTCTGATATGGATAAAGCCATAATTGATTATGTTGTAGAGGAATTTAGGAAAAAGGAAGGGATAGACCTCTCAAGTGATAGTACTGCTATGACTAGAATCAAAGAAGGCGGTGAGAAAGCAAAAATTGAATTATCAACAGTAATGGAAACTGAAATTAATTTACCATTTATAGCACAGGATTCTTCTGGAGCCAAAAACTTGGAAGTAAAATTAACAAGAGCAAAACTTGAGGAATTAGTAACCTCAATTGTTCAAAGATGTAAATCATCAATAGATAAAGCTATAGAAGATGCAAAAATTTCAACATCAAATATAACAAAGATTGTTTTGGTTGGTGGACCAACACGAATGCCAATAGTAAGAAAGTTTGTTAGCAGTGCAGTTGGGCAAGAAGCAGAATCTGGAGTAGATCCTATGGAAGCTGTAGCATTTGGGGCTGCAGTCCAAGCTGGTATTATTGCTGGTGATGTCACAAGTGATATTGTTTTACTTGATGTCACACCATTAACCTTAGGAATTGAAACACTTGGAGGAGTTAGAGAACCAATTATAGAAAGGAACACAACTATTCCTACTTCTAAAGACAAAACATTCACTACTGCTGCGGATAGTCAAACTGCTGTAACAATCAATGTGGTCCAAGGAGAAAGACCAATGGTGGCTGATAATGTATCACTAGGAAGTTTTAATCTTACTGAAATCCCACCGGCACCCAGAGGAGTTCCACAGATTAACGTTAAATTTGATATTGACGCAAATGGAATAATCAATGTCACTGCCAAAGATCTTGGGACAGGAAAGGATGCTAAAATTACAATTGAGTCTTCTTCAAAGATGTCTGAAGATGATGTTGAAAAAATGAAAACAGATGCCGAAAAATTTGCTGAAGAAGATAAAAAGAAAAAAGAAGAAGTAGATATTAAAAACGAGGCAGAGAGTTTCATCTATACTACTGAAAAACTTGTTAATCAGGATCTAAAAGACAAAATACCTCAAGAAAAAGGAATAAAGATTACTGATGCAATCAAAGATCTAAAAGAATCATTGACACAAGGAATTGAACAGATTAAACCAAAACTTGAGGCCTTAAAAGCAATAGTTAACGAAATTACAACAGAACTTTACAAGAATGCAACTCCCCCACCAGGAGCAGGACAAGAAGAAAATCAAGAACAGAATAGTTCGAGCGAACAAGCCACAGATGAACAACAATCAGACTCAAAAAACAATGAAGAACAAAAAGCAGAATCAAATTCTGACCAAAAATCAGAAAATTCCTAAATTAGTTAATTTAGATACTCAATCAAAATAGGAGATATATTCATGAGTGCAAAACGCGATTATTATGAAGTTATAGGAGTTTCAAAATCTGCATCAGATGGTGAGATTAAATCACAATATAGAAAACTAGCTTTGAAATTTCATCCTGACAGAAATAAATCTCCTGATGCGCAAGAACATTTCAAAGAGATATCAGAGGCATATGCCGTGTTATCCGATCCATCAAAAAGACAACTTTATGATCAACATGGTCATGCAGGCGTTGATGGACAATATTCAACAGAGGATATTTTTCGAGGTGCGGGTGGAAACTTTAATGATATTTTTAATGATCTATTTGGGGGTCAAGGCAGAAGAGGTTCTGGTGGTTTTGAATCAATTTTTGAGAATTTGTTTGGCGGAGGTGGGTTTAGTAATTTTGGAAGGCAAAGTGGCTCTGATATGTTATACGAAACATCTGTCACACTGGAAGATGTATTGCATGGAAAGCAAATTGAACTTGATTTAAAAAAACATGTAGATTGTCCTGATTGTAGTGGAACAGGTTGTCAGCCAGGTACTTCAAAATCGAGATGTAATGATTGTAATGGTCAGGGACAGATGAGAGTTGGTAGAAAGATGGGTTTTTCTACATTTGTCACAGTTCAACCATGTAGAAAGTGTCGTGGTGAGGGTCAAATTATTGAAAAACCATGCAAAAAATGTAATAGAGGTAAAGTCAAGGGAACTAAACACATATCATTTCAACTTCCACCTGGAATTGATAATGGAGATTATGTAATACAAGGAGAGGGTGAATCTATCCCTAATGGTGCAAATGGTGATCTTATAGTTCGGGTTAGAGTAGAGGATCACCCACAATTTAGAAGAGATGGAATTGACATTTACTGTGATGCAAACATTTCAATGGTTAATGCAACACTTGGTACTGAAATTCAGGTTATAACGCTTGAAGAGTCTGAAAAAATTACTATTGAATCTGGAACACAGCCTAATGCTATTTTAAAACTAAAAGGTAAAGGTTTACCAAGACAAAATTCAGAACGACGTGGTGATCAGTACATTCGCGTTGTAGTTGAAGTGCCAAAAAAAATATCAAAAGAACAGAAAAACATCTTGCGTGAATTTGAGGAATTAGATTAGTTTTTCTCTTCCGAATCTCGAATAATGAGATCATGTCCTTCTCGAATATAGGACGCATAAACAAGTTTTACAATTTCACCGATTTTTACTTCCGAAAAATATTTTTGATTATATACACCCATGATTTTCTTCATATCCTCCGAATACACTTCCCAAAATGGCATTATTCTTAGATTTATAGACCACAATTTCAATTTTTCCTAATAACGAACTTATTCTAGAAATCCAAAATAGTTTTGCGGGGGTTGCCTAGCCTGGTCAACGGCGTAAGGTTCAGATCCTTATCTCTTAGGAGTTCGTGGGTTCAAATCCCACTTCCCGCACGTAAAATCATAGATTTTGTTAGGAACAACTTTAAAGCATTGTAGTTTTGATTATTTGCATGGCAAAAGTAACTAGAGTCGGCGGTAGAGGCACATCCAAAAGAAAAACAGATACCACCAAAAAATCAAGCTTTTCTGGAGATTCTTATAGAGAATATCAAGAAAAGAGAAAAAAATTGGCTGGTAAAAGAACAATATCTACTGGTAGAGGAACTGGAAGAAGAAAACTAACTGCAGCTCCTAAGAAAGCATCTGCTAAAGGCAGAACACGAGTAACTGGTAGAGGAACTGGAACAAGAAAAGGCAAGAAATAGCCATTTCTTACCAAACAACTAGTAGAACGCTAGTTTTTTTCCTATTTTATTATAGCTTGGATCTTTGTTTTTAGAAGTTGATTTACTAAACTACCAGAGGTTCTTCCTCTTACCTGTTTCATCACCAAACCCATTATAGAACTCATTGAATGCATACCATCTTTTTTGATTTCATCATAGTTTTGTTCAATAATTTTATCTAGAATTTTTTCCAGCTCATCTTGATTCAATTGAGTAATCGAAGCCTTTTCAACTGCATCTAAAACAGATAATGCTTTTCCAGACATTATCTGTTCAAATATTATTTCTATAGATTCTTTTGTGATTTTTTGATTTTTTAATAATTCAAATGTGCTAGATATATCTTCATGTTTTAGAAATTTAGAATCAAAACCTTTTCTTTCTAGATTGGTTATAGTAGAACATAACACTGATGCAACAAAATTAGGAGAACTTTCATCATCATTACAAATTTTTTCAAACAGATCAAAATATGTAGAATTGAAAATCTGTTCTGATAACTGAGAATTAATTTTATATTTATTTTGAATTTCTAGAAGTGAATCAGCCCATGATTTTGGAATCTTTGATTTTGCATACTCTAATTCTCCTTTTGTGATTTTTATTGTTGGTATATCAGTCTCTGGGTACATTCTTGACGCACCAGGTCTAGGTCTTAAAAAAACCGTTTCCCCATTTGGTGTTGCAGCTCTCGTTTCAGCTGGTGGTCCATTTTTAGCATCTTTAATTCTTTTGATAATAGATTCAATTGCAAAATCAAGTGATGGACTTTTTCCAGCGATAATTAAAAATGCATCATCCTGTTTTAATTCTAATTTGTTTCTTACTTTTTGAATATCTGAGTCAACAATTCCATAATTTGGAAGTTCATCTGAATGAAACACTCCACCAATTCCAAAAAACCTAACTAATTCTCCAATTTCTTTTCCAAGTCTAATCCCAGCATAAGGCTCAAACCCAAAAAGCCCACGTAAATTCTTTATTCTTATAGCCTTAATTTCATTTTGATTCGACAGAGAATCTTTTATTATTTTTGAATCACAATCTTTTAGTAAATCAGTAATCACAAAAAGATCATCATTTTTGTCAATATCCCCAGCGTTTTTGACTTTGATCTTCTCTGAAAGTATCTTCAAACCATGTTGTCGTTTTGCCTCAAATTCTATTATTTTTTCAAGCTGGCTTAACTGCTGTACTCCTTTTACCTCTATTACGCCACCACCAGCAATTGAGACATTTACATCTTGTCGTATAGTCCCGATACCCCTGGCAACTTTTTTTGTCACTCTAAGTAACCTTCCAAGTGTTAATGCAATCTTTCTTACGGTTTCTGGACTATCATCCACTGGCTCTAGTGCGATCTCAATTAACGGCACTCCCAAACGATCCAAACTAAAAAATCTCTCATGATCCTCATTCTTGATTATTTTTGCCGCATCTTCTTCCAAACAAATTGATTGAACGCCAACCTGTTTACCGTCTACTTCAATATGACCACCCTGTGCAATAAGCATAGTTCTTTGGAATCCAGATGTATTTGATCCGTCAACCACGGTTTTCCGCATTACATGTACTTCACTAAAAATTTTTGAATTTAGGGCAGAACCAATTATTAGTGCGGTGTCTTTAGCATTATGATCCAAATCATGTGGTGGTTCCTCATCTTTTTCTACTAAACAACTACTATTGGAATTGGCATAATAGACGATTGTTTTAGATTTTGTATCTTCAAAAAGTGCGGCTGGGTCAATCTTACCAAGTTCACTTTTTGTCGCTCTTAACTTTCGACTAAATTTACTAGTATACTCATCATCTTCAATTGTCTTACAACCACAAAACAGTTTTTTTCCAGTATCTAACTGCTGATGTATTTCTAAACCAACTTTCAAGCCAACTTCATCTATTTTAAATTCAGCCATTTTCAAACTCACTCCGAAAATTCTGATGCAATATTTTCTAAAAGTAATTTTTTAAGACCATCGTTGTTTTCAGAATTACCTAGTGCCCACATTGTTTTCACCAACGCTATTTCAGGAATCATGTTCTCTAAAGGAATGATTCCTAGTTCTAACAAATCTCTACCACTTTCATAAACTGTCATTCTAACTCGACCATCAATACATTGTGATGTCATACCAAGAAACAAACCATGTGAACTTGCTTTTTTTATAACATCATACATCGTTTTACCCACGTGACCAAGTCCAGTACCTTCAAAGATTATTGCTTTGAACCCCAAATCAATCAGGGTGTCTATCTGCTTTGATTCATATCCAGGGTGGTATTTTACCAGTGCAACTTTTGTATTTATTCCAAGTCTGGGATTGAATGACTGATTCTTGAAAAATTCATTAGTAGAATTTTTGATAATCTTTTGATCTAAAACTAGGAATGCTGGATCACTTCCTATCGTTTCAAATGCACTTCTTTTACTTGTATGATTTTTACGAACTCTTGTTCCAAGGTGGCATGCGATAGTGTCGTCACTTTCATTATGATGCATTACAATATAGACACCTTTTACATCTGTTTGAGTGATTAATCTTGCCGCTGCAATGAGATTTAGTGCTGCGTCTGATGATGGTCTATCTGATGATCTTTGTGAACCAACAAACACTATTGGAATTTTTAATCCTGAAAGTGCAAATGATAAAAATGCAGAACTATAATGCATTGTATCAGTCCCATGTGCAACAATGATTCCTTTATAATCCGAATTTGCAACACTTTCAATTTTCTTGGCAGTTTCGATCCAGTGTTCAGGTTGTAAATTTTCAGAGTATTCAGAGAATAGTACTTCTGCATCAATGTTTGCAATATTTGCAATTTCTGGAACAGCATCATTAAGATCTGAAGCTGTTAATGCAGGTGTCACAGCACCAGTTCTATAGTCAACTTTACTTGCAATGGTGCCACCAGTTGAGAGCAATAGTATTTTTGGTAATGCCACATCTGTCTTCTTTGTATTTTTTTTTTCTGTCACTTGTTCCGGAGAAGATATTTTTTCTATATCCTTGATTTCACTTAATTCAATTCCGATATTATATCCACTTTTTAGTTTTAATACAATGTGTGAGTCCTCACTGGTCTCATATCTAGGCATAAGGGTTCCAGCATAAGTTAGATCAGAAATTACTTTTATTGAATCCCCAACATTCACATCTTTTTGATGTAGATATTCAAGTGATTTTCCTTTGTATCCTTTGAGTTCAGACATGTAATGAGAATTAACTGATTATTTTATTAAAACTACCTGTAGTAAGAGGCTACCAGCTTCTCGCCTATCTTCAAGTCCTTCTGCTCCCTTACTTTTTTCACAGATTCTTCAAAATGCTTCATTGTTACTTTGGCGTTACTAGCCTTTTCTGTGACCTCTTTAGCATCTGGTGCACTATCAAGATGTTCATGAACTACCAATGATACGGCAGTATTCGCAATTGATGCAACATCTGCTCCACTCATGCCATCAGTCATTTCAGCCAATTTTTCATAATCTATTTTATCTGGACCTTTTGGATCAGCAACTGGAATATCTTCACAATTTATCTCCAAGATACTCTTTCTACTCTCTTTGTCAGGCAACGGAATTTGGATAATTTTATCAAATCTGCCTGGTCTAAGTAATGCGGGATCAATCATATCAGCCCTATTTGTAGCAGCAAGTACAACTACTCCGTGCATGTTTTCCATTCCATCTAATTCGGTTAATAATTGACTAACTACTCTTTCTGTGACAACGGTTTCTCCTCCTGCTCCTCTAATAGGGGCAATAGAGTCAATTTCATCAAAGAATATTACACATGGTGCCGATTGTCTTGCACGTTTGAAGATCTCTCTAATGCCTCTTTCTGATTCGCCTACCCACTTTGATAGTAATTCAGGACCACGTACTGAAACAAAATTTGCCTCACTTTGTGTTGCAACTGCTTTTGCCATCAATGTTTTTCCGGTACCACTAGGTCCATGTAATAAGATTCCTCTTGGCATCTTATGACCTAATTTTTCATATAATTCTGGGTATTTCATAGGCCATTCAACGGCTTCCATCAACTCTCGTTTAACTTCTGCCAGTCCTCCAACTTCATCCCATTTTACATCTGGGTTTTCGATGAATACCTCACGCATTCCAGATGGAGTGACTTCACGTAGTGCCTTTGTAAAATCTTCAGAAATAACAATTAGTTTATCTAAGGTTTCTGGAGGAATTTTTTCTTCTTCCAAATTTAATTCTGGCAATAATCTTCGCAGACATTTCATTGCTGCCTCTTTACATAGATATTCCAAGTCAGCACCGACGTAGCCATGACTTACTGATGATATTTTATCAATGTTTACTGTGCCATCACCTTCACTCATCAAAGGCATATTACGTGTGTGAATCTGTAGAATTTCATGCCTGCCTTTCTTGTCAGGAACTTTAATCTCAATCTCCCTATCAAATCTTCCAGGTCTCCTTAAAGCAGGATCAATTGCATTTGGTCTGTTTGTTGCAGAAATCACAATTACTTTTCCTCTAGCTTCTAATCCATCCATTAATGATAACATCTGTGAAACAACTCTTCTTTCAACCTCACCAGTTACCTCTTCTCGTTTTGGTGCAATAGAGTCAATTTCATCTACAAAGATTATTGATGGAGCTTTCTCTCTTGCCTCCTTAAAGATCTCTCGAAGCCTTGCTTCACTCTCACCATAAAATTTACTCATAATCTCTGGACCAGAAATACTAATGAAATGAGCATTACTTTCATTTGCTACCGCTTTAGCCAAAAGTGTCTTTCCAGTACCTGGTGGACCGTATAACATAACACCCTTTGGTGCTTCGATACCAAGTTTTTCAAATATTTCTGGATGTCTCAATGGAAGTTCAATCATTTCACGAACTTTCTTTATCTCGTCTCTTATTCCACCAATATCTTCATAGGTTACTTGAGGAACTCCTCGTAGTGTTTCACCTTTTTCTGCAATATGAAAACTTGTTTTTTGTGTAACGAGAACTGCATCTGCAGCTGGTGTGACTCCTATTACTTGGAATGTTAATCTTCCACCAAAGTATGGAACCATAACATTATCACCCTTAATCAAAGGAACACTTTCTAATGCATCTGCCAAGTATCTTTCATCTATTGGTGGAATGGCTTCAAGTGGAGCAACTATAACTTTTTCTGCTTGGACAGCTTTAATCTTTTTTACAGTAATTGCATCACCAATTGCAATACCAGAGTTGTTTCTACCTAATCCATCAATTCTAATAATTCCTTTACCCTCATCAGAAGGATAAAGTGGAAGACATTTGGCAACAGTTCTTCTTTTGCCTTTTAATTCAATTACATCACCAGTTGACGCATTTAGATTATCCATCGAGTCATAATCGATTCTGGCTACTCCTCTGCCAACATCTCTAGTATAAGCTTCCAAAACTTTAAGGGATAATCCACCTTCACTCATATCTTATCTCACTAGGTTCTTTTTTTATATATTGCGTATTATTACTGTGATCTCAAAAACATTGATCACAAGCTTAAAATCATGATTTCAGTCCAAAACGAGTACATTGGGTAAAAGACCACTAGTTAGAAGGCGTGGGCGTGGAGGAATGCAGTTTAGAGCTGCAGTCACTGGAAAGTTAAAACCAGCAAAATACCCAAGTTTTGACCTAGATGAAAGCCGTCAGGGTGAGATAATTGATCTTGTTCATGAAACTGGCCGTGATGCACCTTTATCAAAAGTAAGATTTGAAGACGGTTCAATTTCATTTATTCCAGCCATTCTTGGCACAAAAGTTGGTTCAAAAATAGATTTTGGACTCGAGTCTGAAATTAAAGATGGTAATGTAATTAGTATTCAAAATATACCTGATGGAACTGTTGTATGTAATGTTGAAAAACAATTTGGTGATGGTGGAACTTTGATAAAATCCGCTGGAGGAGACGCAACTGTGTTTTCACACACTGACAATGGTGTTATTCTAAAATTGGCTTCTGGTAAATTCACTAAACTCAATCCAAAGAACAGAGCAATGATTGGAACTTTAGCAGGTGGAGGTGTTGAAGACAGGCCACTCATGCGTGCAGGAGTTGCATGGCGCCGATTCAAATCAAAAGGTCAAAAATATCCAATTGTAAGAGGTGTAGCACAAGCAGCATATGTTCATCCTCATGGTGGTGGAAGACATCAACATGTTGGACAGAGCTCTACAGTTTCACGTAATGCACCACCAGGTGCCAAGGTTGGAAGTATTGCAGCAAGAAAGACAGGAAGAGCAAGAATTAAAGAAAGAAAGCAATCCATTAAGTAATTAAAAAATAAAACTAACCAATATCTTGTAATTATATGAGTCAGAAGCGTATACATATTTTTGTGACAGGAAGAGTGCAAGGAGTTTTTTTTCGACAGGCAACTAGAGTTATTGCAATAAAAAATAACGTTAGAGGTTGGGTGAGAAATCTAGATGATGGCAGAGTTGAAATAATGATTGAGGGAGAAGATAAGTCCATAAATTCTGTCACCGAATGGTGTAATTTTGGTCCTGCTAATTCTCGTGTAGATAATATTCAAATAAATAATGAAAATTATCTAGGTAATTTTAAAAATTTTGAAGTTAGATATTAGTGGATATTTGTAAAAGCATCTTTTAGAGCACTCTCTATTTCTGATAGATCCTGTTCTAGTGTAATCTCTAAAATTTTTGGTTCTGTTTTACGTTCTTTTTGAATTTTAATTATAATTGATGATCGAGTTGGTTCTAAATCTGCAAACCATCTAAAAGTCATTGTTTTACAAAAAACCACTCTGTGCATTCTAACATCTTCTATCACTTTTTCATCTAGTGATTTGCAGTATGTTCTTAATTTTTCAAATAATGGCTTTACAGGTTCAGGAATTTGCCTCTGAAAATCTTCATAGGTTCGTCCATTTCCAACACCAATCAAATTTTCCATATTACACACCATCTGATTCACAATTTAATGTAGTAGTTCTGCCAGTTCCAGTCTAGATTGATAGTCCCATTTCAAGGCGTACAAGATCCGCCACGTTGACGAGGAAGCGTGGATGTCCCACCTTAGGATTGCTCCCTCCCGGACCTCATCCCTTTCGATGGTTCGGTCTTAGGAATTATCCCTTCGGATAATCCTAGTCCTGCAACCACCCGCCTCGGCGTGATTTCATTTCCGCACACCAAGCGGGAATTACCTATCTAGAGATTTACCCAGCAGTTGCTGATCTCTGCATATAGCCGGTTTCAGAATAGGGCACGGCTGGCACCCTGATCCTCCCTACTACAATCTTACTTTGAATTGAATCTTATATTTGAATTAGGATCAATCATTTTTCAGGTTTGAAAGCATGCTACACACAGAACAAATTGTTCCACTACACTCATTTCCACAAATTTGGCAATTTCGTTTCTCCTTTTCGTCAGCAGCTTTGACAATATTAGATATTTTTAGAATTGAGTGATACATGTTGTTCTTAATCCCACTTCTGTGTTCTTCCAACGAATTAAGAAATTCACGAATTTCCGTTCTGATTCCTTCATTCATGTGAGGGCAAGGCTCTGATTGGAACGGTAAATTATTGGTAAATGCATAGAAAACAATCTCAGATTCATAAATTTCTGATAGCGGCTTTATTTTTCTAAGTTCTTTTCCTTCATTTTCAGGATTCATCCATCCAATCTTTTTGGTGTCTCCTGATAGGGTATTTATCAGAAATGTCTGTAATGTGTCATCAAGATTGTGACCAGTTGCAATTACATTAGCACCAATTTCCTTTGCAGCATGATCCAATGCTCTTCTTCTGAAAGTCCCACAAATGGAGCAGGATGAAGTTTTTTCATCGTCTCGCAGTTCTAATGACTCTGATAATGTAAGATCAAAGAGATCTTTGTATGAGTATGTCTTAAATTCGACATCTAATCTGGTGCAAAATTCTTTGACAATATCTAAAGCCTCATCTCTATATCCTGGAATTCCTTCATCTATTGTAACTGCTATAATTTTGAAATTATGTGACTGTGACATTTTTTTTAATGTGTCAAGCAGCACAAGAGAATCTTTTCCACCAGAAACACCAACACATACCAAATCATTGTTTTTTATCATGTTGTATTTTGAGATAGTTTTTGCAGCCTTTCTCAGAATAGAGTTTGAAAAGCATTCAGAACAAAGGCTTTCACCACTATATTTTCTGGTATAAACTGCAGTATTTTGGCACTTATTGCATTGCATGATTTGGAATTAACCTCTTGTTTAATATCTCATTCTTTAGATTGTGAACCAGCCAGACTTGTAATACGATAATCCAATATTTAATCCAAATATAATGAAAGTAAAAGCATAGATTGCCATCATTGTTCCATTTACCGACTTTTCAGACATCTTCTTGTCAATTATAGTTTGGATAAATTTACCACCATCTAGGATTGGCAGAGGGAGCATGTTGATAATTCCAATGAAAAATGATATCATCCATAACCAAAGCAAAAACATTGAGAGTTGTGGATTATTCCATTCAATAAAGTTGTAAACTGGTTTGAAAGCCATATTATTATCACGCATTATTCCAACAAGACCTCTTTCAGGGTCATCAGGTGAAGCCATAATAGTCACAGGAATAATTATTTGCTGTCCATCTCTTAGAATTGTGACGTCAACCGTGTCACCTGGTGACAGCTCAACTTTCTGGAAGTCCATCGGGCTTACTATACCAACATCGTTAATTTTTGTGATAATATCATTTGTTTGCATTCCTGCTTTTTCAGCCCCACCACCTTCAATCACTGACAGGACTAAAACACCCTCTGGAGACTCATAAAACCATCCCAAAAATGGTTCAGGTAGTATTATCGCAAATAATGGATTTGTTAGAAGAATTGCTCCTAGCGCAAATGCAAAGAGAACATTTGATGTTGCTCCTGCACCAATCACTCTTAAACGTGATATTTTTTTTGCTTTATCAAATTCTTCTTCATCAGGTTCCACAAATCCTGCAAACATTGCAATGAAAATTGCAAAACCCCCAGTCTTTATCTTGATTTTTTCAAGCGTTGCAACAATTCCATGGGCTCCTTCATGAATTACCAATACTATTGGAATGGATAGTAGAAAGTACAAAATTGCAGAAGCAGAAGTTAGTGTGACACCGGGAATTAATACTGTGAGTTCTGCAAATTCACTTGGCTGTGCGAAGAAGTTTGTAATATTCTGAAGCAAGAACCAGAAAGCAAATCCCATCATCAAAAATCCTGCAATTACACTTACATCGGCAAATACCCTAATCCCACGTCTTGTCCTTCCTAACAGTCTGGTCAACGCGGATTGAACTTTGTAATTTTTGTAAGTAAGGCTGTATGGTTTAATTGTAAATCCAAACCTCTCAGCTTTAAGCGCTTTTGCTGTGACAAAAATTACTACCCAAGCCATTAGAACGTAAATTATTGCATTCTGTGTAATAAAGTCTAGTTCCATGGTATAGGTAATTTTTTTTAATCTCGTACATTTATCGGTTACTATGAAACCTGTGATTATTATCTCAACATTTCCCGATAAGAAAACAATCACAAAGATTGCAAATCAACTAGTCGAGAAAAAACTCGTAGCATGTGTGAACATTACAAAAA
>ENA-UPTF01000826-UPTF01000826.1-marine-metagenome-genome-assembly--contig:-NODE-826-length-20755-cov-4.384418_pt1 | contig 20755 bp, 17 predicted proteins | sample MGYA00238166_ERZ767019 | MGnify/ENA primary metagenome ERZ767019 (study PRJEB28930, sample SAMN06266391) | marine metagenome | isolation source: Sea water from 250 m depth | place: Atlantic Ocean | study... | reverse complement strand
GGCTGTAGACGCGCCCCGCGGCGAAGTGATGTGATTCGTCTTTAGGCAGAGAGTGATACGAGATGCCTGCAATCAAGCGGAACCATGGGCCGAAATGCTTGACATTGCCGGCCAGAGGTAGTCGGATGTCATTCGACCACGAGGTGGGCCCGCCCATCCCGAGACCCAGAAGGAGATGGTCGATGAATAAGAGCGATCTGATCGCGGCGATGGCGGATAGAGCTGGTGTGTCCAACAAGGACGCCGGTGGCTGCCTAGACGCGTTTTTTGACGTAGTAGCCGGCGAGGTGGCGGCCGGGGGCGACAAAGTGTCGATTCCGGGATGGCTCTCGTTTGAACAGGTGACTCGGGCGGCCCGAATGGGCCGGAACCCTCGCACTGGCGAGTCCATTCATGTGCCGGCTACCAAGGCCTGCAAAGTGTCTGTGGGTTCGAAACTAAAGGCAGCCGCCAAGAGCGGCGGCTCAGCCGAGGCCGAAGAGGCAGCAGAGGCCGCACCGGAGTCGCCCAGCTGGTGACATCCCGGTCGGGAACCGGGGCTGGGGCGGAAGCGCTCTGGCCCCGAAACCTGACCGTCCCCCGGCTAACGGGGCCGGTTGGAGGATCGAGGATCTGATCAGCACCGATCTTCCTCTTCCAGCGACGGTGATTCCTCACCGTGATCCCTTCCTGCTGCTGACCCAGGTCACCGAGGTGACGGTCGGCGAGCGGGCGGTGGGGTACTGGCAGTTGACCGGTGATGAGCCCTTCTTCGCTGGCCACTTTCCAGGACGGCCGACCCTTCCGGGAGTCCTCATGTGCGAGTCGATCGCGCAGTTGGGCGCATACGCACTTCTCACCAGGCCGGACTTCGTCGGTCGTCTGGCCCTGTTCGGCGGCCTAGACGGCGTGCGGTTCCGGCGTCAGGTACTGCCTGGCGAACGCCTTGATTTGGAGGTCGAGTTAGGGCGGGTCTCGGCACGGGCTGGTAAGGGGAGCGGGAGGGCTTTGGTGGGTGACGAAGAAGCCTGCCGGTGTGACCTCATGTTTGTCTTCGTCGAAGGCGACTGAGCGATCGCGCAAACCGCCGAGTGGGGGTAATTGGGGTCAGGCCGGTGCCAGCACGACGCTGCCGTTGTGGCCACCGAAGCCGAACGAGTTGGACATGGAGATGCCGGGTTCCCAGGGAGCCGGAGCGCCGGTAACCAAGTCCAGCGCCGGCATGTCGGGATCCGGGGTGGTGTAGCCAGCGGTCGGGGGGATCAGCCCCTTGTCCATGGACAGCACGACAGCTACGGCTTCGATGGCACCTGCCGCACCCAGAGCGTGTCCGGTTATCCCTTTGGTGGAGGTAACCAGGGGGCCGCCAGCACCGAAGACTTCGGTCATGGCTACCGCCTCGGCCATGTCGTTCAGCGGAGTTGATGTCCCGTGGGCGTTGACGTGGCTGATCTGGTGGGGTTCCACGCCAGCTTCCTCCAGGGCGAGACGCATGCAGGTGACGGCGCCCATGCCTCCCGGTGATGGGGCGGTGATGTGGTGGGCGTCAGCGGTGCTGGCTCCACCCAGGACCTCAGCCAGGATGTCGGCACCCCGGGCCTCGGCCATCTCCCAGTCCTCCAAGACAAGCACGCCGGCGCCTTCACCCATGACGAATCCGTCTCGCTCAGCGTCGAAGGGGCGACAGATCCCGACCGATGAGAAGGCGGTCATGTTGGTGAAGCCGGCGATTGCCGTCTCCACGAACGGTGCTTCACTACCCCCCGCTAGCACCACGTCGCAGCGACCGTGAGCCACCAGCCGGGCGGCATTGGCTACAGCATGGGTGCCAGCCGCACAGGCGGTGCAGGTGTTCTCGGCTGGCCCCTGGAATCCATGGCGCATTGAGACGGCTGCCGGAGCCGCATTTGGCATCATCATCGGCACCATGAAGGGGGATACTCGTCGGGACCCCTTCTCGTGCCGGATGAGGATTTGCTCCTCGAGGGTTTCGATCCCACCGATACCCGTTCCGATGAAAACACCCCGTCGGGAAGGGTCCGCGGTAAGCGACCCTGCCTGCTCCAGGGCCATGTCAGCGGCGGCGATCGCGAACTGGGTGCACCGGTCGCTACGCCGTACCTCCTTGGGGTTGTCGAAGTGCGGAGTGGGGTCGAAGTCGTGGACCCGACGCTCACCGTCAGGTGCCGGCCCACAGAGGCCGTCCCAGAACGCGTCGGTACCGACGCCGCACGAGGCGACAACGCCCAGTCCGGTTACGGCGACCCGACGTCGGGTCATTAGAGCTTGCCGGTGATGAGGTCGTAGGCGGCACCGATGGTGGTAATGCCCTCGAGCTCTTCCTCTTCGACATTGACGTCGAATTCCTCTTCGAGTGCCATAACCAGCTCGACTAGGTCCAGGCTGTCGGCATCGAGGTCGTCAGCAAAGGAGGCCTCGCGGGTGACCTGGGAGGCGTCGACCGAGAGGACCTCGACCGCGCAGTTTGTGAACCGTTTGAAATTGTCGTCGCTCACCGTCTGGCTCCGTTTCTCGGGTGATTTGGACCGGCCTCACCCTACGGCCCCTCACCGCCGGTCGACATGCATTCAGAGCGTTGAGAGGGGTCGCCTCTGTCACAGCGACCAACACCGTCCGGTGCGTCTACCGCCGGTCCGGCAGTATCAGCCCATGAAGAGGCCGCCATCCACCGGGACCACGGCACCGGTGATGTATCCAGCGGCATCTGAGGCCAGGAAAGCGACCAGAGCCGCTACCTCGTCGGCCTGTCCCAGACGGCCCAGGGGCACTGCTTCGGCGTAGGCGTCCTGCTGCTCCTGGGGGAGGGAGGCCAGCATGTCGGTCCGGATCGGGCCCGGAGCCACAACGTTGACGGTCACGTTCCTGCTGGCGAACTCCCTTGCCAGGGAGCGGCCAAGGCCGACGAGACCGGCCTTGGATGCCGCGTAGTTGGCCTGCCCCGTCTGGCCGATCCGCCCAGCGATCGACGAGACGAGGATGATGCGGCCCCACCGTCCCTTCATCATTCCCTTGACGGCCCGACGGGAAACCCGGAAGGCGCCGGTCAGGTTGGCGTCCACCACGTCGCTGAAGTCTTCGTCCGACATGCGTAGAACCAAGCCATCTCGGGTGATTCCGGCGTTGGCCACCAGCACCTCGACTGGTCCCAGATTCTCCTCGATGGCTGAGAAGGCAGCGTCTACGGCTTCGGAGTCGGTTACGTCACAGGCCACGGGAAAGATCTCCGCTTCGACGACTTCGGGCGGCACCTCGCCCCGACAGGTGACGGCTACGCGGTCGCCCCGGGCGGCGAAGGCCTTGGCACATGCCAGACCAATGCCTCGGTTTCCTCCGGTCACCAGCACAACTCGACTCATCTAGATCTCCTGCTCTCGGTGGTCGTCAGGTCAGGTCACCCGGAGCCAGGCGATCGGCTTAGAAGCCGTTACCCGCTCAGTGTCCACGGCTAACCATCCCATCAGTTCGCCGGCGAATGGCGAGCGGACCTCGGTGACTCCAATGTGTCCGAGGAGGTCCCCGGCGGCCACCACGTTTCCTGGGCCGAGGTTGGCTAACGGGGCAAAAACGCCGGCACATGGGCTGACAACCATCCGGTCAGTTGCGAACAAGTGCTCGCCCTCCTGCCCGGAGAGGCTGTCTTCCGGAGGGGCGGCCAGGGCGTCCAGCAGGGCGTCCAGGTGGCCCGGGGTGTTGACAGTGAGCCGAACAGCACTCTTCAAGGTCCGCTTCGCTAGACCGGTTAGGACGTTGCCGGGGCCTAACTCGACGAAGGTTGTGAACCCGGCATCAGCGAGGGTCCGGAGGCTCTGTGACCATCGCACCGGGCTACAGAGCTGGGCGTTCATCAGGACCCGCCAAGTGGCCGGATTGGTATGGGTGCTGGCATCCACGTTGGCGACCACTACGCCCTCTGGCTGACGTACGTCGGTCCGCTCGATGGCCTCCTCGAGTCGGTCGCGAGCCGGAGCCATATACGGCGTGTGGAAGGCGCCGGAGACCTCCAGAGCGGTTACCCGCTTGGCTCCTCGGCCCTTGGCCTCCTCGCCGGCCGCGGCCACGCCGTCTGGAGAGCCGGCGATTACCACCTGTCCCGGGGCGTTGTAGTTGGCCACCCAGACGTCGTCGTCGACAGCGGTGCAGGCCTCTTCTACTCCGGTGTCGTCTAGGCCCAGTACGGCGGCCATGGTTCCCAGCGGGTCTTGGGTCGCTACCTGCATGGCCTCGCCACGTTCCACCACGAGGGAAACGGCGTCGGCGAAGTCCAGCGCGCCAGAGGCAGTGAGGGCGCTGTACTCACCCAGGCTGTGCCCGGCATGACCGGCGGCATCGATGCCCAGGCGCTCGACGGCATCCAGGATCACCATGCTGGTCACGAAGGTGGCCAACTGGGCGTTGTGGGTCTCGCGGAGTTGGTCAGCATCGGCAGCCAGTAGGAGGTGGGCTACGTCCTGCCCGCTGGCCGCAGAGGCCTCCTCGACCAGTTCCCAGGACGGATGGTCGGCCCACGGGGCCCCCATGCCTGGCTGCTGGGAACCTTGGCCGGAGTAGGTGAAGGCGATCATCGGTTCTGGTGGTCTCCTGGAGCGGCCTGGCCGCGGGTCGCTCAGCGGCAGTGTGCCCGATCCGACGCCCCATAGTGTGGCCGATCCGGGTCCTCAAAGGGAATGGTCAGATCCCTCAGGTGAGGCAGCCAGTTAGATGGGCGAAGGGCGGCCGGTAGGATCGGTCGATCGCCCGGGTGGCGGAATTGGCAGACGCGGAGGACTCAAAATCCTCTGGCCGTGAGGTCGTGCGGGTTCAAGTCCCGCCCCGGGCACCACCACTGGGACGTCGAGGGGCGTACCGGGCTGACCCGTAGGCTGGACCGTCCCATGACACGACCGGTTATCGAAAGACGGCTGACCGAGCTCGGCGAGCGCCTACGACGGCTCCGAGCGGACCTCCTGGTGGCCGAGGAGCAGTTGGCGCACTTTGCTGCCGATGCCAACGATGCACGCGTCCGGTCGCTGGTGTCCGAGACGGCCATTTCGGAGCGGGCCCACAGGGGAGCTGACCGCCATGCTCGGGCCATGGCCCGCCACCGTGACGAGGTAGTGGCTGAGATTGCCCGGCTCGAGGCCACTCAGGACGAGTTGCTGGACCGGCTCACTGCCGATGACTGACGGGGTCGGCTCGGAGAGGGTCGACACCGCCGACCTTCCACCACCGGTGAAGGTGGTGCTGGCCGAGGACGAGGCCATCATCCGCCTGGACCTCCGTGAGACTCTGGAGGACGAGGGCTACCAGGTGGTGGGAGACACTGGTCGCGGGGACCACGCCGTGGAGCTCGTTGCCGAGTTAGACCCCGACGTGGTGATTTTGGACATCAAGATGCCGGGCCTGGACGGCATCGAGGCCGCCCGACGGATCGCCGCCTCCCATGATGCCGCCGTGGTCATCCTTACTGCCTTCAGCCAACGGGACTTGATCAATCAGGCCATTGAGGCCGGCGCTCTGGCCTATCTGGTCAAGCCGTTCCAGCGGTCCGACCTCGTCCCAGCAGTGGAGGTGGCCCTGGCCCGACATCGTGAGATGCGAGCGCTTACCGACCAGGCCCGGACCCTGGCCGAACGCCTGGAGGCCCGGAAGGTGATCGACCGGGCTAAGGGTCTGCTGATGGACGAGGCCGGCATGGCCGAAGAGCAGGCATTCGGGTTCATCCGGTCGGCGGCCATGTCTGGCCGGCGCTCAATGGCCGACGTGGCCCGAGCAGTGATCGAGGAGGGCCTCCGGCCTTAGAAGCGGTACCGTCCCGGCGTCCAGAGGCGATCACAGGGCCCGCGGTATGGTCGGTTGGTGTCTGGCCTATTCCTTCTCGACGGCAATTCGCTGACCTACCGGGCGTTCTTTGCCATTCCCCGGGACATGGTCACCGCTTCGGGTCAGGAGACCAACGCTGTCTTCGGCTTCACTCAGATGCTGATCTCCCTTCTGCGGGACCACGAGCCCGACGGGGTGGCGGTGGCCTTTGATCGGCCGGGAGGCACCTTCCGCCACGACCGCCTGCCGTCCTACAAGGCCAACCGGGAGAAGCAGGAGGACAGCCTCTACCAGCAGTTGGATCTGGTCAGGGAGCTGGTAGACGCTCTGGGACTACTCGTGGCGGAAGCCGACGGCTTCGAGGCCGATGACGTTATTGCCACCCTGGCCACTGTGGCCCGCGACGCCGGGCGGGACGTGACCGTGGTGACCGGCGACCGGGATAGTTACCAGTTGGTGGAGGACCCCCACGTCCAGGTGCTCTACAACAAACGGGGCGTATCGGACTATGCCCTGTACGACGAGGCCGGGATACTGGAGCGCACCGGCGTACGGCCCGCCGACTACGTGGCCTACGCGGCCCTTCGAGGCGACCCGTCTGACAACCTGCCCGGGGTACCTGGGGTGGGGGAGAAGACGGCAGCCAAGCTTGTCAACGCCTACGGAGGCCTGGACGGGATCTTCGCAGCGGCAGGCGACCAGACGCCCAAACTCAGCCAGAACCTCTCCGAGAACGAGCAGCATGCTCGTCTCAACGCGGAGCTCATGGTCCTTGTCCGCGACGTTCCTCTCGGCCTAGAGATCGGCGACCTGGAGCGGGGCCCGGTGGACGTGGAGCGGGCCGGAGGACTCCTGGGGATGCTGGAGATGGGCCGGGCCCGGGAGCGCCTGGGCAGCCTCCTTGAGGTGGGCTTTGGCGGCCTGGCAGCTGCCGAGGAGCCGTCCAGCGAGCTGGAAATCCGGCTGGAACGTTGTACCGACACCACCGCGGTGGCGGCCGCCGTGGAGGCCCTCTCCGGGGGCGTGGTGGGCGTGGCCACCGAGGCCGACCCTGCGGTGGAAGCGACCGGTCCTGGACTCGGTGGTGGTCTTGCCATCTCCGACGGGCAACGCTCGTGGTGGATCGACGAGGCGGTCCTGACAGAGGCGACCGAGGTGCTGTTGTCGTTGCTCGGCCCGGGCGGGTCCGGTGTGGTGGCCCACGATGCCAAGCCGCTTCTCCGGGCCCTCGGGAGGCGGGGGATAGTCGACATCGGTCTGGTGTTGGACACTGCCCTAGCCGCATACCTCCTCGACCCGGCCGACACGGCGTACGACCTGGGCGCGTTGCTGGAGCGCCACACGGGCCAGGTGCTTCCGGCCGCCGGCCCGCCGGACGGCCAGCTGGACCTCACCGGGGAGGCTGCCGACCCAGCTGCTGAGGCAGGAGCACGAGCGGCGGCCGCTCAGGCCCTCCACGACCCACTCATCGCGGCGCTTGACGCCCAGGGGCTGCGGGAGCTCAACGCCACCCTGGAGGTTCCGCTGGTGGCCGTCCTGGCCCGAATGGAGGAAGTGGGCGTCGGGGTAGACGTAACCGAGCTGACCCGGCTACGCAGTGACCTGACTACCGACTGCGACCGTCTTCGGGGCCTGGTCCACGAAGCGGCGGGTGAGGAGTTCAACGTGAACTCGACCAAGCAACTCCGGGAGGTCCTGTTTGAGAATCTGGGTTTGACCCCGGGAAAGAAGACCAAGACCGGATATTCCACCGACGCGGCGACCCTGGAGCGGCTTCGTGACGACCACCCGGTGGTCGGGCACCTCCTGGCCTACCGGGAGGTCGAGAAGCTCCGCTCTACCTACGGCGAGGGACTTCTGGCCGAGGTGGGACCCGGAGACCGCATCCGGGCCACCTTCAACCAGACGGTGGCCCGTACGGGCCGCCTCAGCTCCGACGCCCCGAACCTCCACAACATCCCGGTTCGGACTGAGGCGGGCCGGGCCTTTCGCCGGGCCTTCGTTCCGTCACCGGGACGGTCCCTGTTGGTAGCCGACTACAACCAGATCGAGTTGCGGTGTATCGCCCACCTGGCCGACGACCCAGGCCTAATTGCGGCGTTCGAGGCTGGGGACGACGTGCACACGGCCGTGGCGTCCAGGACGTGGGGCATCCAGCCGTCGGAGGTGACTACCGAGATCCGGAACCGGGCAAAGATGGTGGCCTACGGGTTGGCCTACGGCATGGAGGCCTACGGCCTCTCCCAGCGACTGGGTTCTTCAGTGGACGAGGCGGCTGAGATTCTGGATTCTTACTTCGCCGCCTTTCCCGCTGTCCGGGCCTATATGGACCGGACAGTCGACGAGGCTCGGCAGAAGGGATACACGGAGACCCTGTTCGGTCGTCGACGGCGGATCCCCGAACTCTCGTCGCCCAACTACAACGTCCGCCAGGCGGGAGAGCGCCAAGCCATGAATGCCGGAATCCAAGGTTTGGCGGCCGACGTTTTCAAGGTAGCCCTCATCCGCATCGACGGGGGACTACGGGCCTCGGGGGCGGCCTCTGAGCTGATCCTCCAGGTCCACGACGAGGTAATCCTGGAGGTCCCTCCGGACGAGATGCAGGACGTGGAGGCGCTGGTCCGAGCCGAGATGACCGGCGCTTACGATCTCCGGGTCGAGTTGGCGGTGGATGTGGCCGACGGGGCCACCTGGGCCGACGCCAAAGGCTGACGGCCCAACGATGACCGACCCGACTGATGGACAGGGGACGCAGCGCGTGGCCGAAGGTGGCCCGGGACATTGGTTTGAGGAGGTGGCCGAACACCTCGGCGCCGCCTACCTCCGGTACTCGTTCACCTACGGGACGGTGGGCGAAGTGGACGCCCTGGTAGAGGCGTTAGGCCTTGGGCCCGGACAGCGAATCCTTGACGTGGGCTGTGGGCCGGGTCGCCATGCCCACGAACTAGCCCGCAGGGGATTGGAGGTAGTGGGGATCGACATTTCTGAATCCTTCGTGGCGTTGGCCCGCGAGGGAGCGCCTGGGGGTGCCAGTTTCGTGCACGGCGATGCCCGGACCATGGAGTTTGACGCGGAGTTCGACGCTGCCCTATCGCTGTGCCAGGGGGCGTTTGGCTTGGCCGGGGGCCCGGGGGTCGACCCGGCGGCTCTCGACCCCGACGGGGCGGTTCTGGACCGTATCGCCGCGGCGCTCCGGCCCGGGGGCCGGATAGCCCTCACCGCCTTTTCGGCCTACTTCCAGATCCGGTTCCTGGACGACGACGACCATTTTGACGCCGATTCAGGGGTGAATCGGGAGCGGACGGTCCTGAGGAATCAGGAAGGTGTGGAGGCCCTGGCCGACCTATGGACCAGCTGCTTTACTCCGCGGGAACTTCGGTTGCTCTGCGACCGGGCGGGCCTCGACGTCGACGAAGTTCGGTCGGTCACCCCGGGCGACTACGCCCCCCGATTGCCGGACCTCGAGCACCCAGAGTTCCTCGTTTTGGGCCGCCGACAGGCCGTTTCCGGAGCCTGAAGCCGACAGAAGGGGTTACCGGGAGTGGCCGGTAGGCTCAGCCGGTCCGAATCGCGTCCTGACGAGTTTCGGCGCTCCCGTATCCATCTACTCCCATCCGACGAGAAGAATCCGTGTCCGACCTGACCCTGACTGCACCAGCCCCCGACTCCCCGCCCATGGGGACCTTCGACGAGAGCGGTGCCTACACCCCCCGCCCCATCACCGAGAACGACCTCGGAAGCCTGACCCTGGACGAGGCGTATTCGGCCACCATGGTCGATATCCAGAACGGCCAGTTGGTCGAGGGGACGGTCGTCCGGGTCGACAAGGACGAGGTCCTGCTGGACATCGGCTACAAGTCGGAGGGCGTGATCCCGCCGCGGGAGCTCTCCATCCGGAATGGCGTGGACCCCAGCGAGATCGTTGCCGTTGGCGAGAAGATCGAGGCAGTGGTCCTCCAGCGGGAGGACAAGGAGGGCCGTCTGGTCCTGTCCAAGAAGCGGGCCCAGTACGAGCGGGCCTGGGGCAGGATCGAGGAGATCAAAGAGGGTGACGGGATGGTCTCTGGCTCGGTCATCGAGGTCGTCAAGGGCGGCCTCATAGTGGACATCGGCCTCCGGGGCTTCCTGCCCGCCTCGCTGGTCGAGTTGCGCCGGGTGCGTGACCTGCAGCCGTACATCGGCACCACGGTCGACGCGAAAATCATCGAACTGGACAAGAACCGCAACAACGTGGTCCTGTCCCGCCGGGCCTGGTTAGAAGAGACCCAGAAAGAGCAACGCGAGGAGTTCCTCCACGACCTACGCCCGGGAGAGGTCCGCAGGGGTGTGGTGTCCAGCGTGGTCAACTTCGGGGCCTTTGTAGACCTGGGTGGCATGGACGGCCTTGTCCACGTCTCGGAGTTGTCCTGGAAGCACGTCGACCACCCCGGTTCGGTGGTAGCGGTCGGCGATGAGATCGAGGTTCAGGTGCTGGAAGTCGACCTCAGTCGGGAGCGGATCAGTCTCTCGCTGAAGGCAACCCAGCAGGATCCCTGGCAGGAGTTCGCTGGGGCCCACCAGGTGGGGGAGCTGGTATACGGCCGGGTCACCAAGTTGGTGCCGTTCGGCTCGTTCGTCCAAGTGGGCGACGGGATTGAGGGCCTGGTCCACATCTCGGAGATGTCGGCCCACCACGTAGAGCTTCCCGAACAGGTGGTCACCCCGGGCGAGGAACTCTGGGTGAAGATCATCGACCTGGACCTCCAACGTCGCCGGATCAGCCTGTCGATCAAGCAGGCGGCCGAGGGTGGTGTGGTGGCCGCTGAGTACCAGGAGCACTTTGGCGAGCACGCCTACGATGACGAGGGCAACTACATCGGCGGCGAGAGCTCCGAGGGCCAAGAGGCCTGGGCGGAGCTCTACGGCGAAAGTGACGCCGACGGTGACGCTTCGGTCGAAGAGGCGGACGCTGTTGAGGGGGCTTCGGTCGAAGAGGTGGACGCCGACGGTGACGCTTCGGTCGAAGAGGTGGACGCCGATGGTGACGCTTCGGTCGAAGAGGGGGTCGTCTCCAGACGACTCACCCCATGCTGGAGATCGGCCTAACCGGCGGTATTGGCTCCGGGAAGTCCACTGTGGCCGGCCTGTTGGTCGATCGCGGTGCCACTCTGTTGGATGCCGACGCCATCGTCCGGGAACTCCAACAGCCGGGTACGCCGGTCTTCGCTGCCATGGTGGCCCGTTGGGGCGACGAGGTGGTGGCCGATGACGGAACCCTGGACCGCGGGGCCGTGGCCGCTCGGGCCTTCACCGACCCCGACGAGCTAGTTGCCCTAAACGCCATCGTCCACCCGGCCGTGGGAGACGAGATGACTCGTCGACGTCGGGACCTCGCGACAACCGACGACACCGTGGTCCTAGATATCCCCCTATTGGTGGAGTCAGGCCATGAGGGGCTAGGGGGTGTCATCGTGGTCGACGTGGATCCAGAGCTGGCCTTAGCCCGTCTGGTGGCCAGCCGGGGCTTGACTGCCGAGGACGCCCGCAACCGGATCGCCCGCCAAGCCTCCCGTGAAGAACGGCTAGCTCGGGCCGACCTGGTGGTCGACAACGGCGGCAGCCTGGACGACCTGGCACACGAGGTGGACCGTGCCTGGGCCTGGATCGCCACCCTGGACCGACCACCTCCCGGCCATGAGGTTCACCGGATCGGAAGCCGGACCGAGCGGAACTGAAGTCCCTAACGGCCGGGAGCCCCTTGCGGACGCTGGGTACCATGCCCCGATGGCTGATCCGTCGTTACCCGAGTCGTCCGACGGCGAAGCCACCGGTCAGGTCGGGCCGTCGCGTGGACAGGCGTTTCGCGTAGAAGCGCCCTTCCGACCGGCCGGAGACCAGCCGCAGGCCATCAGGGAGTTGGCTGACGGCATCCAGGGAGGAGAGCGGTTCCAGACCCTGCTGGGGATCACCGGAAGCGGAAAGAGCGCCACCATCGCTTGGACCATCGAACAGGTACAGCGGCCCACGCTGGTTATCGCCCCTAACAAGGCACTGGCGGCCCAGTTGGCTAATGAGTTGCGAGAGTTTTTCCCCGACAACCGGGTGGAGTACTTCGTTTCCTACTACGACTACTACCAGCCCGAGGCCTACTTGCCGACCTCGGACACCTTCATCGAAAAGGACTCGTCGGTGAACGACGAGATCGACCGACTCCGGCACGCCACCACGGCCTCGCTGCTAACCCGCCGGGACACCATCGTGGTGGCCTCCGTCTCGTGTATCTACGGCCTGGGCTCCCCGGAGCACTACGAGGGACAGCTCCTGGTTCTGGAAGTCGGCCAGGAGGTCAACCACCGTGCCACCTTGGGGCGCCTCATTGACATGCACTACGAGCGAAATGACATGGTGCTGGAACGCGGCCGGTTCCGGGTCAAGGGCGACACCCTGGAGGTTCACCCGGCCTACGAACAGACCGCCTTTCGCATCTCGCTGTTCGGCGACGAGGTGGAAGCCATCACCGAGGTGGACCCCCTAACCGGGGCGCACCTCCGCCAACTAGACGACCTTGTGGTCTTCCCGGCCACTCACTACATGGCTGATGCGGCCAACATCCGGCGGGCCATCACCGGGATCGAAGATGAATTAGCTGAGCAGCTGGCCCAATTTGAGGCCGACAATCGTTTACTGGAGGCCCAGCGGCTCCGGATGCGAACCGAACACGACCTGGAGATGCTGGCCGAGATGGGGTACTGCACCGGGGTCGAGAACTACTCCATGCACCTAGACGGCCGGACCTACGGCGAGCGGCCCTACACCCTGCTGGACTACTTTCCTGACGACTTCCTGGTGGTGCTCGACGAGTCCCACGTCGGCGTCCCGCAGCTCCACGGCCAATACGCCGGAGACCGGAGCCGCAAGGAGACCCTTATCGAGCACGGTTTTCGGCTCCCGTCGGCAGCCGATAACCGGCCACTGACCTTTGACGAGTTCATGGGCCGGGTAGGCCAGGTGGTGTTTCTGTCGGCCACGCCCGGTGACTGGGAATTGAACGCCAGTAGCAGCGTGGTGGAGCAGATCGTGCGGCCTACCGGCCTAGTCGACCCCGAGGTCGTGGTGCGGCCCACCAAGGATCAGATCGACGACCTCCAGGAGATGATCGCCGGCCGGGTGGCCGCCGAGCAACGGGTGCTGGTGACCACCCTGACCAAGAAGATGGCAGAGGACCTCACCGACTACCTGGTTGAGCAGGGGATCAGGGTCCGCTACCTCCACTCCGACGTGGACACCGTGCGACGAATCGAGATCCTCCGGGACCTCCGCCTCGGCGAGTTCGACGTACTGGTCGGCATCAACCTGCTCCGTGAGGGCCTGGACCTCCCGGAGGTCTCCCTGGTGGCCATCCTGGACGCCGACAAGGAGGGCTTCCTGCGCAGCGAGACCTCCCTTGTCCAGACCATTGGTCGCGCGGCCCGGAACGTGGACGGAGAAGTGGTGATGTACGCCGACAAGGTCACGCCGTCCATGCGACGGGCCATCGCCGAGACGAAGCGTCGTCGCAACCTCCAGCAGGCCCACAACGCCAAGCACGGCATTGACCCCCAGACGGTACGCAAGGCGGTCAGCGACATCTTGGAAATGATCCGACCCGACTCAGCGACGGCGCCTACGCCCCGCGGACGTAGGCGGAGGACCGAACGCCTGGTTGAGGACTTCGCCGAGATGGGCCACGCCGACCTCCAACGCCTGCTGTTTACCCTGGAACAGGAGATGGGGGAGGCGGCGGCTGATCTCCGGTTCGAGTACGCGGCCCGGCTCCGAGACGAGATCAAGGAGATCGAGCGGGAGTTACGGGACCTCTCCGAGGCTGTCTGAGGGGCCAGCCCGGTCCGGCGAGGCGATACCCCTGCGAAGGCCTGCCGGCATCGGGGTCCCGGCGACCCCGGCCTAGGCTCGCCGGCGATGTCGGACCGGTTGATCGTCAAGGGAGCGCGCGAGCACAACCTCCGGAACATCGACCTGAACCTGCCACGCGATCAACTGATCGTGTTCACCGGGATCTCCGGCTCGGGCAAGTCGTCGTTGGCCTTCGACACCATCTATGCCGAGGGCCAGCGACGGTACGTGGAATCGCTGTCGGCATACGCCCGCCAGTTTCTCGGCCAGATGGACAAACCCGACGTGGACTTCATCGAGGGACTGTCGCCGTCTATCTCCATTGACCAGAAGAGCGCCTCGCGTAACCCACGGTCCACAGTTGGCACCATTACCGAGGTCTACGACTACCTGCGACTCCTCTACGCCCGGATCGGCGTGCCCCACGACCCGGAGACCGGTGAACGCCTCGTACGCCAGACCCCACAGCAGATCGTGGACCGGGTTCTGGAGATGGAGGAGGGCACCCGGTTCCAGGTGCTGGCCCCGGTGGTCCGGGGCCGCAAGGGAACCTACGACACCCTGCTAGCCGACCTGGCAGCCCAGGGGTTCAGCCGGGCCGTCGTGGACGGAGAGGTCCACGAACTGGGCGACGACCTGGATCTGGCTCGTTACGAGATGCACACCATCCAGGTAGTAGTGGACCGTCTGGTGCTGAGAGACGGCCTAGAACGGCGCCTCACCGAGTCCATGGAGACCGCCCTGGCCCTAGCCGAGGGGGTAGCCGAGATCCAGGTGGTTCCCCGGGACGGAGAGGTTGACGAAGACGGGGAGCCGGTAGAACCCCGAACCATCGTGTTCAGCCAACACCTCTCGCGGCCCAGCGATGGAAAATCTTTTGAGGACCTGGCCCCCCGGAACTTCTCGTTCAACAGCCCCTACGGGGCCTGCACCCACTGCGACGGCCTGGGCACGGTGTTCGAGGTGGACGCCGAGCTGGTGGTGCCCAACCCTGACCTGAGCCTCGCCGAAGGGGCCATCGCCCCCTGGTCAGGGGGACGGAACCGGTACTTCGCCCGCCTTCTGGAGGCGGTGGCCGAAGACCAGGGCATCGATTCCGCCGTGCCGTGGCGGAAGCTGCCCGCCCGACATCGCAAGACGCTGATGGAGGGGGGGATCGGTGGCCGGGTCCAGGTCCGGTACCGCAACCGGTTCGGACGATCGCGGGTCTACTCGGCCAATTTCGAGGGCGTGATGCCCTACCTCAGGCGTCGACACCAGGACGCCGAGACAGACGGCCAACGGGAACAGCTCGAGGGTTACATGCGTCAGGTGGCCTGCCCGGCATGTGACGGGGCTCGTCTGAACCCCCTGTCATTGGCCGTGACCGTGGACGGCCACTCCCTGTCCGAGGTGTGTGGCCTCTCCATCGCCGAATCGGCCAAGGTACTCAGCGATCTCGAGCTATCTGACCGCGATGCCCTGATTGCCGAGCAGGTGCAGAAGGAGATCAACGCTCGCCTGGGGTTCCTGCTGGATGTGGGCCTCGACTACCTGAGCCTGTCACGCTCGGCTGCCACCCTGGCCGGCGGAGAAGCCCAACGAATCCGGTTGGCCTCGCAGATTGGGAGCGGGCTGGTCGGGGTGCTCTACGTGCTAGACGAACCGTCCATCGGCCTTCACCAACGGGACAACCGACGCCTCATCGAGACCCTAGAGCGCCTCAGGGACCTCGGGAACACGGTGATCGTGGTGGAGCACGACGAGGAGACCATCCGGGCAGCCGACCACGTGGTGGACATCGGGCCGGGTGCAGGCGAGCACGGGGGAGACATCGTCCACTCCGGCAACGTGGCTGGCCTCCTGAAGCGCTCAGGCTCGCTGACCGGCCAGTACCTCTCGGGAAAAAAGATGATCCCGGTGCCCCAGATCCGACGGTCGGCCGGTGGCGACCGCCTGCTGGTACGCGGTGCCCGGGAGAACAACCTGCGGGACCTGGACGTGGAGCTCCCCTTGGGGTGCTTTGTCGCTGTCACTGGAGTATCGGGGTCCGGGAAGTCCACCCTGATAAACGAAATCCTCCACAAGGCCCTGATGCAAAAGGTGTACCGGTCCAAGGTCCCACCGGGCCTCCACACGGCCCTGGAGGGAGTGGACGGGATCGACAAGGTCATCAACATCGATCAGACGCCCATTGGGCGGACGCCCCGCTCCAATACCGCCACTTACACCGGCGTGTTCGACCACGTCCGGAAACTGTTCGCCCGGACCGAGGAGTCCCGGATTCGGGGGTATCAACCGGGTCGGTTCAGCTTCAACGTGAAGGGCGGCCGGTGTGATGCTTGCTCTGGCGACGGCACGTTGCGGATTGAGATGCACTTTCTGCCCGACGTATACGTCCCGTGCGAGGTGTGCCGGGGCCAGCGGTACAACCGCGACACCTTGGATGTCCGGTTCAAGGGACGGACCATTGCTGACGTACTGGACATGCCATGTGACGAGGCCTTGGAGTTCTTCCAGAATCAGCCGTCCATCACGCGTCACATGCAGACGCTGGTCGACGTGGGTCTGGGCTACGTGCGGCTGGGACAGTCGGCACCCACCCTGTCGGGCGGTGAGGCCCAGCGGGTCAAGCTGGCCAGCGAGTTGGCCAAGCGACCCACCGGTCACACCGTCTACATCCTCGACGAGCCGACCACCGGCCTCCACTTTGAGGACGTCCGTAAGCTGTTGGGAGTCCTCAACCGGCTCGTTGACCAGGGCAACACGGTGATCGTGATCGAGCACAACCTGGATGTCGTGAAAACCGCCGACTGGTTGGTCGACCTGGGCCCGGAGGGCGGTGACGGCGGCGGGATGGTGGTAGCTACCGGCACTCCGGAGGAGGTAGCTACGGTTCCCGAGAGTCACACCGGGCGCTTCCTGGCCGGGATCTTGGGCTGATCAGCCGAACCACCGGGGCCGACGTTCAGGGTCACAGCGCCGAGAGATGACCCGACGGATCCCCGGTGGTGCTTTGGCCCCTACTCTCGGGGAATGGTCGAACGCCCATCGGCGGGCACGGTGCCCGATGCACCGGGCTCGTACCAATTCCGCGACTCCGAGGGCCGGATCCTCTACGTGGGCAAGGCGAAGAGCCTCCGGAACCGCCTGAACAGTTACTTCGGCCGTCGAGACCGCCTGGCCTCGCGGACGGCGAACATGCTGGACGAGGCGGCCACCGTGGAATGGATCCAGGTAACCAATGAGCTGGAGGCGCTCATGCTGGAGTTCAGCCTCATCCAAGAACACCACCCCCGCTTCAACGTGGACCTGAAAGATGACAAGTCGTACCCATTCCTGGCCGTCACCGTGGGGGACGAGTGGCCCCGGCCGATGGTCACCCGGGGGAAGCGTCGGCGGGGGGTGCGCTACTTCGGGCCCTACGGACACGCCGGGGCGATCCGGGAGACCCTGGACCTGGTGCTACGCACCTTCCCGGCCCGGACCTGCACCGACGCTAAGTTCCGCGAGCACCAGCGACTGGGTCGGCCATGTCTGCTCTTTCACATAGAGAAGTGCAGCGGCCCGTGCGTGGGCGAGATCACACACGAGGATTACTCCGAGATCGTCCGCGACCTACTGCGTTTCCTGGATGGCGACTCTGACGAGGTGGTGGCTCGTCTCCGCTCAGAGATGGCCGCGGCGGCCGATGCCCGAGAGTTCGAGGCAGCGGCCAGGTGGCGGGACCGACTGGCCAGCGTGCTGCAGGCCCTTGAGAAGCAGCAGATGGTGACGTCGCGCAACGAGGACCTCGACGTATTCGGTTTGGCCGGCGACGAGTTGGAGGCCGCCGCCCAGGTGTTCTACGTACGACGGGGTCGAGTGGTGGGGCGAAAGGGCTTCGTCGTCGACCGGGCCGAAGACCTTGACCGGGGGCAGCTGGTAGCCGAGGTCCTGTCGGCTCACTACCGGGACGATCCGCCCCGAGGGGTCCCCCGAGAGGTGCTGGTGCCTGACGACCCGGAGGATGGGCCCCTGCTGGCCCGGTGGCTGGGCGGCGAACGCGAGGGGCCGGTCACCATCCGCGTCCCGAAGCGCGGCGACAAGCGCTCCCTGTTGGAGACAGTGACCCGAAACGCCGACGAAGAATTCGTACGCCACCGCATGAAGCGGGCCGCCGACCACAACAGCCGGGCGCGAGCGCTGAACGAGCTCCAGCAGGCGCTGTCGCTGCCCGAGGCGCCGCTACGTATCGAGTGCTTCGATATGAGCCACCTGCAGGGAACCGACTACGTGGGGTCCATGGTCGTCCTGGAGGACGGCCTACCCAATAAATCGGAGTACCGGCGGTTCCGGATTCGCCACGTCGACGGCAACGACGATTACGCAGCCATGTCCGAGGTCCTGACCCGCCGGCTGACCGCCTTTCTGAAAGAACGGGCCCTGCCCATCGACGAGCGACCAGGACGATTTTCCTACCCGCCCCAACTCCTCCTCGTGGACGGCGGCAAGGGACAGCTGGGGGTCGCCGAGCGGGTGGTGGCCGACCTGGGTCTGGCCGACCGGATCCCAGTGGCTGCCCTTGCCAAGCAGTTTGAGGAGGTGTTTCGTCCCGGTTCCCCAGATCCGGTCAGCCTGGATCGGGGCTCCGAAGGCCTGTACCTCCTCCAGCGGATCCGGGATGAGTCGCACCGGTTTGCCGTCGACTACCACCGCTTGTTGCGGTCCCGTCGTATGACCGGTTCGGTCCTGGACGGGATCCCAGGTCTGGGCCCGGCCCGGCAGAAGCGACTCGTGGCGGCCTTCGGTGGAGTGCGTGCCGTCCAGCGGGCTTCCCTTGACGATCTACTGGCGCTTACCTGGCTGCCCGATGCAGTGGCCGAGGCCGTCCACGCTGCCGCCCACCAGCCAGCCTGAGAACACCGAGGCGGGACGCTATCCGCCGACGATGCAGGCCACGGCGACCAGTGCGCCGACCACGCCCGCTACCTGACCCCGACTCATCCGCTCGTTGAGGACCGTACGAGCCAAGATGACTGTGGTGGCCGGATACAGCGAGCTGAGGGCCACGGTGAGGCTGAGCAGCCCGCGGTGTATAGCCATCAGGATGGCGAGGTTGGCCGCCATGTCGAGAAGACCGGCGAAAACAATGGCTGCGCCGCCCTCAGCCCTCCTCGGGATGGGGGATCGCCCGATGCGGAGAAGCAGCAAGAGGGCTAAGCCGGCCGACACGACGCGGGCGCTAACCAGGGGCCAGGGGGTGCTGGCCTCGGTGGTGGCGTCCATAAAGATGTAAAACCCGGCGAACCCCACCCCGGCCAGAAGCGCCTCCAGAACCAGGGTGGGCGGAACACGTATGGCGCCGGCTAGACGCCAGATGCCGGTGCCGCCGGAAATCAGACCGATGGCGACTAGCCCGAGGAGCACCCCGACCACATTCACCGTTGAAAGGCGCTCACCGTGGGCCACCCCCCACAAGACGGGCAGGACGGCGTTGCTGATGGCGGTCGTCGGCGCAACGACGGCCATCGGACCCCGGCCGAGACAGTGGTAGAGGCAGACGATCCCGACCAGGCCGAACAAACCGGCTAGGGCCCCATAAACCAGGTCCCGACTGGTCACGGCGTCGGCCATGGCCGGAGCAACGGCCAAGATCATGACCAGGCCGATCACGTGGGAAGCAGCCACCACCACCAGTACGTGGGTACGCCGGGCCGCCGTCCCGCCGAAAAAGTCACCGGCCCCGAAGAGGACGGCGGATAGGAGGGCAAGGGCGGCGGCCATGCCGGCGGAGGCTATGGCGCGGCCGACCGGAGGCCGTGGTCGTGGCCGTGTCGCGCGATGCTCGGACCGTGGATGACTACCCACCGGACCCCGACCCGTGGGAGGTCCACGCGACATGGTGGCAGGACGGCTTCACCGATGGTGCCGACGCAGAGTACGTGGAGCAGATCCTGCCCCTGGCCGCCGAGTTGCTGGCCGGCTACGACCGGGTGCTGGACGTAGGTGCCGGGGAGGGCCAGGTCAGCCGGCTGGTAGCGGCCGGTGGGGCCTCGACGGTAGTTGGCGTGGACCCCACGGCGGCCCAAGCCAGTGAGGCGACGGCTCGAGGTGGTGGACCCTCGTACCTTCGAGCCGCAGCGGACGACCTGCCCTTCGACGCAGCGTCGTTCGACGCCGTGGTGGCCTGTCTGGTCTTCGAGCACATCGAGGCCGTGGACGAGGCCATCGGGGAGGTGGCCCGGGTATTACGACCGGGCGGGCGCTTCGCCTTTTTTCTCAACCATCCGCTTCTCCAGACGCCGGGCAGCGGATGGATCGACGACCAGGTACTAGATCCGCCTGAGCAGTACTGGCGGATAGGCCCCTACCTAGTGGAGTCAATGGAGTTGGAGGAGGTCGACAAGGGGGTCTTCCTGCCGTTCGTTCATCGGCCGCTGAGTCGGTACATAAACGCCCTGGCCGACCACGGCCTAGTACTCCGCCGGATGCATGAGCCGACCCCACCGGACGGGTTTTTGGACCGGGCAGCCGGCTACCGGGCTGCGGTCACCATCCCACGGCTCCTAGTTCTCGTGGCCGATCGGACTCCTGGCGGAACGGGCGGCCCCTGAGAGCCGGGGAGGTGCCGTCTACGCTGGTCCCGTGGGCGACCTCTTGTTGATCACCGGCCTCTCGGGTGCTGGGCGAAGTGAGTTCTCGAAAGACCTGGAGGACCTCGGCTGGTTTGTCATCGACCGCCTACCCCCGGACATCAGCGCCAAGGTGGCCGCATTGGCCATTGGTGACGGTGGGGCATGGGACCGGGTGGCCTTCGTGCTCCGGGCCGACACGGTGGGTGGCGAGACCCTGGGAGCGGTGGCCGAGTTGCGGTCCATCGGAGACCGGTTACGTGTGGTTTTCCTGAACTGCTCTACGGAGGCCCTGGTGCGCCGTTATGAGAGCAGCCGGAGGCCCCACCCGTTTTCCGTGGACACGGGCCTGGAGGAGGCCATTCGGGCCGAACGAGAGCTAATGGAACCGGTTCGTGCCGCAGCCGACCTGGTGCTGGACACCTCTGATATGAACGTGCATGAGCTACGGGACCGGGTGTCGGCTCTCTACGGGGAGGCCGATGACCGGC
>ENA-UPTF01000825-UPTF01000825.1-marine-metagenome-genome-assembly--contig:-NODE-825-length-20763-cov-3.464275_pt1 | contig 20763 bp, 19 predicted proteins | sample MGYA00238166_ERZ767019 | MGnify/ENA primary metagenome ERZ767019 (study PRJEB28930, sample SAMN06266391) | marine metagenome | isolation source: Sea water from 250 m depth | place: Atlantic Ocean | study... | reverse complement strand
AATATTTTTGCAACAGAATTAGTTTCATATTCAGATGGAATTGCCGTGTATTTAGTAGGTGAACATCTTTTCGAAATTACGGTACTGTCAAATGATCGACCACCACCTCAACATGCCTTTTTCTGTCTTCGTCCAGAACAGATAACAGTTTACCGTGTTTTGTCCAATGCTGAGAGGGAAAATGGAGCCGGCAGTGCTCGAAACAAATTCCAAGCCACTGTTCTTGATGTTGAGGTTTCTGGTTCTGTAGCACGATTGTTGGTTGCTATTAACGATGAAACGTCTGAAATGAGTAACATCACTCTTACGACAATCATCACAAAATTATCATTGGAGGAACTCGGTATACATCTTGGTTCCCAAGTTAGTGTTGGCTTTAAAGCTACAGCGGCTCATGTTTTGCGAAGAGATAGAGCTTTTCCGACAACGTCGCCGTAGCTTTAGATTCAGTTTGATTGTGTTCTGACCTGAAATAGAACTCGGCACTCTCTTGAACGGTCATGTTCCAGACTTCATTGCTTATCCTGATAGTCTCTCAATAGGAATTCTGACGGATGTTAAGAAGAAAAGCCCCCCAAAGGAGACCTTTTCTTCTCTTCATTAATGCTCTCAAAATCCTGTTTAGTACATCCCAGGCATCCCACCTCCTGGTGGCATACCTGCTGGCGCAGCAGGAGCGGGTGTATTGGGTTCCGGTGCATCGGTAACGAGGCAATTTGTCGTTAGAACCATGGCGCCTATTGAGACGGCATTTTCAAGAGCTGCTCTTGTGACCATGGCCGGATCAATAATGCCGCGTTCCAACATGTCGCCGAATTCATCTAGAAGCGCATCGTATCCGAAATTCTTTTTGCGATTCGTTCGTACCTCTTGCACGATTACCGAGCCATCTTTACCAGAATTAACGGCAATTCGTCTCATCGGTTCTTCTAGAGCACGGCGTAATATGTTGACTCCAGTTCCCTCGTCTCCATCCAGTTCAACTGTATCTAAAACATCTACAGCTGTAACTAAAGCGACCCCGCCCCCGGGGACGATCCCTTCTTCGACTGCTGCGCGGGTTGCATGCAATGCATCTTCAACGCGGGCTTTCTTTTCTTTCATTTCTACTTCAGTAGCAGCGCCAACATTAATTACCGCAACACCACCAGATAATTTGGCCAGGCGTTCCTGTAGTTTTTCACGATCATAATCAGAAGTCGTTTTATCAATTTGAACTTTGATTTCATTAATACGAGCTTTAATAGCATCGCCAGAACCGTTTCCACCAACGATAGTAGTGTTATCTTTATCAGAAACAGCACGTTTGCAGGTGCCTAAGTATTCTAGTGTCGCATTTTCCAGTTTATAACCAGCATCTTCAGAGATGACAGTTCCACCGGTCAATACGGCGATGTCTTCCAGCATGGCTTTACGACGGTCACCAAATCCTGGCGCTTTTACAGCTAGAACTTTAAATGTGCCACGCAATTTGTTCACAACCAGTGTAGCCAGTGCTTCGCCTTCAATATCTTCAGCGATAATCACAACTGATTTACCTGTCTGGACAACTTTTTCCAATAAGGGAAGCAGATCTTTCATATTGGATATCTTTTTATCATAAATAAGGATATAAGTATCATCCATCTCAGCTTCCATGTTGTCAGAATTTGTGACAAAGTATGGAGAGAGGTAACCACGATCAAATTGCATCCCTTCAACGGTTTCCAAAAAAGTTTCAGCAGTTTTGCTTTCTTCTACAGTGATAACACCGTCTTTACCCACTTTTTCCATAGCTTCAGCAATTTTTGCACCGATTTCATGATCATTGTTAGCTGAAATTGTACCCACGTTAGCAATCTGCTTCGAATCCGGCAGGTCTTTACTTTGAGCCTGCAGGGCTTCTACTACAGCGCCTACCGCAGCATCAATTCCACGTTTGATGGACATTGGATTGGCACCAGCCGTCACATTTTTTAGCCCTTCAGCAACAAGTGCTTGGGCTAAAACAGTAGCAGTGGTGGTACCATCACCCGCATCATCAGAAGTTTTAGAAGCAACTTCTTTCAACATCTGAGCACCAACATCTTCAACTTTATCATCTAATTCTACTTCTTTGGCCACCGTTACACCATCTTTGGTTATAGTTGGTGCACCAAATTTCTTTTCAATAACAACATTCCGTCCTTTTGGACCAAGGGTGACTTTTACCGCATTAGCGAGTTTATCCACACCGGCCTTCAGGGCGTTACGTGCTTCGAGATCATATGAGATTTCTTTAGCCATAATTTATTTACTCCTTATAGGACAGCGAGAATATCACTCTCGCGCATGATAAGATAATCAGTTCCATCAAACGAGAACTCAGTCCCACTATATTTACCATAGAGGATCTTGTCTCCTTTTTTCACTTCCATTGCAACGGTGTTTCCAGCATCGGAAACTTTACCAGGCCCTGTTGCAACGACAGTGCCTTGCTGTGGTTTTTCCTGAGCTGTATCAGGCAGAATGATGCCCCCAGAGGATACATCTTCAGCTGGTGCAGGTTCAACCACAACACGATCAGCCAAAGGCTTAACTTTTAGTGCCATTTCGCTTTCTCCTGTTTCATTAATTAAATAGTTAAAATTTTGATTTTGTTATTTTTTCTGCAATTATGCAGCGCGGAAGTTATAGGATAAAATCATGATTTTTCAACTCTTTTTAGCACTCTAAATAGTAGAGTGCTAAATTATAAATTATTTACCCGTACTTCCAAAACCTCCACCCCCACGTGTAGTGTCTGATAATTCTTCTACCAGTTCAAAATGAATGGGGGAACCATCCATAGCAACCAACTGGAATAGGCGTTGACCCGGTTCAACTGTATAGTCTTCGGTTTTAATATTATCCACTACCGCCATGATCTCTCCTCTATAACCGGCATCGATCAAACCAACAGCATTAGCCAGCCGAAGAGGGGTCTTGCCTATGCTCGAGCGTGACATTACTAAATACGGTTTATTTTCAGTATTCTCACAAGCGATCTGCAGGTGGATCAGTGTTGTCTCCCCCGCACTGATTGTCTGCTCGTTAATCACAAATAGATCCAAGCCGGCATCTCCATCATGAAAATGGCCATGATTCTCATACATTTGTTTTACTTCTGCAGTAAATGGTCTGATCTTTAAATCCATCAGGTTCCTTCTTTCCAGCTCTGTCTGTATTTCTCTTGTTCTTTCGTCAGTTTTTCTAAAACAATTCCTTGGACCTCTAAAGCGATCCTAGCTACATCGTCATCTATTACCTTTGGTACATCATATATACCCGGCAATAGTTTACCTCTATTTTTCGCTAGATATTCAATACAAAGCGCCTGAACAGCAAAACTACCATCCATAATCTCGATAGGATGCCCCTGACCAGTTGGTTGAGCTAAATTAACCAATCGGCCCTCTGCTAGTAAAATTAAATTTTTACCATTTTTCAGATGATATTTTTCCACATTAGGAAGAATTGTTTCTTTTGAAACAGATAAAGATTCCATACTGTCTAAATCAATTTCATGATTAAAATGCCCTGAGTTAGCCAAAATCGCACCATGTTTCATTGCATCCAAATGGTTTTCTGAAATCACATGCTTATTGCCAGTAGCCGTAATAAAAATATCCCCAAAGGACGCTGCTTCACTCATGGACATAACCCAACAACCATCGTACGAAGCTTCTAGCGCACGGTGGTAACCAGATGATCCATCCCTGTTTGTAGCGCCTGTTTCAACCACAATGACTTTGGCGCCTAGCCCTTTCAACCGATTGGCGATACCGCGCCCACACCAGCCGTAGCCCACGACAACAACCGTTTTCCCAGCGATTAATGCATTAGTTGCGGATAGAATTCCTTCCACTACACTTTGTCCAGTTCCGTAACGATTATCGAATAAATATTTGGAATGGGCGTTATTTACTGCCATCACTGGTACCTTAAGTGCTCCATCTTTGTGCATGGCTTCCAGACGGACAATTCCGGTGGTGGTCTCCTCACACCCGCCGATCACATGATCTAATAAATTGGAATGCTTGGAATGGAGCAACTGAATTAAATCGCACCCATCATCAATGGTTATATGCGGTTTCGCTGTGATGACAGATTCTAAACAATCATAGTATTCTGAATCCGTTTGACCTGTCCATGCGAACACGTCCATTTCTTTTCCCAGGGCTGCAGCAACAGAATCATCGGTTGTTAAAGGATTACAGGAAGCAGCTGATACTTTTGCACCACCAGCTACCAAGGTTTGCAATAAAATTCCTGTTTTTTTCTCTAAATGGAGCGCAATACCAATCGTTAACTTGGATAGAGGTTTTTCATCTTCGAATCGTTTTCGAATCTTAGCCAGTACGGGCATCCGGTCTGCCGCCCAATCAAGGAGTTTATTTCCATTCTGTGCCAATGCTTGATTTTTTATTTTACTCACTTTAACTCATTTTTTTTCCAAACAATATAAACAATACTGCCAAACAATAAGAATGACAGTCCCCATATAGGCAATATACTCCCTTGCGATAAATGAAATTGTATCACACCCCAACTGACAAATATAGCACTAAGTATATATGCTACAGGTACCAAAGGGAATAATGGTGTTTTATAGATATTCTCATTTTCTTTTAATCCATTTCCACCGTAATTAACCTTGAATAGGGTTGATATTGAAAGGGCCGAAAACATGATCATGACGACCGTAGTGGAATCCACCAAACTTTCTATATCCAACGTAAACATCAAAAAGATAGTCCAAATTGCCTGGACTAAAAGGGCATTCACCGGTGTATGGAATTTTCCATGCAGGCGGGCTGTGAACTGAAAAAAAACACCTTGTTCCCCCATCGCTTGAATCACTCGCGCACCAGCTGTCTGAATGGTAATGGAAAGTGAGCTGGACACACTGATAAAAATAAGAATCGATAAAAATGTGGCCCAACTTTCAGCACCTACAGCTTTCAGAGCAATTAAAGGGGCCATATCCTGGCCCTGAATACCGGCTAAACCCACCGATTGTATAAAAGATAGATTTACAACCACATATATTGCCATCGTAATTAGCGTACCCCCAATTAAAGCCCTGGGTAATGTTTTTCTCGGATTTTGAATTTCACCTCCGATATAGCCTGCAACATTCCAACCAGTATACGCAAAGAAAATGGGGATTAATGCTCGTGTAAACCCAATGAATGGATTACCACTCTGATCCGTTTTAGGTGTTGAATTTATTTCATTAGGATCTCCGCTGAATAGCAAAGAAACCATAAGAAATATGCCAAGTATCTTGACAACGGTAAGAATAGATTGGAAGCGTGATCCTACCTCAACTTTCAAACAATGGATACCTGAAAAGAATAGAACCAGCAAAGATGCCAATAATGGAACAGACAAAATCTGGGATGCAGGAAAAAACTGTTGAGTATATTTAGCAGAAAAAAGTGCTAAAACTGCAATTGATCCTGATTCAAAAATAACTAAACTCATCCAACCATGTAAAAATGCCGGGAACGGACCATAGACTCTATGAAGGTAAAGAAAATCACCTCCCGTTTCTGGAAATCGTGTCGATAACTCTGCAATGGCAAAAGCACCAAGTAGAGCCATTACTCCGCCACCGATCCAGGCCAAGATTAGTGTAGAACTATCAGGAACGGATGCAGCGGCATAGCCTGCTAAAAGGAAAATTCCCGAGCCAATCATATTTCCAGTGACCATCGAAGTAGCATCGAAGGTCCTTAAAACACGTTTTGGGCCGGTCATTATGAAAAGGAATTAGTTATACTTTAAACATTCGGTAAGCCAGCAGAAGCCAACCAGCAATAAAGGCGACGCCTCCGATCGGCGTAATCGCACCCATCCACCGCAAACCAGTTAGCACTAAAATATAAAGACTTCCCGAAAACAGCAGGATACCTACCGATAAAAGTATGGCAGGCAGTTGTATCATTTCTGGGTAATAATACAATCCAAGAACACTCATTAAAATTAATCCAAGTGCGTGGTACATATGATAGCGCACGCCTGTTTCAAATATTGTCAGGTCTTCCGGTGAAATTTTTCCCTTTAATCCATGCGCCCCAAAGGCACCCAACAACACCGCTAGTGCAGCAAGTAGGGCACCAAAGATAATCCAACTTTTCATGATTGCTCATTTTTATGGATCAGCGTGCGGATTGGGAATGGAATATCGATCCCCTCCTGTTTATATCGTTTATGAATGCGGCGAATAAACGTATCAATGATAGGATGATGATCACCGTATTTGAGACCGCGGAAATATACCTTAAGGTTAACGCTGGAGTCAGCAAATTCAAAACAGCGCACGATCGCTGGTTCATTTTTTTTCGCTCCATCTACATCTTTAATGACACCCTCAGCCACTTCTTCTGTCACTTTCACTACCTTTTCCAAATCACTATCATAGGAAACACCTACAGCAATACGGACAGAAAAACTGGGATCCCCCTGATCATAATTTTTGACAATTGCTGCAGAAATTTTTGCATTAGGAATGGTTACTACATTGTTTGTGCGTTCCATTAATGTTGTATGGCGCCAGGTAATATTTAGGACATAACCCATATGCCCCGAATCCATTTCCACAAAATCACCGGGTTTTACCTTTTGAGAAAGCAGGATATGTAGTCCAGCAAAAAAATCAGATAGGGTGTCTTTGAGGGCTAAAGAAACAGCTATGCCTCCAACACCTAAAGCGGTCAGCAACGGTGTGATGGAAATTCCCAAAGTTTGAAGAATGACCAACACACCAACAGCAATAATAATCATACGTGCCAGATTTACAAAAATAGTAGTGGAAGGTAAATCAGTACCCTGTTTGTCTGCCCAGAAGTTGAGCAATCCAACACCTATACGGGAAACGGCCAGGGTAACCGAAAGAATCAGAACTGCTAATATAATCTTGCTTAAATAATTACTATAATCTTCACTAAGCGGCAAGCTACTGGAAGCAATATTCATTGCAGCGAGAAAAAACCATAGAACGATGTGAGATTCAATAGCATCAAATATCACATCATCGCCCCCCCATTCAGTTTTTTCGGTCATCTTTTTTAAACGATGATGAACAAATCTTTTAAACAGCCAACCAACTGTGATACCAATAAGAATGATACCAGCAGGTATGCCCCAAGTCATGATATTATCTATTATTATGTCTTTCATAGACGATGAAATTACACTAATTGATTTTTTTATTCACTTCTTTCATCATTTGATGTTAAATCGTAACTAAGAATTCGATCTCCCTGGTAGAAAATATTGACTCTGGTTGGTTTTCGGTCTTCATCAAACCACCACTCAACCCCATGCTTTTTGTCATTTTTAAAGGTACATTCGTATTTCAAAAATCCTGATAAATAAAAATCGGTATCTCGACTCGTTCCGACAATATATTTTTCTTCAGTATTTTCTATTCCTAATCCATTCCATTTTCTCTCATAAAGTATTTGACCATTATCGATGATCATGACCCGTTTAAAACGGCCATCACTATGGTATTCAAAGCGGACAATTTCATTTCCTTGATCAAAAAACATCTGCTTATTTAACTCATCGGAAAGTGATTGTATTTGCATCAAACCATGTAAAATACCCTGCTTATAATTGGCAATGGATGACATTATCCCAGTCGTATACCATCTTTGAACTTTTCCATGCAGTTTATCTTCTTTATAAATACCAAATTCTTCCGGACTTCCACTGATTAACCATGTTTCATATGGACCTGTTTTCTTACCCGATTCAAAATTAGTTATTGATTTGATCTGTCCAGTAGGAAAATAGAATCGCTGTTCTCCATGTAGCTGATGGGCATGATATTGGGCTGATTGTTTAAGCTGACCATTATTATAGTAAAATTCAGATAAACCATTTAATTGGCCATTGCTGTAGGTTTTAGAAGAATCAGGTATTTCATCTTCTGAAATCCATTTCCACTGCCCATTCATTTTTCCATGGACAAAATCGCCGGTTACCGCCAAAATTCCATTTTTATGCCAAACATTCAAAGTCCCATGTAATAAACCTTTTTCATATGTAACAAGAGAATCCAGTTGTTTTTTCGCATGGTACCATTTCCAAGTACCCGATTTTTGATCCTGGTCAAAAGCACCCGTTAATTTTATAATACCTTCATTCCAAATACGGATTTCACCGTGTTTTACACCATTATTAAAATGAACCTGTCTTGCTTTAGTTTGATTCTCATCCCACCAAAGCCATTTTCTATCTGGAAGATTATTTACATAGTAGCCATTTACTTTTTTTTCTCCACTAGTATATAATTCAAAAAATTTGCCATTTAGTTTTCCTTTGGAATACTCTCGTTTAATAAGAACATTGCCATTTGAATAAATGGTTGACTTCCCATGAAGTCGACCATTTTGATATGTATGTATTGAATCCAGTTCACCTGCAGTATTATACCAATACCATTTCCCGCTTTGGCTACCATCCTCATATCGCCCCTTGATGGATATTGCTGCATTTTTTGTATACGCTAAATACTTTCCGTTCTTTAGAGCATTATTAATATCAACTTCCGATTTCTTTCTACCATTCGAATAATATTCAATCCGTTTAATTATCTGTCTTGAACTTCCTTTGCCTCTCATCAATTCAACAGTCTTTTCCTTGTTATTAGGATACCGTTCTACAATGTGTAAAGAAGGAGCGCAGTTAGATAAAAAAATACTGGCAATCACAAATAATATGTGAAATCTCATAGACATAAAATTAGCCATGAAAGGCTACAGTAAAAATCCTGAAATCAAAATGAGAATTGTAAGGGTCAGGTTTCCTAAATTTGCGGGCTGTTTAAGAAATTATTTACAAGGATTCAGCATGATCGCAGCAGTTTTAAAGGAAACCATCACCGGTGAAAAACGCGTTGCCGCCACTCCAAAAACAGTTAAAGAACTGATTAATAGCGGCATAACGGTGCGCGTGCAATCTGCTGCAGGAGAACATTCATTTTTCTCTGATCAAGATTATCAAAATGCTGGAGCCGAAGTGGTTACTGAAATAACCGATCTATTGAATGGTGTAGATATAGTTTTAAAAGTTGCTCCAGCCACTTTGGAAGAAATGGATGCGATGCCCAATGATGTAACTTATATTTCACTTTTCCAAACTACCAAACGGGCAGAGCAAGTAAGAAAACTTTCGGCTAAAAATATTACAGGTTTTTCCATGCACCTCATTCCTCGAACAACATTGGCACAAAGTATGGATGCAATAAGCTCACAGGCAAATATTGCTGGCTATAAATCCGTATTGATAGGAGCTGCTCACTTGCCCGTATATATGCCTCTGTTAATGACAGCAGCAGGCACAATCCCGCCCGCAAAAGTACTGATTCTCGGCGCAGGGGTCACAGGATTACAGGCAATTGCTACTGCAAAACGACTTGGAGCACAAGTAGAATCATTTGATGTTCGTCCCGAAGTCAAAGAAGAGGTGGAATCTCTCGGAGCAAAATTTGTTGCTGTTGAGTCTGATGGAAATGATGGTGTTGGTGAAGGTGGTTACGCAAAAGAAACCTCAGAAGATTATAAAATTCGTCAACGAGAAATGATAAAAAAGCATATTGCTAAATCAAATTTAGTCATTACCACTGCATTGATTCCTGGACGTCCGGCGCCTTTACTAATCCCAACGGAAATGGTGAATGGAATGAAACCGGGCTCAGTAATCATGGATCTGGCAGCTGAAAATGGCGGTAACTGTGAATTGACAAAAGGCGGGGAAATAATTAATTATAATGGTGTAATGATTGATGGTACTATAAATCTGCCTTCATCCATGCAGGTGCACGCTTCTCAGTTGTACGCAAAAAATGTTTTCTCCTTTGTTAATTATTTAATTAAAGAAGGTCAATTGAACATTGATGAGGAAGATGAAATTATTTCAGGTGCCATGTTTACGCACCAGGGAAAAATCACGCACAAACCAACCCTCGAAGCGATAAACAACTTATAAGGATTCATTATGGAAATCATTAACATCCTCACCGTATTTATCCTTGCCATATTTGTTGGGTTTGAAATTATTACCAAAGTCCCGCCTACCTTGCATACCCCGCTCATGTCAGGCTCTAATGCGATTTCAGGTATCGCGATTGTAGGTGCGATTATTTCTACCAAAGTTGGCGGTGAAATTGGAACCTGGCTAGGACTGGTCGCAGTGATCTTTGCTACCATCAATTGTGTTGGTGGTTTTATGGTTACTGATCGTATGCTAAAAATGTTTAAGCGAAAATAAGTATGGGATATACAAATCTCGCTTACGTCATTGCCGCTATACTTTTTATACTGGGTATAAAGAAACTCAGTTCACCCAAGACTGCACGTAATGGTAATACAATTGCATCTATTGGTATGCTGATTGCCATTATTGCAACGGTTGTATCATTTGAATTACTTGATTTCAAACTAATTGTAATTGGGATGATTATTGGATCGATAATTGGAGCCACATTTGCTATTCGCGTACAGATGACGCAGATGCCGCAAATGGTAGCAATTTTTAACGGGTTTGGTGGCGGTGCTTCAGCCTTAGTGGCATCAGCAGAATATTTCAATAAGTTTGGTACAGTTGATCAAACCACATTTCTTACCGCAACCATCACTCTTTCTGTATTCATAGGCACGTTGACATTGACTGGCAGTTTTATTGCATTTGGTAAACTGCAGGGATTCATCAGCGGTAAACCAATCGTATTCCCAGGACAACAAGCTATCAATGGTCTCCTGACATTGGCACTGGTAGTTATGGGTGTATCTGTTTGCATAGGTGGCGGACAAGAGATGAATATGTTCTATGGTGTCTTAATTCTTGCTGCTATTTTAGGGATCACCTTGACGATTCCCATTGGTGGTGCGGATATGCCTGTAATAATCTCACTGTTAAACTCTTATTCAGGCGTTGCTGCTGCAGCCACTGGATTTGTCCTGATGAATAATGGACTAATCATATCTGGCGCCCTTGTAGGTGCTTCAGGTTTGATCCTCACTAATATTATGTGTAGAGGAATGAATCGATCGTTGGCGAATGTAATTTTTGGCGCAGTTGGCCTAGAGCAAGAATCCATAACTGGTTCAGAAAAGCAGGTGAAAGTGAAGTCTACTACAACGGAAGAAGCAGCCATGATATTGGAAGCAGCAGATAAAGTGATTATCGTGCCAGGATACGGACTGGCAGTAGCCCAGGCACAACACGCAGTCCGTGAGGTTGCAGACTTACTGGAATCCATGGGAAAAAAGGTATTATATGCCATTCATCCAGTGGCCGGTCGGATGCCCGGACACATGAACGTATTGTTGGCAGAAGCAAATGTACCATATGAACAGTTGAAAGATCTCGGTGATGTTAACCCAGAATTCGATAATTGTGACGTGGCTATTGTCCTGGGTGCAAACGATGTGGTCAATCCCGCTTCCCGTCATGATACCTCCAGCCCAATCTACGGTATGCCCATCTTAGATGTCGATAAATCCCGTACCGTAATTGTGAATAAACGTACAATGAATCCAGGGTTCGCCGGCATTCAAAATGAGTTGTTTGGTTTCGATAATACGGTGATGGTATTTGGCGATGCGAAAGAAATGCTCACCACCCTATACAAAGATTTGAAAGAATTATAGTTAATTATAACCCATGGAACGATTAATGGGTGCATCACGTTTGCCTGAATAAATAAGTTCTCTTCGATCAAATGAAAAAAATATACATCAATTTTCCCTTTTTAATATTCTTGAGTTTTACATCAATTGGTTTTCAACAAAAAGGAACTCAAACCATGCCAGATAATAAATTAGAGATAGCCACGCTTGGTGGCGGTTGCTTTTGGTGCGTCGAAGCTGTTTATGAACGGGTTGAAGGTGTAAAAGACGTTATATCGGGCTATGCTGGTGGTCATACAAAAAATCCAACTTACAAAGATGTCACTTCCGGGGAAACTGGCCATACAGAAGTATGCCAAATCCACTTTGATCCCAGTGAGATCACTTATGATGAAATATTGAATATCTTTTGGAAGGCTCATGATCCAACCACATTGAATAGACAGGGTAATGACTTCGGTACCCAGTACCGATCTGCTATTTACTACCACAACGCAGGCCAAAAAGCATCAGTAACATCGGCAATAATTGATGCAAAAAAAATATTTAAGGATCCAATAACAACAGAAGTAGCTCCTCTAGATGTTTTTTATAAAGCGGAAGTGTACCATCAGGATTATTTTGCCAATAATCCCAATGTGCCTTACTGTACTTTTGTGATTGCCCCAAAAATTAACAAGTTGAAAAAAGAAGGTACTATTTGGGATGATTGAAACTTGTCTGTTTTAGAAACAGATCGATTCAGCTAGTCTGATATTCTTGCATAGCCTGGATCAAAGCATCTACACCCGCTTCAGGCATAGCATTATAAATCGACGCACGAAAACCACCTACCGATCGATGGCCTTTTAGGGTCTTTAATCCCCGATGATCGCAAAAAGATAAAAAGTCTGCCTCATCTCCCTCATCTGCAAACACAAATGGTACATTCATAAGGGAACGGTCTTCTATGGCAACAGGGCTGATGAATAAAGGGTTTTGTTCTATTTCATCATAAAGCTTTTTGGCTTTTCCTTCATTTTTTTTCGCCATGGCTTCTACGCCACCATTTTCTTTTAACCAACTCAAGGTACGGTTCACAGCATAAATAGACATGACTGGAGGAGTGTTGAACATGGATCCTTTATCAATTTGAGTCTGATAGTTCATCATCGTTGGAATGGTTCGGTCGACTTTACCCAGTATATCACTCCGGATAATCACCAAGGTGACTCCAGCCGGCCCCATATTCTTCTGGGCACCTGCATAAATCAATCCGAACTGGGACACATCAATGGGACGACTAAAAATATCAGATGACATATCCGCTACCAAATAGCCATCTGCATTAATTGGCTTCGGGTATGAATACCATTGTGTGCCATAGATCGTATTATTGCTGGTGACATGTAAATAGACTGCATCTTCACTTTGGTTTACTTCTTTTGGAATATGATTGTGTACTGATTCTTTGGATGAACAGGCCACATTTACATTCCCATACAACTGCGCTTCTTTAATGGCTTTGGCTGACCACGCACCCGTATCCGTATAGTCAGCTGTTTGGTTCTCACCTAACAAGTTCATGGGGATCATTGAAAATTGAAGGGATGCACCTCCTTGTAGAAAAAGCACATAATATTGATCGGGAACCTGTAATAATACACGGACCAAGTTTTCTGTTTCTGCTACCATATCCATTACCGGTTTTGAACGGTGACTCATTTCCATTAGGCTTATGCCATGGCCTTGATAATCGATAGCAGCCTTGGATGTGGCTTCCAATACGGTTGAATCCAAAACGGCTGGTCCTGCGCTAAAATTGTATATTTTTGACATGTAATAACTCGAATGGGAAGATAGAAATTATATCGACTTCCCTATCTAACTAAAATAAAAAACCCCCGATTTCGGGGGTTTTTTATTGGAGAGGTTACTTGCAGATTAAAATCTTCGTTTTCCTTTTGGGTTACCACCACGCATCGGCGGCTTATACCGTTCTTTCATGCGATCTTGCAATTGATCTCTTATATGGGGTTCAAACATCATGAGTTTGACTTGCTGTGTTGGATTCAGGATATCGCCCGATTTTTTAATAAAATCGGTGCGGGTTTTAATCTTTTTCTGTTCAAAGGACTCGACTTTATTTAACAATTTGTTGACTTCAGATTTGGAAATTTGATCGCCTTTTTTCACTTTAGCAAAAGTAGGACTAAACAATTCTTTTTCTTCTTTACGAATTTCCAGAACTTGTTTTTGATGAAGTCGCATGCTGGGAAAGAATTTTTCAGCTTGTTCTTCACTCAATTCAAGATGGTCCGTCAATTTCCAGATCATCATCATTTCCATACGTTCACTATACTGCCCTCCCGGGCCTCTTAGTTTTCCTGGCTGGGCAAACGCAAAACTCATAATCATAAAAGATAATGTTGCTATAACTATTTTCTTCATTCGGTTTCCTCCTGATGCATTGTTACAACCGGTTCAAAATCTATTTCATCTAAAAATGCCAGTGTTTCCCAGATATCGTCACTGTTATCAACCAAATACACGGCTAAATCATAAACGAATTCTTCTGTTTCTGCATCCATCGTCTCTACTGGAATCAAATCCGTGGAAGCATACACCATCGGGTCATCGGTTAACTGGCTCGATGTAATCATACCAAGGACAACCACAATAGCAGCAGACGTTACACCATGAATAAAACCCATTTTCCGTTGCTGACGTTTCTGGCGTTCACCATGCAATTTTTCTAAAAAGGTATCTCCATCCGGTGCAGAAAACTGCGACTTAGCAATACCTTGGAATTGTTTTTCAATATTCATTATTCAATTCTCAAATCTTTTCTTCAGTGCCTTAACTGCATGGTGATAATTCACCTTGGCTGAATTCTCACTGATTCCCATAATATTGGATATTTCACTGTAAGGCATTTCCTGAGATATCCGCATTGTTACAACCATCCTTTGCCTGGACGGCAATAGGCTAACCGCATCCCATAATTCTTTTTTACGCCACTCATCTTCAAGATTGGTATCCATATAGCCCTGATCCGGAGCCTGATCCAGGTGGAGCAGGTTGCGCCACTTGTTGCGCCGAAGATAGGTATTGGACATATTAATATTCGCCCGGTACAAATAGGTTTTGAATTCTGATTCAAATCGAAATTTTTTAAGTGCTTTATACATTTTGATAAATACATCCTGTGCCAGATCTTCTGCCTCCACTTCATCAGACGTGAACTTAATAAAAAATCCATACGTTTCAGGAAGATGTCGTTTAACAAGTTCATCAAAAGCATCATTGTTTCCATCCTGAAATTCTCTGATCAGTTCGTGATCTGTTTTCATGCATTTTCTATTTAGACAAGGGTGAACTAAAAAAGTTAAACTTTTATTACAAAAAAAGAGGCTATCCCAAATGAATGAAATAGCCTCTTCAATTCAAAATCCTAAAAATTAGGAGAAGTTATCGTGATCCGCCGCCAGGGTTACCACCTCTGCCATCTCGTTTGTCCCTGCAATGTTTGGAATACTGCATACCTAACGCTGTGTATATCTTTATGATCTCAATTTGTTTATCGCTGAATAGTGCTTCAATTTTACTATTGCGATCGGCAATGAGTTGTTTTAGCGCATCTTTTAAATCTTCTCTACTCATCTCCTCAGCTCTTGCTTTTTCCATCAATGCTCTTTGTGCCTCTCCCGATTCATTATTGATGGTTTCCAATCCAGATTCCTGATCTGTTGTCATTTCTAATGCACTAACCATGGCATCGTGAGCAGCTTGTCTCATTTCTTCCATCTTCTGCTTCATGCCTGCCTGCATGTCTTCGAGTCTTTGTTTTTGTTCATCCGTCAGGAGAGCTTCAATTTCTGCTCGCATGGCTGCTTCGAGCGCCTCTAATTCAGCTTTCGCTGCTTCTCTATCTATAGTGCCATCTTTCACCTTTTTCATTACTTCATCCATCTGTCCTTTATAAGAGTCCATAATGGATTTAAGAGCCTCTCTCTGCGCTTCGTCTAAGACAGCGAAAACCGCCCGAAGATCCATACCACCTCTATCACCGCCTGGGCCTCCACGTGCTTTGGCATCCATGCCGCCGCCGTATAAATAGGGTACGTTGTTGTCATCCATCCATCCCAAAAGTCTTTCTTTTTCTTCATTAGAAAGTTTACCCTGCATTTCTGCAGCAACTTTCCAAAGGAAGGCAGGATCACGACGATGTCTACCATCTTTTCCATGACGATTTAGGGCATCATTGAGTGCATTGATACTACTTTTACTCAGATCGATATCAGTACCCAAACCATCAGAAAAGGCCTGTAGTTCAGGATCATCTAAAAGGATATCTTCCTTCATCAATTTTTCGCAACCAATCGTTGCGAATAAAGCCACAAGGAGAAGTGACGTTAATTTTTTCATTAGTATACCTTTATTTAATATAGCTTTGATCGTTAAATGTTTTGACGCCGGCTATACTCCAGAAGTTAAAAATAAACTTATATTATAAAAAAGGGCCGTCCCAATTCATGATAGGACGGCCCTTTTTAATCAATTATAATTTGTAAAAGGTTTTAGCCTTTTTTACCTTTTTTACCTTTGTGTTTTTTCTTTCGTAATGAAAGAGCTTTATGAATTTTAATAATCTCTATTTGACTATCGTCGAAAATGCCTAACATTTTTTCATTTTTTGCGGCAAAAATATTTTTTAGTCCTTCTCTTAGTGTATCTTTATCGATATCACCATTTTTTGATTTTTCAAATAGAGCTTTAGCTGCATCTCTTGCTTCCTGATGAGCTGCATCAAATGCAGTTAATTGATCAGTCGTCATTCCAAGCACGGCTACCTTTACAGCTTTGGTTGAATCTCTATAAGCCTTGCGTTTTTCTTTACGATCAGCTTTATTTTGCTCAAGTTGAGCTTTTTGTTCATCGGTGAGGAGCACATCAATCTCGGCTTTCAATGCCTCTCTTAATGCATCCTTTTGAGCTTTAGCATCTTCTTTAGAAAGTGTACCATCTTTCACCTGCTCATGAATTGCTTTGAATCTTTCTTTATATGCAACCTTGATAGCTTTAAAGGTTACTTTTTGGTCATCCGTCAATACTTTTTTAATTTGACTAAAATAACTTTTACCTTTTTTGCCTTTTTTACCTTTTTTACCTTTTGAACTACCAAATAATGGAATTTCTTTTTCATCCATCTTTTCGAAAAGCCTCGCTTTTTCTTCATCGGATAATTCGACTGCCAGTTCACCAGCTACTTTCCATAAAAAGCCGGGTTCACGATGTTTTCCTTTACGTCCGTGTCTATTCAAAACATCATTTACTGCACTGGCAGATGATTCACTCAGACCAAGATCTGAAGATAATTCTTTAGCGAAGTCTTGCAGCTCAGGGCTATCTAGTTCTGCTGCATTATCCAGCATGGGGTTGTCACACCCTACGGCGAAAAGTAAAAATGTTGAGATTGGCAATATGAGTCGTTTCATGATATAATTCCTTTTTGTGCTGTTTCGAAGTGTTTCATTTATCCAATTAGATACGTTAATCAATAATAAAGTTAAAAAACTTATTAAAAATAAACGGATAATCGACGAAATATTTTTTATCAGATGTTGATCTCCCTAACTTTCCCCATGCCATATTCCAGCGGAAACTTTAAAGCCAATCCCAGCCAGGACAGCGCAATCACCCACCCTCCCGCTCCACTTATGATTCTTGCAGGCGCCGGTACCGGAAAAACATCCACTTTAATCCATCGAATACGATATTTATGCAAATCAGGTCTCATTAAACCAGAGAATACTTTGCTGCTCACTTTTACTGAAAAAGCAACGGCCGAGGCAAAGCAAATCATTTATACGATTATGGGCAAGGAGTCCGAATCCATATTTGTAGGCACCTTTCACAGTTTTTGTCATTCAATCATGCGCCGGTTCGGCCCAGAAGATCGAATGGATGATGTGCTGTGGGAAGAGAAAGACATTATTTATTTCCTCATAAATCATTTCAACGAAATGGATTTTATTCAATCTCGGGTATTTTCTACAGATCCAGTCAAGGCGATTACCAAATCTTTCATACCTTTTTTCAGCAGGATACGGGATGAACTACTCACTCCCAAAGAATTGCTCATCAAAGTAGAAAAGATCAAAGAATCAACAGATTGGATCTTGGAGGAATTTCCTGGAATCCATGATAAAAACGCTAATCTGAATGATGCACTTCTCCAATTAAAGGATCTGGTTCAGGCTTATGACTTTTTTCAAAAAGCAAAAACCAAGAATAATGCCATGGACTTTGGCGATATGATTTTAGGATGTTATACAATATTAAAAGAAGATGAAGCAGTCCTAAGAAAAGTCCGTAGTGAATTTTGCCACATTTTTATCGATGAGTACCAAGACAACAATTATGCGTTAAATCTGATTGTAAACCTGATCGCAGAAAAAAATCCGAGTATTACCGTGGTTGGGGATGAAGACCAGTGTATCTATTCATTCCGCGGGGCCAATTATTATAATATTGCAGATTTCAGAAATCGATATCAATCACATTCAAAGTATGCTGAGATACCCTTGGAGGAAAACCGTCGCTCCACGCAAGCAATACTGGACCTTGCAAATGCTTCCATTGGAAATAATCCAGATCGAACAGCGAAACAATTAAAGTGCCTCCCAGAGAATACAATGCATGGACCTAAACCTGTCTGGGTTCAGGCTGATAGAGCACAATCGCTTCAGGAAGTGCCAATGGTAATACATGAGATTATTAATGAAGGCCGCGCTTTGTACGGTGACATTGCTGTTATCTGCCGCGGTTGGGCGAATGTACGGGCTATCGCCAGCGCAATGCAGAAAGCGGCAATCCCGGTGGATATTCATATCGAAAAATTCTTTGATGTGCCAATTGTGAAAGATGTGCTGGCATGGGGACACTTAATCAACCATGATAGACAGAGTGAGATTGCACTTTATCGCATCCTAAAAGAGCAAATGGGCGAAGATTGGACACGTACATTCTTTCGATCCATGGAACAATCTTCTGCAGAAGAAAAATTAGAAAAATTAGAATCTAGATACGGTGAATCTGCTGATCTAAAAAAACTTATAGATAGCATTCAAGAATTGAAACAGGCTTTAGGCCAGAATCGAAAAGCAGACGAAATGGTTTGGGCGATTTTGGATATGCTCAAAGATCGGCCCCTGCTTAAAGATATGCGTAATGGTTATCGTTATCGCGAAAGGCTAAATCTTGCCAATGCCGGTGAAATCCTTAATCTTGCTGAAGAATTTGTAAATACGAATCCAGATGGACAACTAAGCAATTGGCTCGGATTTATGGAGGTCATGTCTTTGGCTTCCAACCAGAATGCAGCCCAGCCTCAGCTTGAAAACCAACACTTAGCCGTTCAGGTAATGACGATACATCAAAGCAAAGGTCTACAGTTTCCCATTGTGATCTTGCCATTTCTACAAAGTGGTAGTTTCCCATCTAGCCTGAAAAAGCATCCAACCATAGATAGGCTTCCGTCTTCATGGATGAACTGGAAACAGGATTCTAATGCCACCTTTCGAGATCTGCATAATCGTGAAGAGAGACGTATTTTTTATGTTGGCGTTACCCGTGCAGAAAAAGAATTATACTTATTTGGCCCCACAAGCAGACAATCTATATTTACGGCGGAATTGGAATCCGCCGAACCTCAACCCATGGAGATCAGAACCATGAATGAAGACAAAGAAAATCTACAATCACTTAACAAACGCAAACAGCAGCTACTGGCCAGCCTCAACCGCGAGGTTGCCGCAAATCAAATCGATAATGCTCGAAAAATACTAGACGAAATAGGAAAGGTCGATACAGATCAAACTGTAAATGGATCTGCAGTTATACCAGCTATGGATGAAATGCTGCATTTATCCGCAACAAAAATTGATACGTACAGTACCTGCTCTTTGAAATACAGGCTAAAGCATATTGATAAAGTACCAGAGCGGAAAACCCGAGCCACAGCAGAATTCGGATCCATTATGCATAATATTCTAGAAGAATTTCACGGTATGAAAAAAGAAGAACAATCGGAAGAAAAATTGATTCAACTGCTGGATAAGCACTGGCGTAAAGATGCTTTCGAATACCGCTTGCGCAGTGATGAATTCCACCGGCAAGGCGAAGAAATATTATCAGACTATTTCCAGTTTATTTCTCAAAATCCTCCGAACGTACTTGAAAGGGAAAAAACATTTAATTATACTATGAATGAAATCAATGTGAAGATATCAGGTAAGATCGACCGTATAGATCAAGACGGAGACAAACTGGGTATTGTGGACTATAAAACAAGTAAAAAGAAGGAAAAAGCGGAAAAGAATCTTCAAATGGCGCTATATACGGAAGCCATTATGCAAGATGCCGTTCCAGGAGTAATTGGCAAACCTGGGAAAGCAAGCCTATATTTCTTAAGGCATGGAGACGATCCACTATCATCTTATGAATTTACTGAAGACGATTTAACAGAAAGCCGAAAGAAAATAAAAGAAGTCGCTGAAGGAATTCGGGCTGGATATTTTGAACCAGATAAGAACGAATTCAAATGTCAGTACTGCGATTATAAAGATTTTCTTTGCCCGGCGTGGGAAGAATAATAACATAAAAGCTATCTTTAATGATGAAAGAAAAGAACACAGATCATTCTATTGTTGCAGCTGAAAATTTAAAAGACTCAGCATTTTTTGAGAATGTCTCTCAATCATATCTAGATGAAATTGCATCCTCTGCAATCATTATGAAAGCTGAAAAGGATGATGTGATCTACACTGCAGGAGAAGAGAATTTAGCAGGTATTTTTTTACTCCTTTCCGGACTAGTCAAATTATTTCGAAAAGGTGAGGATACAACTTTAGATAACACAGAAGATATTGTTGAAGGAGAAACTTTCAATTCATTATCCCTATTTTATGAGAAAAAACGGGGAGAAACCGCTACAGCAAGTGCATATAGTCGATTACTTTTCATACCAAAACAAGCCCTACTTGATCTATGCGATACTCAACCAGAGTTCAATAAAATATTACATGATAAAACTACTCTAGAATTTAATCGTAATAAGCTACGCCGGATTTTATTG
>ENA-UPTF01000824-UPTF01000824.1-marine-metagenome-genome-assembly--contig:-NODE-824-length-20775-cov-7.111702_pt1 | contig 20775 bp, 24 predicted proteins | sample MGYA00238166_ERZ767019 | MGnify/ENA primary metagenome ERZ767019 (study PRJEB28930, sample SAMN06266391) | marine metagenome | isolation source: Sea water from 250 m depth | place: Atlantic Ocean | study... | reverse complement strand
AGACTATTACTACACTGTGAATTCCTTTCTTTGCACAAGTCTTCATGATTGCACCACATGCTGAAAGATCAACACATACAACAACCAGATCAACTTTTGCCTTTATTGATTCTAATGATGGATAACACTTGATTCCAAGAATTTTTTTCTGTTTAGGATTAATTGGGTAGACTTTGCCCTTGAAATCTTGTTTTCCTAGTGCATCTAATACAGAATTACCAATTTTTCCTGGTGTTGAAGATGCACCAACTAATGCAACTGATTTTGGAGTAAAGAATTGCTCCATTGATGCAATGATTGGTTTTGCTTTTGAAATTGAATTCTTTTTGATTTCTTTATTTAGAATTATCTTTGCGTCTACTACAAAGTAAGATTTAGGATATACAATTACGGGGTTAAAGTCAACACTGTTTATGTAATCAGCATTATCAACTCCCATCTTTCCAATTTGGACTAGTGCTTTTGCAACCATGTTTGTATCAATTGGTGCACTACCACGGAATCCTTTGAGAAGTTTTGATCCTTTTAATTCATTTAGCATTGATTTTGCATCAGATGTTGTAATTGGAAGCATTCTAAATGCAACATCTTTGAAAACTTCGGTCATTATTCCACCCAATCCAGCCATAAGCATTGGACCAAACTGTGGATCATTTTGTATACCAACAATTAGTTCAACTCCTCCTTTTGGAACCATCTTTTCCAAAAGAATTCCTTTTACATCTACACCTTTTTTCTTAGATAACCTACCATACATGTCATTGAATGTTTTTTTGACATCTGCTACATTATCCACACCAACTTTTACACCACCAACATCAGTTTTGTGGAGAATTTGTGGAGATACAACTTTCATTACTAATGGAAATCCAAGTTTTTTTGCAGCCTTTGCTGCCTCATCGGCAGATTTTACTAAAGCGAACCCGGGAACTTTAATTCCATATTTCTTTAAAATTGATTTAGCAGCCTCTTCTGTGATAACTTTATGATCTGTTTTGATTGTTTCCTCAAAGATATTTTTTACAGAAGACATTATTCGATCGATAAAAAAATTTTTCGTTATATTAATCTTTGATCAAAATTTTTGTTAAGGCCAGATACCTTTAAGCTCAAATGCTTCTAAAACTCTTTCAACTGCAAGTGCCATAGCAGCTCTTCTATTGTCAATCTTATGTTTTTTAGCAAGTTTATGCATATCATTTAGACCTCTAACAATATTTGACTCCATTTTTCCTGCTACTTCATCAAATGACCAGTAATAACCTTGATTATTTTGAACCCACTCTAAATAAGAAATACATACTCCTCCAGAATTTGCAAGAATGTCGGGAATCATAAAGATTTTTTTCTTGAAAATTATTGGATCAGCTTCAGGTAATGTTGGACCATTTGCGGCTTCGCCAATAATCTTGCATTTCAATTTCTTTGCAATGGATGTAGTAATCTGATTTTCTAAAGCACCTGGAACTAGTATGTCACATTTTGTGGTAAGTAGTTGTTCTGTAGTAATTTTCTTACTTCCTGGGAAACCTACAACAGAACCTTTCTTTTGTTTATATTCTAATAATTTACTAACTTTGAATCCTTTTGGAACTAATATGGAGCCTTTTGAATCACTTGCAGCAATACACTTGGCGCCCATCTTTTCAAGATACTCACCAGAAAAAGTTGAGGCATTTCCAAATCCTTGTAAAACAACTGTTGCGCCTTTTAATTTTAATTTTATAATTTTTGCTGCTTCTCTAATACAGTAAGCATTACCTAATCCAGTAGCAACATTTCGTGCTAATGAACCTCCCATAGGAATTGGTTTTCCAGTTATAACACCAGGTGAGTACTTGTTTCCATTCATTTTACTCCACGTATCCATAATTTGCGTCATTTCTCTTCCTGTAGTATAAACATCTGGTGCTGGAATATCTTTTTGAGGTCCAATCACTTCGCCGATTTTGTATGCAAAACCACGTGTTAATCTTTCAAGTTCTCCATCACTAAGTTTTTCTGTTTTTGGATTGACAAAGATTGCTCCTTTACCTCCACCAAGTGGAATATCAACTATAGCACATTTCCATGTCATCCATGATGACAAAGCCATAACTTCACGTTCCATGTATTTGACACCGCCTTCAGGATTAAAGTAACGTATACCTCCTTTGTATGGACCACGATCATTGTTATGCTGTGATCTAAATCCAGTAAATACACGAATTTTTCCATTGTCCATTTTTACAGGAATTTTTACTCTCAATACTCTGTTTGGCATTGCCAAATACTCGCGCAGTTGTTTATCTTTAATTTTCAAAATGTCACATGCATCATTGACTTGTTTAGTTGCATTTGCAAAAGGATCCGCTTGAGCCAAGATGTATAATTCTGATCTTAAATTACTACTTAAAAGTTCCTTTCATAAAATATCAAATTATTTTAAATGTCTGATGGAAGGTAATGTATGAAAGTATTAGTAACTGGTGCATCAGGATTTATTGGTTCTAGATTAGCAGGAAGATTAATCTCAGAAGGTGATGAAGTCTATGGTATAATTCATGAGAAACCAAATACTGTAGACGGAATGCATGTAATTACTGCGGATTTATCAGATAGTACTTTTGATATTCCTGATGTTAATTTTGATGTAGTTTATCATCTAGCAGCTGCTACACCATTAGTTAAAGACAAGAAAAAACAGAAAAAAATCAATCTCGAGGGAACAATTAACTTATTTGATAAAATTAAAAATAAAACAAATTTTATTATTTATGCATCAGGATTAGGAGTCTTTGGAAATCCAAATAATTCAATTGTGAATGAAGGAAGTAAGATTCAACCAGATACAGATTTTGTTAAAATTAGATTGGAAGCACAAAAATTTCTAGAGGACTCGTGTAAGGAAAATGACATTAATTTTTCCGTGTGTTATTTTGGTGATGTTTATGGAGATGGAAGTTGGTTTATAGACATGGTTGTAAATAGACTGAAAAATGGCACGTTCAAAATTCCTGGAAAGGGTGAATATTCAAAATGTTTCATACATGTAGATGATGCAGTAGGAGTTTTGGATGCTATTGCAAGAAATAATATGCATAATGAATCATATGTCGTAGCAGATTCTACATCAACTACATTCAAAGAATTTGTAGATTATACTGCAGATAAGATTGATGCAAAACATCCAGGTGGAGTGCCTATGTTTCTTGCAAAAGGTATACTTGGTGGCGACCTAATCAAATTACTGACAACGTCAATGAAAATTTCAAATGAGAAAATTTCAAAAATTTACACTTTCAAATATCCATCGTATAAAGAAGGGATCAATTCTATTTTAGAAAATTAGTTTGGTTTAACCAGATCAAATTACTGAGCCTATAAAATAACTAACCCTTAAATTAACATTACAAATAGTTGTTGTATTATGATGGCAAATCGCGGATATGATATGACTCCAACAATGTATTCACCTGATGGTAGAATTTATCAAGTAGAATATGCACTTGAAACAGTAAAACGTGGCACACTTGCAATTGGAGTTAAATGCAAAGATGGAATTATAATTGCAGTTGAGGAAAAAGGAAGATCGCTTCAGGTATCAGAAGTAACACAGAAAATTTTTCAAGTAGATGAACATATAGGAGTTGCAGCAGCAGGCTACATTCCTGATGCACGTGTACAGGTAGATAATGCAAGATATTTCTCTCAAAGTAACAAGTTAACATATGATGAACCGGTAGAAATTGAGACTGTTGCAAAACATCTAGCAGATCAGAATCATCAGTTTACACAATATTCAGGAGTTAGACCATTTGGTGTAGCACTAATTATTGCAGGAGTTGACAGAAAGGGTTCTCAGATAGTTACCATAGATCCTAGTGGAACATATGTAGCATATTCCGCAGTAGCTATAGGTTTAGGCTCAGATGATGTGAATGATTTCTTGGAGAAGAATTACAATGATAATCTCACTTTAGATGAAGCAGCATCATTGGCTATTGCAGCAATAAATCTAAAAAGTGAGGAAAAAACAGGCATTGACCACATTAAAATGTCAAAAGTAACTGGAGATACTAAACTTCTTGAAAGAATGTCAGAGGATGACCTAAAGAAGTTTGATGCAGCAGCCAAAGGTAAATTTGTCAAATAAGAAAGAATGTAATTTTTTGCCTAGATTTAGTGCAAACATTTGTTAAAACACAATTTGAGGTATTGATATGGGTCTAGGAAGTTATTGGGGAGAGGTAATAGACGTTCTAAGAGATATCATACCAGTTTATGATAAAGTTAATTCATTCATTTCATTAGGTAAAGATACTGAACATAGAAATCAAGCAATTAAGGGTAGAATAAAAAAAGGTGATAAGGTTCTTGATGCAGGATCAGGTTTTGGTAACATGTCAAAAACTGCAGCAGAGATTGTGAATAATGATTTGAATATAATTTTGTATGATCCATTAGTTCCAATGTTAAAAAACACTGACAGGCTTTTTGATAAAAAATTAGACAGTGCATGTGGAGTTTTTGAACATGTTCCATTTCAGGAAAATGAATTTGATATGGTTTTATCAGGTTACTCCCTACGTGATGCTATTAGTTTGAAAACTGCAATTTCTGAAATGCATCGAGTTCTAAAAAAGGATGGGCGGTGGATTATTGTTGATTTAGGAAAACCAGATGAAGCAATAATTAGATTTGGTGTGACATGCTATCTTAGATTGTTTCTACCAATTATTGCATTCATTGCAGGTGGAAGACTTGGTTTAAAATTTGCAACGCTTTATGGAACATACAAGCTATGGCCACAAAATAAAAAATTAGAATCCTTGTTACTTGAGAAATTCTCGCGTGTTGAATTTGATAAGGATCTTATGGGCGGAGCAATAATGGTTGCTGCGTATAAATGAATAGAAGGTTAATTATAGTTTACATTACAGGACTACTAATTGGAATATCTTATGGATTACATGGTCCATTACTACCAATTTTTGCAAAAGATGTCATAGGTGCATCATATGCAGAATTAGGAATTATTGGTTTTGCAAATTTTATTCCTTACATATTTTTTCCACTCTTTGTAGGAATTTTCTTAAACAAATTCAATAATGGACATCTTCTATCGATTGGTGTAATTATTAATTCTGCATCAGTATATTTACTATCTATTGCACAAAGTGTGCCAGAAATAATGGGTTTTAGAGTTATGACCGGAGTAGCACATGCATTTTTTTGGCCACCATGTGAAGCAATAATCTCTAATGTTAGTAAAGGAAAAACGAGAGTAAGAAATATTGCAACATTTACTGGGTTCTTTACAACCGGATTTATGATTGGGCCACTAGTTGGTTCTATTCTATTAGATAGTTTTGATATGACATATAGAATAATTTTCGAAATAGCTGCATACGTACTGGTTGCATCTTTAGTATCATCACTTATTTTGTCAAAAAATAGACCGACGGTAAAGCACGAAACTTTTTCCTTATCATCTCTGAAAGAAATTGCAAGATTTCCACAAGTAATTCTAATGTTAATCTACTGCACTGCCTCATTTGGAGTAATTCTAAGCATCTATCCTGCATTTCTTAGTGATAGAAGTATGACTGTAATAGACATTGAGATACTTTTCTTTATTTTTGGAATATCAAGAATCCTAACACTAGCAGTTGCAGGAAAACTAGCAAAGCATACTAGTACCACACTAATTATTGCTACTTTTGCAATTGCTATAGGGCTTGGATTATCATTTTTTGTCGATACAATAATTGAATTTGCTATTTCACTTGTACTGCTTGGATTTGGATTTAGTATTTTCTTCCCTCTTACATTAGAAATCATACTAAGTAAAACAAGACCCGAGATTTCTGGGACAATGATTGGTGCGTATGAAACGACATTTGGTATTGGATGGGCAATTGGACCTATAATTGCGGGGTTGATTTCGCAGTTCTTTGGAAATGAAATGCCATACTTAATTTTCTTTGTTCTCGGAATTGGAGTCGCTATTCTTTCAATTTCTCAAAGAAGGTTACTTGAACCTAAAAGAAATACAAATCTTTAATTTGAAACCAATTAAACAAAACCCATGTTTGAATACAGTCTAAACATTATTGGTAGTGAATGGATTATCATAATTTTTGTTGCATTGATTCTATTGTTTGGTACAAATAAGTTACCTGAAGCTGGCAAAAAAATTGGAAAAATTGTTGGAGAGTATAACAAAGCAAAAAACAATGTTCAAAAACAATTCAAGGATTATGCAGAACCAAATTCAAATGATTCCAATCTTTCTGTTAATGGACCAGTACAAACTGAAAGACAAAAACTGGAATACATGGCAAAATCACTTGGAATTAACATAGAAAATAAGAGTAATTCGGAATTAAAGCAGATTATAGAAGCAAAATTTGGTACAGCACAAAAAGAATCAAAAGATGAGTTACACGAAGAACGATTCAAGAATTAACTTTTCCAAGTCTATAGGTATTATTTTTAAGCCGCTTTTTAGCAAATTTGTAGTAATCACTAACTATTTCAAAACCACAAAATTTCCTTTCATTCATTTTGCTAACTACGGCAACTTGTCCTGAACCTAAAAAAGGATCAAGTATGACATCGTTTTTTCTACTTGAGTAACTTAACAGTTTTTCAATAATCTCTAATGGTAGTTTTGTTGGTGTTTTTTCCTCACCTGTCCAATACTCACGTTTAATTTCCCATACATCTTCTTTATCTCTATAGTGAAGACTTTTACCATTATCACTTCTTGCATTTTTTGAAAAACGTGAAAAAGGATAAAATTTTCTTTTTTTCATATTTTTACAAACATAAAGACAGTGATAATGTGATGTAACATACTTGTTTTTGGTTACAACGCCAAATTGATATTTCCAAATAATATGATTTACTACAGTAAATCCAACATCATCAATTACAGTAAGTATATCTTTTAGATTATTCCATCCCGAAAATACATACATACTACCAGAATCTTTTAAAATTCTAAAAACTTCAGACATCCATTTTAAAGTGAAATCATAGTAGTTTTCAGGTGAAATCTCGTTATAACCCTCTAGCACTCTTGACTGCGTTCTATTGTAATTAGCTTTTTTTGCTTTAAAATTAATTGCAAATGGTGGATCAGTTATTACAAGATCAATTTTATTTTTTGGAATAAGTTTCATTCCATCAATACAATTAAGATTATAGATGTTATTGAATAATATTTTTTTCAACTTTAATTTTTATCAAGTAGTTACTTATAATCTCAAACATAAAAAATATGTAACGACTGGTAATCAAAGTCGTTATCTGTATGCTATTTTTGCCTTCTTTTTGTTGACTTGAGCTAATTCTTCTTTTAGATGACGTTTTAGTAGTGTCTCATGTTCTTTTTTGTGCTTCCAGTATGCATTTAGGCATGCCTGCCTAGTTTTTGCTCTACTCAATTGAGAAGTAAATTTTTTGTGACTTTTTGCCACTTGTGATGTGTAACTTGCCATGATGGCAATGAGTATGCATTCTAGTTAACCTTTTTTATTTTTCAAAAATAGTGCCAATAATAAGACTATTAGATACCTGTGACATAATTTGAACATGGAAAATGTTGCACTTGTAACTGGCTGCTCAAGTGGAATTGGATTAGAAACTGCAATTTCTCTTGCTAGAGAAGGACACTTTACATATGCAACAATGAGAAATATGAAAAAATCAGGAGATTTGGATAAAATTGTACATGATGAAGACTTACCTATCAAAATTTTAGAGCTTGATGTTGATGACGAAGAGTCTGTAGATAATACCATAGCAAAAATTATGGAGGAAAAAGGAAGAATTGATACGCTTGTAAATAATGCAGGGTGGGGTATGTGGGGAACTGTTGAGGATGTTTCCATTGAGGAGTTTAAGCAGCAGTTTGAAACAAACTTTTTTTCAATAATAAGAATGATTCAGAAAGTTGCTCCTATAATGAGAAAACAAAAATCAGGTAACATAGTAAATGTTAGTTCAGTAGCAGGAAGGATTGGATTTCCAGTTTCTCCTGCATACATTAGCTCAAAATTTGCGTTAGAGGGATTAAGTGAGTGCTTAAGATTTGAGCTTGGGCCATTTGGAATAAATGTTATCATCATAGAGCCTGGTGTAATCAAAACTAATTTCTTTGATTCAATGAAAATGGCTAAAAAATCAAATTCTGATTCAGTATACAATGAAATTACATCAAAAGTTGTTTCAGGTGTAAAGATGATGGCTGAAATGGGTACTGAATCCAAGGAAGTTGCAAATACTATTATCAAGTCAATTAATGCTGAAAATCCATTACCAAGATACATTGTAGGTAACGATGCAATGATGTTCCTAGAAGCCAAAAAGATGAAAACTGATATTGAATTTGAGAATTATATAAAAAAAGAATTGTATGGTGAATAACTCCAATTTTTCTCAAGATTAGAATATATACGCCTTAAGGAGATTTTTGTCAAAGTCCGCAATAAGTGAACAATATGAAATGGCAAAAACTTCAACATAATGGAATTCTCTTTCCTCCAGATTTTGAATCAAAGGGAATAAAGATCAAAATCAGAGGAGAGGCAGTTACTTTGGATCTTCTACAAGAAGAAATGATCTATCAATGGGCAAAAAAGAAGGAAACCCCATATTCCAAAGATAAAGTGTTTCAAAAAAATTTTGTTGCCGATTTTGCCAAGACGTTTAATGGGAAATTCAAGAATTTAGAATTATCAGAAATTGATTTGTCAAATCCATTCAAGATAGTTGATAAGGAGAAAGATGCTAAAGAACTGCTTACAAAAGAAGAGAAAAAAGCACTTACTGCAAAGAGAAAAGAAATTCGAGATGAAATGAAAGCCAAATATGGTATGGCAATTATGGATGGAAAGGAGGTTGAAGTTGCAAACTATATGGCTGAACCTCCAGGCATATTCATTGGTAGAGGTGAACACCCAATGAGGGGTAAATGGAAACCTAAAGTTACAGCAAAGGATGTAACATTAAACCTTGGAAAAGAAGCAAAAATACCTACAGGAAACTGGGGTAAGATTGTTAATGACAAAGATTCAATGTGGATGGCTAGCTGGACAGACATTCTGACTGAAAAAAGGAAATATGTATGGTTAGCAGACACTGCTGGAATCAAACAAGAACGTGATCAGGCAAAGTATGATAAAGCAAAAAAATTAGCAATTGAGATTGAGAAAATTAAAGAAAAAATTGTTAAAGACATGCAAGATAAGGATCTAAAAATTAGACGTGTTTCTACTGCATGTTATTTAATTTATAGAACTGCTATGAGAGTTGGTGATGAAAAAGATCCTGAAGAGGCGGATACTGTTGGTGCAACAACTCTAAGAAAAGAACATGTGAAACTTACGGGTAGCTCTATTGAATTTGATTTCCTTGGTAAAGACAGTGTAAGATGGCAGGAAACAGTTGAAGCGATAGGACATGATAAACAATTTCATGATAATCTCAAAGAGCTTCTGGAAAAGAAAAAAAATTCTGAAGAAATTTTTGATGGAATTACATCACGGCATGTCAATCAGTATTATTCTAGTGTTGTTAAAGGACTTACGGCTAAAGTTTTCAGAACATACCTTGCTTCTAGTGTAGTCTCAAAATATCTTCGTGACCATGATGAAATAAAAAAGTCTACGGATGCTGAAAAATTATACCATGCAAAATTGGCTAATCTTGAGGCTGCAATTATGTGTAATCATAAGAGAACAATTCCTAAAACCTTTGAAGAAACACTTCAGAAAAAGATTGACACTTTAAAAAATGCTGAGAATAATAAACCATGGAGATCAAAAGAGGAAGCATTGAAAAAAGCTGAATCAAAAGTGGTTAAAACAGAAAAACAAAAAGAAATGAAAAATATTCGAATTAAAAAAGCAAAAGTGCAGATTAAAAAATCCAAGCAAAAACATCAAGAACGTATAGAAAAACTGAGACTACAGGTAGATCTTACTAAAAAGACTAAAGACTATAACCTAGGAACATCACTTCGAAATTATATTGATCCAAGAGTTTTCAAATCTTGGACTGATGAAGTAAATGCTGACTGGGAAAAATTGTATACATCTGCCCTACAGAAAAAATTCCTTTGGGTCAAATCAATAAATGAAGATTGGAAACAAGTGTCAAATAATTACTAATTTTTAACATTTAATTGCACTAATTTTTAGTTCTAATTATGCCGGGGTAGCTCAGCCTGGTTAGAGTGCCAGTTCCATTGGTTAACTCTAACGGTTCTTCCAACGAAGGCAATACTCATAATCTGGAGGTCGTGGGTTCGAAACCCACCCCCGGCATTTAACATTAATTGCAAAGACTAAGATTTTTTTGCAATAATAAGATCAACACTATAGTTTAAACTGGTTCTTGAATTAATTTTAAGATTCCAAGATAATGAGGATGGTCTTCTCGTGTTATGTACAATTGACATGCCAAGATTATGAATATTATTTCTAATATCATTCTCATAAAGTGGTTTTCTAACAGAATTTTTTCCACGATCATAATCATATGGATCAGAAATTACAATGTAACCAAGTTTTACTTGCTTAAACATTGTACAAAGTAATTGAATGGGTTCTACAAGTTCCAACATATTTAATGCAATTACAATATCAAATTTCTTTTTTCCAAATGGATGAAAAAGTGAATCAGATACAAAAAAATCTACATTAATCTGGAACTTTTTCTTTGCTCTATTTATCGCATAGTAAGATGAATCAATACCAAAGACATTTTCATGTTTTTCAGCAAGTGCCAGTGAAATTATACCAATAGATGAACCATGCTCCAATACAAATTTTGAATCTGGTAATCTGGAAGATTTTTCTAAAATTTGTGAATAATATTTTGAATTTCTATTTTTTTGATAAATGCCCTCCCAGCGTTTTTCAATAAGTGAAAAATCATTACCTGAACTTCTAATTTTTGATAATGCTGTTTTGATAAATTTTTTCATTATTTTTGATTTGGAAAGTGAAAGCAATGTTCCACCAAGAGAGGGACGAATCTGAATGTAATTTACAAATGAATTCATTATAATTGGAACCTTATCAATAATTGGATATTTCTCCTTACATCTTCTACAAATTAAAAAACCTTCACAAATTTCAGATGTTTCAAGAAAAATCTCCAGATCAACTTTTCCAGTGCATTTAACACATCTCAAAAATATAGTGTTTTTTTTGTGCAAGTTACAGTATTAATGAATACTATAGAATATCTATTTTTCAGTTAAGATAGTATTAAATTAGTTTCAATAAGTTTTTGATTATGACAGAATTTGAAGAATTTGCTGAAGCATTATTAGATCAAATTTCAGTAGAAATAAATGAAGAAAAGGAGATTTCTGAACTATTCTCTAAGATAAATGATAATCCTGAAATTCCAAAGAATTTTCAAAGCTTAGAAGATTTTGCAGAAAAAGAGACCCCAAAACTAATAGAAAAAATTTCTGATTTTACAAATTTGCAAGTTCCATCAGAAATAAAAATTGAATTCCCAGATCTTAAAGAATTTAAAATGTTAAAGGCTAAGAAAGTTCATACAACAAATGAATCAAGGCAATATGTAGATAATTTATTTTCAGCAGTTGCAGATTTGGATGTTAGTAAAATTGCTAAATTAATTAATGATGATCTTGCAAAATTCCTTGTTTATTCTACATATGCAAAGTCGTACATCTCTAAAATTTCTACCACATATGGTGATGTTCTAGGTTCTGTGGTTTATCTTAACAAATTTATTCTTTCAAGTTATCCACAAATTATTCTCTATAAACAAGGGAAGCCCTATGAATCTAGATTAGAACAAGTTAATTCAGGATATAGAGGTGCATTGAAAATGACAATTCTTGAAGAACTTATTCATTCTACCCAGAACAATCTACATGACGAAAATAAAACAGCCGTTATTAATGTAAATTCAATTAATGAAGAACTTGCAAAAATGATTATAGGACTTGATGAATCCACAACATCAAAACTGTATGATTACTTACAATTACAAACTGTTCCAGAAGATTTTCCTATTGCAAAAAAAGCAAATTTGTTCTTTATGTTAAATCCAGATAATTTTATTGTAAATGTTCTAGGTCCAGATGTAATGACATTCACAAAAGTAGAGATTGACCCAAAAATTGCTGAATTTGTTCCAGATTTATTAGATATTTATCAAAGATGGCTGCTTCCTATACAAAAACACCATGCAGCATTTACAACTATGGAAGGAATTGCTGAATTTTCTGTACAAAATATACTTGCTGATGATGCTGATTTCCAGAATTATCTAACTACCTTTATGGGTACAGATTTTTCATCATATCAAGTTCGCAAGAGTATGGGCAAAGATTTTACAGCAAAAATATATGAAAAATTTGGTCATAAAGCATTCAAATTTCTTATTGAAAAACCACCATCTACAAAAGAACTTAAAGAACCTGAATTGTATTTGAAAAGGGATTTATCTACAGGTTCCAATTATGTCAAATGAGCGGAGAGCTTGACCATTTAATTGATGAATGGAAAGCATTCGTTAAAAATGAAAATAAAAATTTAATTCAAAAATGCTTAAAGATTGCTCAGATTTTGGAATATCCAGATCTTGATATTTCTTCATACAGTGAAAAAATAAATGATGTAGGGATTTCGTTAAGGAATTTAATTGTAAAAAGACGAAATCCAACGTATCAAATTTCAATTTTGAATGAATACTTGTTTGATAAATGTGGTTTTCATGGCGAAATGGAGGATTATTACAATCCAAAAAATAATTTTCTAAATCATGTGATTGATAATAAATCAGGAATACCAATTACATTATCAATTATTTATTCTGAAATTGCAAAATTTCTAGATCTAGAAATTAAGATTGTTGGATTTCCTAGTCATGTTATTGTTAAATTTGGGGATGAAATGTTACTAGACCCATTTCATCATGGAAAACTTTTGTCATTGGATGAACTTCAAGAAGTACTGTATAATAATTATGGTGATGAGTTTCAATTATTACCAGAATATCTTAACGAAATTCCAACAGAAATGATTTTAGTACGAATGCTAAGAAATTTAAAAAATTCATACACTGAATCGTATGCATATGGGATGGCAATCAAATGTAATAAGATGATTTTGGTAATATGGCCAGAATCACCAGAAGAAATTAGAGATTTAGGAATAATTGAGAATAAATTAAAAAATTATGAAAAGTCTATTGAATTGTTAAATCATTATTTAGAACTAAACCCAAACGCAGAAGATGTAGACATTATTCTGGAACTAATTAAAGAAAACAGAGAGAAAATTAATTATCGATAATTGATGAAACGTCATGACCCTTCTTTATCATCTTCACTTCATGTCGTGCTAATTCATTTCTAAAAGCATTTTTTATTACATCTACTTCGTTACGCAGTGTTGCAATTTCATCTTCAAGTTTTGAAACACGGTCATAAATTGTCTCTTCTTTGGAATCTTCTGCCATAGACTTTGAAAATAAAAAATGCTTAAAAATGTTGGGGTTTTTTTTGAGGCTAACTCTATAAATCAAATTCTTGATTACAAGATGGACATTTTCCACGTTCTTTACCAATTCCACCTATAATGAAAATTCTACCAATGGTCTTACATAAAGGACACATTCCTGTTGTAACATTTTTTGGTCCAGTTTTAATAATTTTTTGTGATTTTCTTCTTCCCATATAATTAATTTTCAAATCAGCTTTTTAAGTCAATCTTAACTGGCGCGGGGTGAGGGATTTGAACCCCCGAGTTCTTGCGAACATAGGATTAGCAATCCTACGCCCTACCAGGCTAGGCGAACCCCGCACACACGTGCTAATTCAAAACTGTAAATAAACTCATTCTTCTTGAAAACGAGTATAATCTTTCACAATACTTTGTAAAGGCCTTCTCTCGCCTCCAACAATTTTAAGATCTATGGAAATCTTTCCATTTTCAATCTTTACAATATTATAGCTGTTTTCAAAAAATCCTCTTACACGTTCAGAAGAAGTACTGCCAGCATTGGCAATTAGTAAATTATTAAAATCCCATAACCAAGGTCTATGCTTATGACCACATAATACTAAATCTACATCAGAATCTAATGTAGCTCTAAGTACATCACCCGCATCAATTATTGTTAGTTTATCAGCACCAGTATCAGGAATTCCAATTAAATGATGATGCATTGCAAGGATTGTAGTTTTATCTTGAAATTTTTTCATTGTTCGCTCAAGCCAAAGAGTCTGCCTATAACCTACTTCACCATCATCCCTATCTGGTCTAGCAGTTCCTAAAGTTACTAAAATTACATCATCACTTAATTCATTAATTGTTTGAAAGGGAAAGTATTTTTTAAAATGCAAGTAACCTGTGTTTCTATAATCATGATTTCCACTTATTGCAATAATGTTATCTACATTAATCTTTGAAATCAATGCTTTACACTTTTCATATTGCTCCTTTAATCCTTCATTAGTTAAATCACCAGTTATAATTACAGAGTCAGGTTGCAACGAATTAACTTCTTTAATGACTGTTTCAAATACATCCTCCCGAAACTGTGAACCTACATGTATGTCTGATAATTGAACAATTTCCATATTATTTTATTATATTTTACTGATTTAAAATTTTATCATATAGTTAACGTATCTATTTCCACTATCAAGGAATAAATAATTGAAACTTGTTTTTGATGATTATGGGAAAAAAGGCAGTTGTTATCAAAGGAGATGGAATTGGTCCTGAAATAGTAGATTCTATGGTAAACATACTAAATGAATGTAATTTACAATCAGAATTGATTTTTTGTGAGGCAGGTTCAGAACAATGGGAAAAAAATGGAAGTAAAGATGAATCCTATATTCCAGTTTCAACCATGAAAATGCTTGAAGAAGTTGATGCATGTTTTAAAGGACCAACCACTACAATACCAAAACCTGGTGCACCAAGAAGTGTTGCAGTGACATTAAGGCAGAAATTTGAATTATTTGCAAACATCAGACCAGTAAAAACATTCAACAGATTAACACCAAACAGGAATGTTAATTTTGTGTGTTTTAGAGAAGCGACTGAAGGACTCTATACTGGTGTTGAGACACAATTAACAGATGATACAGCAATTGCTATTAGAAAAATTTCAAGAAGTGGATGTACCAGATTTATGAATTCTGCATTAGATTGGGCAAAGCATTATGAATTGAGCAAGATAGTGGCAATTACAAAACGTAACATTCTCAAAAAAACAGATGGTCTTTTCTTTGAAGTAGTAGAAAATTCTTTGAAGGAGTATCCTAACATGGAATTACAAGAGATTTACATTGATAACATGGCTCAACAACTTGTAATTAATCCAGAACAATTTAACAATTCAATTCTAGTTAGTACAAACTTATTCATGGATATTATTTCAGAACTTGCTTCAGGTATTGTGGGTTCAATTGGATTAATCTATTCATCCAATATGGGAAAAGATTATGCTATGTTTGAAGCAGCACATGGCAGTGCACCATCATTCAAGGGACAGAATAAAGTAAATCCAACTGCTACAGTTCTTGCAGGAGCATGGATGGCGGATTATTTGGGTGAGAAAGACATAAGGGATGCAATTTTTTCTGCTACCGACCAGATAATTAATGAGGGAAAATATGTAACATTTGATATCGGAGGAGATGCAACAACAACTCAGATGTCGGAACATATAGCAGAGATTGCAAAATCTAATCTAAGAAAGTAGTCTTTCAACTTTAACTAGAATTAATTCTTCAAAAAATAATTTCTTCTTTGAAATAATTTCTGCAGTAAACTTTTTTGTCGTTACAAAATCAATTAAGCCCATATAATCAGATAGTGATGACGTAACAAAAATAAATTTCCCATCTTTTGAAAGATGATTTAGTGCAGACGATATGATTTCCATTGGAAGTTCTAATCCATCCTTACCACCATCTGTTGCCACATCAATAATTTCATCGGTGGCAAGATATGGAAGATTACAAATTATGAGGTCAAAATTTATTCGTAGTGCATCAGCAGAATTACAACATATTACATTGTCAACCTTGTAGTTTTGATCTCGTAATGTACCGTAGCTAATGTCAGTACCTACAACCAGATTAAATGAATCTTTGAGAATATTAGTAAGATAACCAGATCCACATCCTATGTCTAACGCCAGATTTCCACTTTCATTATCTATATTGTCAGCAAGAAAAAATGTATCTTCTGCAGGTAAATACTGCTTAGAATTATCTAATTTTTTTTGCAAGTTTGATAATTTCATCGTTACTCATCTCTTCTAATCTTAGATCTGATATTATTTTTAATCCTAATTGTTTTCCTATATTCTGAATTTTTTTTCTTCTAAATGAAAAAATTAGATTAACAGATTGGATTAATTCCTTTGAAAATGATAGTTTTCTTGTAAATAACATAATAACAGAATTAATTTTTGGTTGTGGGGAGAAATTTTCTTTTGATACATTTCTTAATATCTTCATATCAAATCCTGATTGTGCTAAAACTGATATTGCCTTTCTATCCCGCCCTGTAGCAAGTAATTTTTCAGCAAAATCATATTGAACCATAATTACACCTGTCGTAAATGTCTGCATTAACATCCATTGAATAGATTTTCTACTTTCAGAATATGGAATATTAGAAACAAAAATATCAAATTTCTCATTTTGTTTAAATCCATCACCTTGCAGAATTTTTAAATTTTTAATAGTTTGAAATTTGTTAATAACTGCCTTGTAAAGCGATTTATCTTTTTCAATTGTGATTACAATTTTGGATTTTGCGCAAAGAAAAGGCAATAAAATTCCTTTCCCAGTTCCAATTTCATAAACAATATCATTTGATGTAATCTTGAGAGAATCAACAATAAATTTTGCTAGATGATCTGATTTTAAAAAGTGCTGACCAAGTTTTTTTCTTTTTATCATCTTTTAACAAAAAGATGAAACTGTGTTTCCCCTGTGATTTCTTCCATAATTCGTTTTGTAATATGATGAACAGGATCTTTAAGACCTGCTCTTTCTTCCATGTCTTGATAGTCTGAAAATTTATTTCTACTAATCTGTTCTAAAATTAGCTTCAAGTATGTTTTACCAATTCCTGGAATTAATTCTAGCGAATGTTTTCTTGGAGTTAGTGGTTGCGCATTATTTACATAATCAACAAAACGTTGTTCATTGTTTTTTACTATAGATTCAACAACACTTGTAACTTCATTCTGGGCAGTGCTCGAAATATTCTCATAATCCAATTTACCTAAAACAGATTGAACTTTTGTTCTTCCTTCTTTTCCTATGTAGATCTTTTCTCCAATTTCAAATATTGAATTCTCAGAACCTAAAATTTCTAATAGTGTCAATCTCTCTTCGCCAACTGCAGTAACAATTATTCCTTCTCTTCCTCTAACTGTTTTAGATCTTGCCTTTGAGGTATAATCTAATACATATGCATACTCTTCGTACTTTCGTGGTTGGGTATTTCCCCTCTCCAAAAAAATCACCTAAAGGAATTAAGAGTTCTCCTTGATAATTTTAAGAATTTTTTCTAGAGTTTCTGACAGAATTAATTTTTTCCAGCCAAAAGTAAAAGAACGCAATTCTGACATTGTTTTTGGGCATATATTGATAATTTCTACTGCCTCTTCTTCACTTAAATTACACTCTTTAATCATACTCTGTTTCATTTTTTTTGCAACATCAGGTTCCATCTTTGAAAACTTTGTAACATAATCAAATGTCCATCGCTGAATTTGATCCATAGTTTCAGGGTTCTGTTCCTGTAAAAGTGCCTTGACTTCAGAAATTGATACTGATTGTTTCTTTTTTATTTCTTCCATTTTTATACACCGAATGGTTTGATATGATCTAATCTAGTGATTAAGGTTTTTGTTTTTTCACCCAATTTTACATGCAAAGTCACGGTTCTCCGACCTACTTCAGTTATAGTCCCTACTTTTCCATGATAGCGTCTATGTGGTAATGCCTTATGCTGAGTTGGGTCTATGATTACTAGTGCTCTTTCACCAACGTTATATTCCCTCAACAAAAAACTTACACCTCTGGGTGCATCCTTTGTCATTACAGCTCTGGACTTATGCCTAAACCCATGAGAACGTCCAGATGGCTTTTTTGTAGTCATAACAAACTAAGGCAAATTTGCCCATATTTTAACACTTACTCAGAATCAATTGATTCTGAATCTAAAACATCAGTTGTTTTTTGTGGTGTTTCATCAGGTGTCATAGTTTCATTTGGTTTAGGTGTTGATTTTGCTGTTTTCTTCTTCTTTGTGTCTGTATCTGGGTCAGTCACTCCTTCTTCACCTAGCGCAAATATTACTTCTTGCTCAGGATGATGTGGACTGTCTACCATTCTGGCAATTCTTTTCTTTCCAGATTTCTTAAAGTAAATTCTGTATGTGCTTGTATGTGCAACAACATTTCCACCAATAGGCTTTGTTGGATCACCAAAAAACTGATCTGGAGAAGACATTACCTGATTTGTCATGATGGAGGCAACATTGTATGTTTCAGCTAATCTAACTAACAAATGAACAAATCTGTTGAGTTTTTGTTGACGTGTAGCAAGCGTTCCTCTTCCAAGGTATTCAGATCTGAATAATCCAACTGCAGAATCAGACACTATAAGTTTGATATTATTCTCAGTAATCATCCTACTTGCTTCTTCAAGTATCAATTGTTGGTGTGAGCTATTATATGCTCTTGCAACTATAATATTATCAAGTGCTTTTTCTGGATCCATTCCATTAGCTTTTGCAATTGATACAATTCTTTCAGGCCTAAATGTATTTTCACTATCCATGTATAATACACCACCTTCAAGTCCACCTTCTTCTTTTGACTTTTGAACTTGGACAGCCATTGTATGACAGAATTGTGTCTTACCACAACCAAATTCTCCATAAACTTCAGTTAGTGCTTGTGTTTCCACACCTCCCTCAAATAGAGTATCTAAACACTCAGTTCCTGTAGTAATTCTACCTATACTTTGTCGTTTTTTGTATAATTCAGATGCACTAACAAAATCTTTAGCAATTAGTCCGCCTTCTACAAGTCCTTCTCTTGCTTTTTCAACTAGTTTTCCTGCTGTATCTATATCCATACCTGTTAGTTCAGCAACTTCCACTGGACCCCTAACAATTAGATCCATTATTGTGTGTACTCCTGCATCGTTTAATTTTCTTGTAGTTACTGGTCCAACACCTGCTAAACTATCTAATCTTAATTCTAATTCATCTGTCATACCGTATCGTACGGTACTCTTGTCTATAAAGGTATTGTTTGATTATTTTTTACATTGAATCATGATTTGACGATTAATGTCTTCTTCGTCTTTTAGAACTTGCTTTATTTTGACCTGGAAGTTTTGTTAAAACAAATCTTTTTTTGAAATTACTTTTATTTCTCAGTTTGGAATTTGTGCCGACAATCTTCCTACCCTCTACTTTAGGGGTCTGACCTCGAACTTTTCCTGCTTTAGTAAGCGAGCCGTGTGTTGCCATAACATTATACCAAAAATAGTGAATTTATGTATTTGGAAAATTACCAATATTGGGCTTTAATCTTTTCGAGAACTCTTTCATGCTCCCTACCCTTACGTCTAGCATATTTCTCCATTGCACCTAAAGGAACTCCCCCTAATGATCTAGCAAGACCATTAAAAGCCAATTTTTTGATACTACCGCCTGCACCATGCTTACCTGTTTTAGTCATGAATTTTTTAATTCCATACTTGAAGTTGTGCTGCCATGTCTTGTACATTACACCTAATTGAGTTGGATCCTGATCTTGACCCATATCATAGAATGCTGATTTTTCTAATAATCCAATTGGAACAAATGTTAATGGTGTAGCAGTAAACATTGAATCTGGTTGCTCTCTTTCAAGTTCACTGATTAATCGTATAGTTTCCCAACCATCCTCAGGCTGTTCATCATTATCTAGACCCATAATTAATGTAAATGCTGGAATCCAATAATTTTCATTTAGCGTCTTAACACCTTCTTTAACTACCCAATGCCATTCATCAGGAGTATAAGGTGCTAATTTTCTATCAGCATATTTTTCAATCAATCTGATACTGCCTGTCTCAAGACCACACTGAATTCCAGTAAGATTATCAGGACCAGCGTTTGTTATTTTTGAAAGACTTGGCAAAAGTCTCTCATCTGCTATTGCTCCTGAAAGAGTTCCATGTGTAGGATTTGTATGTACAACACCAGTTGACATTATTGCTTTAAACAAATCTTCTAATGCATCACGATTTGGTTCCATATTTTTTGAAGTGCCAACATCCATTCCATAAACAAAAATATCATCACTATGAATCCATGCTCTATCCATCCCACCTTTTTTGATATTTACCTCAATTTCTTTTTTCACCTTTTCTGGAGAATAGTATCTTAATGATCTTAATGTTACATCACAAAACTTACATCCACGGCCACATCCACGCATTACTTCAACCATTCCATGCATACTTGGTTCAATAATATTTGGAATCTCATCCAAGTCAGGTCTATCCCAAAAGTTTACAAATCTACCATGAAGTGTTTTATTTTCACGTTTGAATTCTTTTATGTCAACTTTGAAGTCTTTTCTTTTTCGGAAAGGATCCATGTTTTCAAATTGACCATCAATAAGATAATTAAAGAAACGACCAGCGTGTCCATCAATCTCTGGTGCTATACCACCAAGCTCACCTTCTAAAATTGC
>ENA-UPTF01000821-UPTF01000821.1-marine-metagenome-genome-assembly--contig:-NODE-821-length-20810-cov-5.452178_pt1 | contig 20810 bp, 24 predicted proteins | sample MGYA00238166_ERZ767019 | MGnify/ENA primary metagenome ERZ767019 (study PRJEB28930, sample SAMN06266391) | marine metagenome | isolation source: Sea water from 250 m depth | place: Atlantic Ocean | study... | reverse complement strand
TGCTCGCCTATTAAAAGGGAACATGAGCTGGGTTTAGACCGTCGTGAGACAGGTCGGTCTCTGCCTGATGGAAGCGTGGCTGTCTGAGGGGAAGTTGCTCTTAGTACGAGAGGAACAGAGCAGCGTGGCCACTGGTTTACCGGTTGTCTGATAAGGCAGGCCGGGCAGCTAAGCCGTTTGGGTTAAGTGCTGAAAGCATCTAAGCACGAAGCCCATCCCGAGACAAGACAGCCTTTCGTAAGATGAAGGTTTGCAGAAGAAGACTGCGTTGATAGAATGGATGTGTAGATCACAAGCTTCGGCGAGTGGTGAGCATGCCATCACTAATCGACCAACACATCAGCTCGGCCATATACATAGAGACTATACATGACGTTTCATATTTTTAATTTGAATTAGTGGAAACTATACACAAATTTACCATATAGAAGCATTTTAGAATATATGTGGTAATAATCTCCGTTGGTTGACTGTGAGGGGCATCTTGCTTAAAGTCCAGGGAATTTAACTCCAATCCCAACGGCAAATGTCATTCTGTCCTCACAGTTTTATAACTAAAAATTTCAAAAACTCTTTTATCAAGACTGTATTATCATCTTTTATGGCTGATGAAAAATTATCTAAGAATCAAGCTTACGTTTTATTAAATGTGGATTACAAACATCAAAAAAACATTATCAATAAGGCTGAATCATTATCAGCCGTAAAAAATGTCAAGACTATGTATGGCATTTATGATTTAATGATAATCTTAGAATCTGATGATATGGGTGCTATTAAGAAAACAATTGATGAGGATATCCATGATCTTAATGGAATAATAAATATGACATCATTAGTCACTGTTGGTACAAAGGATGTCCATTCAATTTTAGAATAAAAATTGCAAGAATTTGAAATAATAATAGTAGGAGCGGGACCAGCGGGTCTTTCAGCTGGAATATATGTTGCAAGACAAAATGTATCGTGTTTAGTAATCTCAAAAGATTTGGGAGGGCAAATGAATCTGATTCCAAGATTGGAAAATTATCCTGGCGCTATAATGTCAAGCGGGCAAATATTAGCTAAAACACTTGAAACCCAATACTTGTCGTTTAAGGGGGAAATTGTTTATGACACTGTTGAAAAAATTGACGAATCAGATGGAGGTTTCAAAATAAAAACAACTCGTTCTGAGTACAAGGCAAAAGCAATTGTGTTGGCACCAGGTAAAGTACCAAATATGTTAGGTCTTGAAAATGAATCACAGTATTTTAACAAAGGAATTCATTACTGTACAAAATGTGATGCACCATTTTACCAAGGAAGGATCACTGCTTCTATCGGTGTTGGTTCTTATCTTTTAGAATCTGGTTTGTTATTATCACGTATGGCTTCCAAAATGTATCTGATTTTAAAGGGCTCAAAACTTGCGGGTGATAAGGATCTTATTGCAACGTTAGAAAATAATAAAAATATTGAGATTGTCACACAATCATCAGTCAAGGCGATTTCTGGAAATTCTGTTTTACAGCAGATTACATTAGTTGATTCATCTGGGACTGAAAAAATATTGGACGTTGATGCCTTATTTATTGAAATGGGGTCAAAGATCAATCTTGATTATGTTAAACATTTGGTAAAAATAAATACCAAAGGGGAAATTGAAATAGAATCTGGCGGTATGACAAGCCATCCAGCAATATTTGCTGCTGGTGATGCAACTACAATTCCGTATAAACAAATTATTGTTGCATGTGGAGATGGTTCTAATGCTGGACTTTCTGCATTTAATTATATTGAGAAACTAAAAGGCAAGCCAGGTGTACGTGCTGATTGGAAAAAGCAGATAGGTGACCAAGTTTTCCATTACTGACTATGAAGCCTGACAATACAAAGGATTCATTTTTTTCTACTGGAAAACCCAAAAGATTACCATGGTTTTATGCGTTAATTTTGTTAGGAGTTATTGGTTTAATATTCATGTTTAAATGGTTTAGTCAATCCTGAAAACCTAAAACTAATACATTTTAGTTTTCTACCATTTTGTGAGAATACTTTGAATATACTGGAACTTGCTGAAGAATATTATTTACTTACTTTTGCTGTGGTGGTAGGAATTGGGTTATTACAAGGTGCAATAATTGGCAGAGGAATTAGATCACGTTTCCCAAGTTTTAAAAAACATGCACGTGCTGCATCAATTATTCTATTAGCTCTTTTCTCTATTAATGCAATAGCTAGCGTTCTAAAATTTGCAGAACCAGTAAAAATTTCTGCATCTGAATTCGTTATGCCAACAACGGTTGATGAAGTATTTTCATTAATTCTTAATTTGTTAGGAGTTAATGCAGGATTAGGAGCAGTTATTGCAATATTTGTTACTATCACGTTGGCGTTATTTTTGAAGTTGGCAAATATTCACCAAATTATTAGATATTTCATTTTTGTTATAAGTTGTATAGTTTTACTTGTAGCATTACTTGGTAAATTTACTGACTTTGTACCTAGCATATTCCAAATAATGGTTTATGCATTTTATCAATTTGGAATCACACTTGGGCTATTTCTTGTGACTCGCCGTAAGGAATATGATGTTTTTTCAGATCTAAAATAGTTAGAATATATTTTGAGAAAAAGAAAAAGTATGTGGTTACAAGAGTTTTTTTAATCCAGCACATCTGTTTCTAATAGTAACTTCAGTTACGCCTGATGCGATAGAAATCTCTTTTTGAGTTTTATTACCACCTGATGAAATACAAGCTAGGTATAATGCAGCAGCCGCTATTCCCATTGGATCTTTACCAGCTACCATGCCAATTTTTTTTGCCTTATTTAACAAATCAATTGCTTTTCGTTTAGTTTTTTCACCAAGTCCAGCAATGCTTGCAATTCTAGATACACCCTTGACTGGATCAGCAACTGGTATTTTGAGATCAAGTTCTCTAAAAATCAATCTGTAACATCGAGCAACATCTTTTCGTCTAATGTTGATTCCAGATGCAATATCCTCTAATGTTCTAGGTGTTTCTGTATTTCTACAAGCAGCATAAATACACGCAGCCACTAATCCATGAATTGATCTTCCCTTGACAAGGCTTTTTTCAATTGCTTTTCTGTAGATATATGCCGCTTTTTCGATTACCATATCATTTAACGAAAGTTTTGCCTTTAGTTTATCCATCTCACTTAATGCTTGACGAAGATTTCTTTCAGCAGAAGTATGTGCTTGTGAACGATTATCCCATGTTCTAAGTCTGTCAATAGATTTTTTCATAGATGATTCGAGAGGTTTTCCAGTAGCATCCTTGTTTGTAGCGCCAATCATTGTTGATAGTCCCATATCGTGCATTGTAATTGACGTAGCAGAACCAACTCTACTTCTATCAGTGCCTTCATTAGCAAATGAACGCCATTCAGGACCTCCTTCCGTAACTTTTTCTGTTACTACAAATCCACAAAAACTACAAAACAGTTCTCCAGTATTTTCATCTAATACCATTTTTGCTTTGGTACATGAAGGACAACGTTGTTTATTCACTGGTGTGTTGCTCATATTATAATATAGCAAAATTACCTTATAATGATTTATCTACAGTTTAGCGTTGATTTGTGTGTAGGTTGAGCTAATTTACATTCCAAGACTATAGAATGTAAATTTTCAATTAATAATGCTACTTTCTAATTAGGTTAAGAGACAATAACTATAGTTTACTTCTTTCATTGCTGGGTACATTATATTATCTGGGTCGTCTGAGTGACCTAGTCCTAATGAATGGCCCAATTCATGTGTCATGATATATTCAACCGTGTCAGCAGTAAATAACTGAAAACCACCATCACAACCATATCCACCAACGGCAACCTCTACTACACCACGTCCTATGTTTGCATGACCAAGTACACCTTCACCAAGATCTCTTACAACCCACGTTACCCAGGCGCTTGCATCAGATCTTAACTTTGTTTGTTCAAATTTTATAATTACCTTTTTACCGTCCTTAGTAGTAGTTAACTCGTAATCTTCCCAAAATTTAAACGAGTTTTGTAATGATGTTGAATGATCAAAAGGCAAACGAGGTGGTTGTTGATTAACAAAAATTTTGTAGTGAACAATGTATACATCATCATCAGTTAAGTATGCCTTGACGGGCTCGAAATAATCTTTCGGTCTATCAAGAAACTGCCCAAGATTCCATTTATGTGGCTCTTTAAAGTATTTTATTATTACACTATCACTTGGATTTGGATACTCGATGTATCTGCCATCATTTTTTATATCCCTTTTAATTTTTTCTAGATATCGTTTAAACTCCCATGCAGTTTTTTTTAACTCTTTTTCTACCATTTCAGAATTTTTTTGAGTATCCACATTTATCACACCATTTGTAATGAGATATTTTATTCCTGTTAGAAATTCTTTGTCAGATATTTGTCCAACAGACCACCATTCTGCATTATTTTTTATCCAGACAGGAATAATATTCGAAGATTTTTTTTTCACGGTTTCTGAATCTACTTTAATAATTCCATTTTTTGTTAGGTATTGAATTCCTGCAATAAAATCACTGTCACTTATTTTGTCCGATCCCCACCAACCTGCATTAGTTTTGACCCAACTTGGTATTTCATTTATCTCCAAATTTAATAGAAATGAAGGCTTTTCCGTGTATTTGGTAGGATATTTTTTTATGATTTTTTCAAGATGAATAATATAGTTTTTAGCTACAAAATTATCAGGTTCAATTTTTAATGTACGCTCAAAATACTTTTTTGCCTCGTTATATTCTCCAAAATTTCCAAAACCCAGACCCAAACCATTTAACGCTATTACACTGTTCGGATTAATCTCTAATGCTTTGTAAAATTCAAGCATTGATAATTTGTTTGTCTCTAAAATATCATATTTGACAGGATGATTTTCTGTTTCTTGTCCTGCTAATGTTGATTGTAATCTAATATTACTTAGTGCAATACCTTTCAGTTCATGAATTTCTGGATCTGCAGGAAAAATTTCAAGTATGTTATCGTATATTATTATAGATTTTCTATATTCTCCTTTCAATAAATATTGTTCCGCTTCATTAATTAATTCAGTTGCATTATCGGTTTCTTCAGAAAACGCTGGACTCATAAAAAAAATTATCATGAATGAAAAAATAGATAATGATCTTGTAAAATTTTTAACAACATAATTATGCATTGTAATCAAGATTTCACTATAAAAAATTGTAATTAAAATTTATCTACTAATTTTTGTGTGTTATGTCTCCTACAAGCAGCCTTTTACTTTTTTGCCCCTTAGAAATTATTAATGCACCATCATTATCTAATTTTACAGCTTTACCGGTTATTTTATTTTCATTACTTATAACAGAAATATTTTTACCAATAGTAGATGATCTTATTGTCCATTCTGTTATTATTTTTTTAGTATGTCCAGAATTTATCAATTGAAAAATGTTTTCTAACTCATGTAAAAACTGTTTAACCAATGTTATTGGCTTTTCATTTTTTTTGACAAGCGTGTCTACACCATAAAAATTTGGAGTTTTTTTTATACTACTTTCTAATTTGCGTGGGTTAATTTTAAAATTAATACCAATTCCTAAAACTAAATTTTCAATTTTATTTGATTGAACTGATGTGTCAAGTAAAATACCAGCAACCTTTTTTTCTTTTAATAAGATATCATTAGGCCATTTTAATTTTGGTTTAATTTTTAGCGTTTTTTCTATTGCTATACATAGTGCAAGTGATGCAGCAATAGGTACAAGTGTAATATAAGAAATATTGAATTCAGGCTTGGTTATTATGGACATCCAAATTCCGCCAGTTGGGGATTCCCATTTTCTTTTCATTCTTCCTGTTCCATCGGTCTGATGTTTTGATACAACAATAGTACCATTTTCATTATGATTGGAGGCTATCTTGGTAGCAAAATTTTGTGTTGAATCTATTGTATCGAAATAAAATGCTCTCTTTCCCAATAATTTAGTATCCAAATTTTGAGTTATTTCCCACGGCAAAAGCAGATCCGTTGAATCAGTAAGCTTGTATCCCAAATGGTGTTTAGATTCTACTTTGTAACCTAGTGAACGTATTTTTTTTACATGTTTCCAGACAGCAACACGACTAATTTTTAGAACGTCGCTCAAGTCTTGCCCAGAAAGGAATTCAGAATTATGTGACTTTAGGTAAGAAAGAACTTTCAGTATTCCAGTATTATCAAATGATGTATACATCATATGTAATTTATATTAAAAATTATAAAAACTAATTTCTTTAATGAATTATATGATAAAAGATTCTCACACGGATGAAGAAATTAAAGATATTTTTGCCCTAAAAAAAATTGCAGTTATTGGAATGTCAAGACACCCTGTCAAAGCAGCTCATTTTGTCCCAAAATATTTATCTGAACAAGGATTCGATATTACGCCAGTTAACCCTACAGCTAATGAGATATTAGGGAAAAAATGTTATCCTGACATATCTTCAGTACAAGATCCTATTGATATAGTAGATATTTTTCGACCATCAGAACAAGTATTACCAGTAGTTCAAAATGCAATTAAAAAGAAGCCTAAAGTGATTTGGCTGCAGGAAGGCATTCATAATGAGGAAGCTGAAAATCTTGCTAGGGAACACGGAATTGATATTGTTTTTAACAGATGTATGCTAGCAGAGCATCAACGTTTAATGTGATATGTCAGATTCAAATTCCACACAGCTTGTAAAGGAAGTAACAGATCTTGTTGATAAAATGGCTGAGTTATCATACACAACAGCTGAACATCATCCCTACTGGAAATTACTTTATAGTTGTGTAGAGATTTCAAAAATAGTTCTAGAAAGATGGGATGATGAAATTTCTACTGAAGATGCATCTGAGATCCAATGGATGATTTCTGAATTACAGAATTCATTGAATAAATTAAAAGATGAAAAGTAGAATAGTACAGCAGAGATAAATATATTGAAGACAATTTTTTAACCATGCCAATAAAAATCGGTCTTATAGGTAAGACAAATACTGGAAAAACTACTTTCTTTAACTCATCTACTTTATCATCTGATGAAATTTCAACTTATCCTTTTACCACTAAGAAATCGTCAACTTCTACAGGATATGCTATCACACTTTGCGTTCATCCTGAATTTAATGTGATTGATAATCCAAACAATTCTAAATGTGAAGATGGGTGGAGATACATTCCTGTTGAGTTAATTGATTTACCTGGATTGATTAAGGATGCATGGAAAGGAAAGGGTTTGGGTAATCAATTTCTTTCAATCGCATCTCAATCAGATGCATTATTGCATGTAGTGGACGCGTCTGGTAGTATAGATTCTACAGGGAAAATTACTGAGACGGGTTCTGGTGATCCTGTTTCTGACTTTGCTGATATTGAAGAGGAATTGAATATGTGGTATCAAAAAATTCTTGAAGGTAATCGTGACAGATTACAAAAAACAATCAAAACTAGTGATGATAACATAGATGCTTTAACAGAATTATATCAAGGTGTTGGAGTAAAGAGTAATCATGTCAAGGAGGCATTAAAGACCAGCGGGCTTGAGGAAAAAGATATTGAAAATTATGATATGGAAGATAGTAAAAAATTTGCAAGTTATCTAAGAAAAATTTCAAAACCAACTTTGATAGTAGCAAATAAAATTGATGTTAAGGGAGCAGATAAAAATTTTGAGCGACTTCGTGAAAGATATAATGATATGATTGTTATTCCTGCAAGTGCAGATAGTGAGCTTACGCTGAGACGGGCAGAGCAAAAAGAATTAATCAAATACTCACCTGGCTCGGAAAAATTTGATATATTACAGACCAATGAGTTAAATCAAAAACAAAAAGATGCACTTGATTTTATCCAAAGTGATATTATGGGTGAATACATGCGTACTGGCGTTCAATTTGCAATCAATGTAACAGTTTTCAAATTGTTAAAAATGAACTCGATTTATCCAGTAGCATCTCCTGAAAAACTTTCAGATAAAAAGGGACGAATACTTCCGGATCTTGTGTTACTAAAGGATGGTGCTACTGTTACTGATTTGGCAAAAGAGATTCATTCAGATTTAACAAAGGGTCTTCTATATGCAAAAGATTTAAGATATAATTTGAGGGTTCCAACTAATTATCAACTTCGCGACAGAGATGTTATTTGTCTCATAAGTGCATCAAAAAAATAATTATTCTGCTTTTATCCTTTCTTGTTTTATCCATGTTGTTTTATTTTTATGATCAGCAAAAACAATATTCATCTTTGCTATCTGTATCCTAATATTATCTGCCTCTTCAAAGTTTTTTTGCTCTCTATATTCATCTCTTTTCTTTATCATTTGCTTAATTTCATTTTCCTCATCACCTGAAACCTTAATGATTTGTATACCCAATACATCCATCATTCTTTCAAATTCTGGTAAAATTAATTTTGATATTGTTTCAGTAATTTTCTCATCGGCTGCGAGAGAATTTACTTCTTTAACTAATTTATAAAATACAGATAGGGCTAGCGGTGTATTAAAATCATCATTTAATGCAGAATTAAAATCATTCTCACATTTTATTACAAATTTTTCTATGTCTTTTTCATCTACTGTTCCTTCAGCAAATCTTAATTCATAATAGCAAGATTCTATCTGCCTTAATTTTATTATATTTTCTTTGAGAAGCTTTTCTGAATAATCAATTGGCTTTGAGTAGTGGCCTGAAAGGCAGAATAATCTAATAATATTTGGACCCCAGTTTTCTAAAACATGGTTTACAGTTTTTACGTTTCCAAGTGACTTGGACATTTTTTCTCCATTTATGGTTACCATGCCAGCATGCATCCAGATTTTTGCAAATTGTTTTTGTGTTGATGATTCTGATTGTGCAATCTCATTTTCATGGTGTGGGAAAATAAGATCTCTACCTCCACCGTGAATCTCAAAGTTCTCGCCCAGATACTTCAAACTCATTGCAGAGCATTCAATATGCCATCCTGGTCTTCCTTTACCCCATGGGCTATCCCATGACGGGCCAGCATCTGAAAATTTCCATAGCGCAAAGTCTATCGGATTGTTTTTTTCCTCGTCAACTTCCACCCTAGCACCGGAAACTAAATCATCAGTGTGTTTCTTGGATAGTTTTCCATACTCATCAAATTTTAAAACAGAAAAATAAACTCCATTTTTTGTCGTATATGCGTATTTTTTGTCAATAAGATTAGAAATCAAATTTTGCATGTCTTGAATATGGTCAGTCGCCTTTGGATAACTGGTAGCTCTTTTAACATTTAATCCATCAAAATCATCAAAATAATTTTTAGTATATTTAGCAGCAAGTTCCAGAGGTGATATTTTTTCTCGATATGCTCGATCTATTATTTTATCATCAACATCAGTAAAGTTTTGAATAAGTTCTACAGGAATTTTTTGTGATTCTAGGAACCTACGGAGCACGTCAAAAATTATAATTGTTCTTGCATGTCCTATGTGAGCATCGTCGTAAACTGTTACACCACACAAGTAGATTCTAACCTTGTCAGAGAATTCTAACTCTGTTTTTGTATTTCTGAGCGTATCAAAAATTTCCATATTTTGAACCAACTCTCTCAGGCAAAATTCTTTTGTGTTGTGTATTTTGGTACATATGGTAAATCTTTTCCACATCTTTTTTTGAAATACCAGTTACCTTATCCAGAAATTGTTCTACTGTGAAGTTATCCCACTCTTCAATACAATACAATACAGTGTCAATCTTTTCATACGAAATACCAATTTCTTCTTCTGTATCATGCCCTTTCCAGAGGTTGGGGCTGCTTCTTTTAGTGATTATGTTATTCGGCACTCCGATGAATTTTGCAAACTCCCTTAATTGTGTCTTGTAAAGTTCAACAATTGGCAGTATGTCTGCACTTCCATCACCAAATTTGGTGAAATATCCAATAAGGTATTCACTTTTATCGCTTGTACCTAAAACTAGGTAATTTTTAAGATTAGCATAATAGTAAATGATGTTTGCCCTTATCCTGGCTCTTAGATTTCCTAACGCAAGTTTATCTGGTTCTAAGTAGTTTGAATATATTTTATGAATGACATCAATATCGATAAGTTTGTAATCAAGCCCAAGATCACCAATAACTTTTAACGCATCACCGGTTTCACTTGATGGTGATACTGTAGAATCAGGCATCACTAGGGCTAGTGCTTTTTTTCCAAATACTTTTGCAGCTAAATATGCAACCGTTACTGAATCTATCCCACCGCTAAGGCCAAAAACAACACCATCAGCTTTTTTCTGTGAAACCATATTTTTTAGAAACCCCTCGATGTCTTGCTGAATGGTATCGCAATCAGGTGGAGGGCTAAATAATGCTTTAATTTCACTATATTCTTCCATGTATCATCTTTGGACTCTAGGCATAAAAATTGTTATTTGATGCTTGTGACAACTTATTTTTTGATTTAATCAACAATATTACATTCCTGATTTTTTATTGATTTTAAAAAATAATGAACAATGAAAGGTAAGATAATTTTAACGGTCATGATACTTGGCAGTGGGGCTTTTTTCTTATTTTCGGATAGTTTTGATGAATTTATTGGTTCATACGCTAATGCAGCATCTAGCGATATTGAAAATTTGAAAGATATTCCCATTCCATCTGATAAAATCAACGACACGTTTGAAGTAGTTTATGAAAAGCTCGTTGAGGTAAAGCTGTTTGTAAGTGACTTTTTAAAAATTAGTTTATTCTAAATTAACATATATGCCATCGTTTCTTTCTTCAACTGCATATGTTTGAAGCTTAACACCCTTTAGGTAATCTTGCAGCTCACCAGTTTTGATATTATAATGCCAAAAATGTGAAGGGCATTCTACAATATCACCGTCAAGTTTACCCGGCGCAATAGAGCTATCTTGGTGAACACATATTGCATCTAATGCATGATAACCATTTTGATTAAAAATTGCAATTTTTTTACCGTCCATATCAAATTCTTCACCCTTACCAGGTGCTATTGTATTTTTTTCCGTTATTTTTTTCCAAGTCATTATTTATTATCACTAATCCTGTTTAGGTAAAAAGTCTTACAGTTCATGATAGGATTTTATACTCGCTTAAAATCCAATTTTACATTGAGTAAAGTAAAAAATCCAAAGTTAGCAAAAAAAGGTAAGCTTTCTTACGAGTGGGCAAGATCACATATGCAGATTCTGGATAATACTATAAATCGCCTAAAAAAATCAAAACCACTCAAAGGAATAACATTAGGATTTTGTTTACACATAACAAAGGAGACATCGGTCTTACTTGTGGGTGCTAAAGAGTTGGGTGCTAATGTAGCATGTTGTGGTGGTAACCCACTTACCACACAGGATGACATAGCAGCATTTCTTGCTTCCCAGGGGATTCATACATACTGTTGGGCTGGACAAAGTCCTAAGGAATATGATTGGTGTATACAACAAGTTCTAAACCATAAACCACAGATTTTAACCGATGATGGTTCTGACATGAACGTAAAGGCACATTTTGATAAAAAATATAATTCATTAAAAATTTTTGGCGCCACAGAAGAAACAACAGCAGGTGTAAATAGAATCAGAGCTGTTGAGAAACAAGGCAAGCTTCGTTATCCTGTTATTTCTGTTAATGATGCATATACAAAACATATGTTTGATAACAGATATGGGACTGGTCAAAGCACAATAGATGGATATTTGCGAGCTATGAATTTGTTATTCGCATCTAAACGAATTGTAGTTGCAGGTTATGGCTGGGTTGGAAAGGGTGTTGCTGCAAATTGTCGAGGAATGAACGCTAAAGTTATCGTAACAGAGGTGGATCCTGTACGTGCACTAGAAGCCCATATGGATGGTTTTGATGTAATGCCAATGTCACAAGCTGCAAAAATTGGTGAGATCTTTATAACAACAACTGGAATGACTAGCATCATAAGGAAAGAACATATTTTAACAATGAAGGATGGAGCGGTACTTGGAAACGTTGGTCATTTTGATGTTGAAGTTGACTCGAAATTTCTTTTGAAACAGTCAAAATCTGTTAGACAAGTTCGTCCATATCTTGATGAGTGTGTACTAAAAAATGGCAAAAAGGTCTATCTTATCGGTGAGGGTCGAATAGCTAATTTAACAGCCGCAGAAGGTCACCCACCAGAAGTTATGGCGCAATCATTCTCAAACCAACTGCTTTCAATTTTATACATTCTAAAAAACCACAAAAAAATGCCAAAAAAAGTTGTTGCTGTTCCAAAGGAGATAGACAGACAGGTAGCAAGTGATGCCCTGAAAGCTATGAATGTAAAGATTGACAAACTAACAAAGGAACAGATCGAATACATGGGCAGCTGGTAAACTTCAAAGCCGGTTAAACCTGTTTAGATAACAGATCATGGATCTCAAAAAGTTTTTAGTGTTAGCGAATGTGTTTGGAGTCGGGTTTATTCTATTAGTTCTGTTTATGCCTTAATTTTTCAGTTAGGTTTGAAAAAGGGCTTTTTAGTCAAAATATTCTTTACTATAAACTAAATTGACTATACTAAGCTTCTTAACCAAACTTTACAACAACTAATCAAATGAATTCAAAGGCAATCATAACAAGCGCATTACCATACGCAAATGGTGAAATACATCTTGGTCATGTTGCATCTACTTATCTTCCAGCTGATATTACGACAAGATTCCTAAAACAAAAAGGAGTTGAGGCGTATTACATATGTGCATCTGATGATTTTGGAACACCTATTTTGATACAATCTGAGAAAGAAGGAAAAACTCCTGAGGAGTACGTTGAACATTGGAATAAGCGTGATGCTGAAGACTTTGCTGCATTTGATATTGAATTTGATTTCTTTTACAAAACAAGCTCTCTAGAAAATAGGCAGTTTGTTCAGGATGTTTTCAAGAAACTTGAAGATGCTGGTCATATTTATGAAAATGAGATAATACAGTTTTACTGTAATAATGACAAGAAATTTTTGCCTGATAGATATGTAATTGGTACGTGTCCATACTGTAAGGCTATAGAACAATATTCTGATCTATGTGAGAAATGTGGTCGTGTTCCTGAAGAAATTGAAAATCCTCACTGCTCAATTTGTGGTGGAACACCAGTTAAGGAAAAAACAATGCATTATTTTTTCAAACTGAAAAACTTTTCAGATAAACTATCAGAGTATCTTGATGGAAATCAAAATCTACAAAAGGATGTAAAAAAATATGTACAAAACTGGATCAAGGAGGGGCTTACAGATTGGGATATAACACGTGACATATCTTGGGGTGTCTCTGTTCCTGTTGATGGAGTAAATGATAAAGTATTCTACGGTTGGTTTGATAATCACCTTGCATACATATCTTCAGCTGTAAAATTTCTAAATGAAAATGGAAAAGATGGGAAAAAATTTTGGAATGAATCTGATATTTACCACTTTATTGGTAAAGACATAGTATACCATCACTATCTATTTTTACCCGCAATGCGCCTTGGAATTGAAGAGGAATACAAGCTACCTGATTACATTCCTACCAGAGGCCATCTTACGCTACAAGCAAAAAAAATCTCAAAGAGTAGGAATTGGTATATTGGTCTGAAAGATTTTCTGCAGATACTTCCAGCTGATTATCTCAGGTTTTATCTCGTATCAATAAATCCGTATTCACAGGATGATCTTAACTTTGATTGGGATGAGTTCACCACTAAGATAAATTCTGAGTTAATAGGAAATTTGGGTAATTTGGTTAATCGCGCACTTGGATTTACGGTTAAGGCATTTGATGGTATTGTTCCCGATCCGGAGGAATTTGATGACATGGACAAAGAATCAGAGAAAGCAATCAAGGATCTTGGTTCAGAGACTGGTGTATTGATGGAGCAAAACCATCTTGATAGAGCACTGAAAAAGATACTACAATTTTCAGCTCACTTTAATCAATACTTTCAGCATAAAGAACCATGGAAGAAATCTCATGGTACAGGAGCATGCGTGTACCTATCTGTAAACGCGGTTCGAAGCTTGGCAATAGCTATCTATCCTTTTTTGCCAAAATCATCACAAAAAATCTGGGCACAACTTGGAATGGATGGTGATGTTTCAGAACAACCTTTTGATGAAATATCAAATATTACAATAAAACAGGGTCATAAGCTTGGGAAAATATCTCCACTCTTTGAAAAAGTAGAAGAATCTGTTATAGAAGAACAAAAGAAAAAACTCGGTGCGAATATCTAAATTGAAAAAGATATTTCCACGTATATCCACGAGAGGGTTTTACAATCTGGATTCTGGAATAACAATGAAAAACCAATCATATCATTTGTATCCGAAACGAAGTTTTGATGCATTAATTGGGGCAAAAGAGATTACCATAATGATTCATGGTTTGAGAAACAATGCCCCGGGCGCACTCACAAAATTTGTTACTGCAAAAAAGAGATTAACATATCTTGGTTACAAAAATCCAGTCGTGGGGTACAGTTATGACTCAAACACTGCCGGTGCACAATATATCTCGTATGCACTTCATGCTTTACATACAGGTTTGATCATAGCAAAAAAGAATGGAAGAAACTTGGCAAAGTTTGTTACCGATTTTAAACGAAAGAGTCCAGAAACAAAAATCAGGCTTATGGGACATTCACTTGGTGCACATGTGATTTTGAGTATGATAAATAATCTTGCTAGAAATGCTAAAAATAAGGGAATCATTGAGGCAATTTATTTTTTTGGCGGTTCTATTCCTAATGATGCATTAAATCCAAGAAATGGCTCTCATGCGCAAAGAATTGTTGCAACAAAAATAAAAAACTACTACAGTCCAGATGATGAAGTTCTTCGTCTTGCAGATAATTGGAATTGGGTAAATACACCAATTGGCTACAGAGGTGCACGGGGAAAAACAATATCAAAATATTCTCAAACAATGGTAAAACCAAAAAATCATCGATTTGCAAGTTATGCAGCAGTTCTTAGGTCTTTTCCATGAAATCAGTAAACTTTGCTGTTCTTGGCGAACAAACAATTGCAAATGATTTTGGAAAAAAAGGAACTGTGACAGATCTTACAGTTTACGATAGGAAGGAATCTGATATTATCAGGACATGGGTTGTTCCAAATGGATTCCCAGAAAAAATTCAGCCACTGTTACAAGCAATAAACATTTCAGAGTATGTTATTTTCTATGTTGCATCGCTTGACAGATACACTGGTGAACAAATTCTCGCACTTGATATGCTAAAGAAAAAAGATGGTATCTTAAGCCATTCTTACGAAGTTGATGAAAACAGATTGAATTCTATGATTAAGGGCACTGTTTTACAAAACTACAGAAAGATAGATTCACCAAACATTAAGGAGGAATTAGCAAAATTCCCACCAGTTTCAAACGATGGTCCCATACAGATTGTAATTGATCATTCTTTTGACGTTAAGGGTGTTGGAACAGTGGTTTTAGGGAAGGTCTTACAGGGAACAGTGAATCAATATGACAATCTAAAGCATTTACCATCTGGGGCTGATGTTATGATAAAATCAATTCAGATGCATGATGATGACGTAAAGAGTGCAGTTTGTCCAGCCAGAGTTGGACTATCACTGAAAGGAATCAAGCCTAGTGAAGTTGGAAGAGGTGATATCATCACTTCTGATGAATCACTTGAAGTAAAATCTGAGCTTGAGGTTGATTTCAAACAATCACCATTCTACAAGGGAGAAATTTCTGAAAATCAGATGTGTCTTGTTTGTATTGGGTTACAGATAAAGGCAGCAAAGTTTTCTTCAGTTTCACCCGTTAAACTAACACTTGACAAGCCGATTATTTGCTCGAAAAATGATATCTGTCTTTTCATAAAGCCTGAATCAGTTTCTGTACGTGTAATTGGTAGTGGTAAAATCAATTAGCTTCAAATGTAGATTTAAACAATAATACTCATGAAACCATTAAGAGCATGCCCAATTTGTACAAATTGTGGCTCAAAAAAATTTGAACGTATTTCAGACACACCAGTTACTGTACGTTGTAAGAATTGTAACAAAATAATCAAAGTGTGATTTAAGTTATATCGGTAATATTAAAAAAGGAATTGGAAGTATGATCTAAAATGGTTGAGGATTCAAATATTGATGAAGAAAATAAACAACCCAAAAAAGAATCTGATCTTGTAAAATTTTTAAAGAAGAGATCGTTCATTTATCTTGCATGTGCTGTTGTATTTGTAGTATTTTTTGTTCCAGAGATGCTTCAACCTGATGATTTAGAAAAAATACAAATTGACAAATGTGTTGGTGATGAACAAATTACTGCATGTGAAATTGTAAAATCATACAAGGGAACTGATAACGAAGGCTCTACTTTGCTTGAGACAGTAATAAGGCAAGTTGAAAATGCTTATCCTACTGAAAGAATACTTAAACATAAAGACACTTCTTTAGTAATTTCTGCAATTGACGTTATGGAAGAAATACAGAAACAAACTGAACCGTCTAGCCGAGAATCTTTTGCCAAAGTTTTTGAGAAGTTAACTCCAAGTGGACTATCACCAGATGATCGTTTTTATGAAGTCAGTTTTGTTTTTCAAACACATGATTGGGACGGAGAGTATGTTTGGTGGGTAAATATTGATACAAATGAAATACTTGGGTTTAATGCTGGTGCTAACAGGATGTTGAATATTGTAGATGATTATGACTAAAATTAATCTTATAGGATAGCTTGTTGTAAGAACTTTATGACACTTCCTGCAAAGCCAAAATCAAATTTACCAAAAAAAAAGATTTTAATCGGTTCTGGTTTGGGTGGCCTTGCAGTTATTGTTGCTGTAATAATTTTTCTAGCATTTCCAAGTCCTACTACATATAATGAGCCGGAAAACGGAGTCTGTTGTTATTCAATTATGGTTGATCCTACAAAAGAACAACAAAGTCTTTTTGTTATAGCTAGAGTATTGGTACAAAATACTGGAACCCAACCTTTGACAAATCTTACAGTTGATTATGGTGACGGTGATAGAGACTTTATTGGAACGTTGAATCCAGGGAAAGCTATTATTCTGTCACCGCCTAGTGACAACCCACTTCAATATGTTACAGTAACTGCTGATGGCGGCATCTATGAATTCAAGGCGTACAGAGAACCAGTTGCCATGCCTGGGATGATGGGTTCTTAATCATGAAATACTAAATAAAATCTAAAATTAATGATTGGTAATGAAATTTTTAACTTCTGGAAAAGTAAAAGATGTGTATGATCTTGAAGATGGAAATTTATTATTCAAATTTAGCAATAGGGTTTCAGCTTATGATGTAAAATTCAAAGACGAAATTCCTAAAAAAGGAGAAGTTCTTTGTAAATTTGCAGAATTTTGGTTTCAAAAACTAGATGTACCAAATCATTTTGTAAAAACTAATTCGGAAACAGAAATCACTGTTAAAAAAATGAATATGCTACCAATTGAATGTGTTGTACGTGGTTATTTTTATGGAAGTATGGTTTCACGATGGAAAAATAATGAAATTACTTTAGATGGTAATACGTCCACAGAATTAGCATCAGAACTGCCTAAACCAGTTTTTGATCCAACAACAAAGTCATCTCATGATGTACCTGTGAATAAAACTGAGGCAATTTCTCAACAACTTGTTACTAGTAAAGAATTTGATTTACTATCAACAAAATCAATTGAAATTTATCAGGCTATGAGAATAATCGCAGATGAAGCTGGTTTTATCCTTGCTGATCTTAAGCTAGAATTTGGTAAATTGAATAATGAAATTTTACTTGGTGATTCAATAGGTCCTGATGAATTCCGTTTGTGGCCTAAAGATTCTTACAAAATTGGAAAAACACAGGAAACTTATGATAAGCAGCTTTTACGTGACTGGTTAACTGAACATGGATATCAAAAAGAATTTGATGATGCGCGTGCTAACAATGAAGAACCAGTTGCGCCATCAATTCCAGCTGAATTGATAGCAAAAATGACTGAGCGGTATGTCATTGCATACGAACATATGACTGGAAGAACACTTTAACTCGATTATTATTTTGCCTGTTTTGCGTTATTTACACATCAGAACGCTTTATTTCCTGAAAATCCAGAAATTTTTGTTATATACTAAATATTTAGTATTATAACTAAATTAATTATAATACTATTAGTTAATTAATAGCATTATGAAATTTATGCTAATGAATAAAAAAATATGAGTTATTGATATTTTAGCCATAAACTACGAGTAAAACATGTGTCAGTATTACTAGAAAAAAAAATTAGAGTGAATAATATTCTAACTATAGATACTATATGTGCAAAAGCTATTGAGGATGAGATAAGAACAAAAATTTTACAATTATTGTATAAAAAACGACTAAACGCAGTACAAATTACTAATAGGATCAAAAAACTAGGTTACAAAAAGGCCTTAACAACAATCCGTCATCATATTGAAATTCTTAAAAATGCAGGTCTGATTGAAGTGATAAAAATTGATGAATCTAGGGGAGGGATTACCAAATATTACGGAACATCTACCAAACTTTTAGCTTTTACTACACCCATAGATTTTGAGAAAAAATATTCTTCAGTGATTCAATTAACGACATCAAAACTTGAAAAAGTACTAAACTTAGTTTTGAAAAAAACTGCGAGATCTCGAAAGTTAAACAAGGCAGAATACAATGATTATATCATGATGGAGATTTTTAACCGCGCTATGACTAGTCTGTTAGAAAAAAACTAATCATTCAACCTCTATAATCATTTTTCCTACTGTTTGGTATTTTTGTAAAATTTTCACAAAATCTCTTGGAATATCATCTGATGCTTTATCACAATTTATAGCAATAGTTCTAGAACATGTAAATGCACTTTTTCTCAAAACAATATCTTTTGCATGTTTTAATGTAAGTTTTTCAGATCCTTTTCCATGAATTGAAAACTTTTTGCCGCCAGCTTTGATCGTAAATGTTATGTTTGAATCTGGATTTTGTATCATTTTTTTGAATTTTTCTGGTAAATCTTTGCACGCTAAATCAGAATCAACTCCTATAATACAATCTCCATTAACTGTTAATTCAGAATCTTTTGTGATTTCTATGGTTTTTTGATGTAGTGAAAGTATATTGTGATGACCCTTGAATGGGATCTCAACTCTCATATTTTTTATTAAAAATGGTGAAATAAATATTAGATTCTTGCTAACGATCATATGGATCTAAAAGCAGAGAGGCTGTTTCAGGGTGCTAATCTGATATTTATTGCAACAGTCAATTCAGATGGTTCCCCACAATTGACACCTGTTTGGGGAAATTATGAAGATGGTCATATTCTAATTAATACTGCAGAAGGCAGAATTAAGCATAAAAATATTTTAAATGATAACAGAGTTGCTGTTTCGGTAGTTGATTATAATAACCCATTAATCATGACAACAATTCAAGGCAAAGCAGTTCAAATTATTCCGGATTATGATTATGAGCATATTAACAAATTAACTATGCTGTATATGGGAATAAAGGAATATCCATACAAAAAGAAAAATGAAAAACGAATTACAGTAAAGATAAAGCCTGAAAGAGTTTTTGTGATGCCTGAAATACATAATCCACCTGGATAATTTCATATATTTCTAAACTCGAATTTAGAAATATACTATTTAGAGTACGTGAAGCTGTTTGGATTACAACTGTTTTAACAGTATGATTATTTGGTATTTACAACTAATTTTGATAGGAAATAAAAAAATAAAATTAGGCGGTTTTAACGCTTAGGTGATTTTCTACCTTTTACGCTTTTTTGCGCCGCCTTTTTTCTTTTTGGTGCCACCACGTTTGCGTTTTGCGGCTGCTTTCTTAGCAGCTGCACTTCTCTTACGCTTTGCAGCGGCAGCTTTACGAGCAGCTGTTTTCTTAGCAGCATTTCGTTTTCTTGTGCGTGCAGCTTTCTTAGCTGCAGCACTGCGTTTGGCTTTAGATGTTGCCATTAATTTTTCGCTATGTTATTGTGTCTTATGTGGTAGAAGTCACGTAATTTTGCTCAATTACAGCATTTTTTTGACACAATTTTTTTTTCCGATCATGGTTTTTGGCCAAAAAAGGGGGGTTTAGCGTTTAGGCATAACTCAAAAAGATATCTAATTTCTTTAGGAGCTAGCAGGGTGTTTTTAGTGTTGGATCGTATATTTACGAATAAGTGTTAAACCCCCCCTGTTTTAGACCATTTTTGAAAAAATCACATACTTCGTAATACATCGATCTTATACAGGGGGTTTAACATCCAGTCACGATAAACAAAATATCAATTTAAAACGCTTTATACAGAAATTGGCTGGTTTTATCACTAATTTCCATGATCTGGACTAATGTTTTTGTGAAACTTGGCTGGTTTAATTGCTCTTTTTTATCTAATACAATGTAAACCCCTACCTTTTTCTTACCATCTTCATCAAAAAATTTGTTAATTGCTTTTATTGAATAGCAAAAATCTGTGATTTTTTTCTCAAAGTTTTCTTTTTCCTTTTCATTCAATTTCAAAAATCTCATCATCTGATTATTTTTTAGAGGAATTTTTATCCCAATTACCAGGATGTTGACCTGCTGTTTTGGCTCAAAAATTTCTAGATTGTTACCAAATGTATCTACATTTTTTATTATGATTTTGAAATTGTCTTCTTCGGTTTTTGCTTCATTGAATGAATAATTTTCTTGAACTAGCCAACGCTCAACATTATCACGTAAATTAGTCATAGTCACATTTTATCATAATGTCTCAACACATAAATTTATTATATTTCTAAACTCGAAT
>ENA-UPTF01000820-UPTF01000820.1-marine-metagenome-genome-assembly--contig:-NODE-820-length-20828-cov-4.538817_pt1 | contig 20828 bp, 14 predicted proteins | sample MGYA00238166_ERZ767019 | MGnify/ENA primary metagenome ERZ767019 (study PRJEB28930, sample SAMN06266391) | marine metagenome | isolation source: Sea water from 250 m depth | place: Atlantic Ocean | study... | reverse complement strand
TCCAGAAAGTACTGCCAGGTTTCCTCCTCCATCGAGGTATTTTTCAACGGCATCATAAGCCCTCGCGGACCAATACTCACTGTGCCCGGAGATAATAACAGTTTTATAGCCATTTATAAGACTAGGATGACGGTCGAGATCGAGATCGGTAATAACATCGTATTCATAAGAATTTTCATCTAACCAAAGGTGTAAAAAGCGCTCGTTACGAGTCCATTGGCTAAAAATTTGTGATCCCCGAGAGGTTTTGTATGGTCCAGCGGATGGCCACGGCATATTAACCCCCATTTGAAAAGTGGGCTGATTGTATTTGTGCTGAAAATACATATTATAATTTGGTAATTTAGAATTGCTTTTGTTTAGTCTATGAATGCTTTCGCGGCCCCAATCTACCAGACCAGCTTTATGATTGTCTGCGAAAGGCATACAGCTATAGGCCAACCATGTATTCGTCGCACAAAGAACGAGGATTTTTTTGGGTGCTTGTCTCTTTGGTCGCCTGACGACAAAGGTACTGTCATATTCTTTACCACTAAAATTAAAACGACCCACATAAATTCCTTGTTTTGCATCACTAGGGATTTTAAAAGAGTGAGCAATGGGCCATTGACAATTATAGAGATCATCCGTTGCTAGCCGTAAAGCCTGACCACGCTGGTCATCTTTATTTGGCATATACTTTTGATCAAAGCGCTTTAACTTGCGGCCATTGAAAGAAGGGCCTCCCACCATCCAGGTACCGTTATTGATAATTCGCCCATGATGCTTATTCCCAGAACTGTCGTTGATCACCAGTCCAATCTCTTCATCCAAGAGCCAAGTAGCGATTATGTCGCCTTGTGGTTTTTCTAAGGCCTGAGCTTTATAGTGCTGGGCAATATTAATTGAATTACGATAAATTGTGCTCTGAGCAATATCACCATCGAAGGCTTTGCCGATAGAATCAACGGCGTAGTTGATTTTTTTACTGGATGCTCTGGTTGCCAGTTTTCCATTGATCCACAACTGCCTCTCTTTTTTATTTGCTATGGCCACTATATGATACCACTTATACTTCTTGAGAGTCACATCACTGCTAAGCTCAGCGAATTTCACTTTACCTTTATCGAGTGTTAGCCAGTCCTTGAAAATTGAACCACTGAGATTAAAAGGCCTTATCCATGTTTCTGCACAAAATGGTGGCGATATATTAAGCGAGAGATCAATTTTAATATAAGACCCCAGCTGGACTCGCTGTAACCTTGCAGGAGATTCTTTGTAATAAATAACAATATCTTTTGAGGAGCTATCAGGGTCAATGCCGAGTTGAACGATAGAGAATTTGTAAGGAGTATCGGCACTGACCCTGAAATTCACGGTTTGTCCTAACTCTACACTCTTTTCCGAATACGCATGGACTCCTTTCACTTCTATAGACTCTGGAACTTCACTTATGTTTACCGCCTTTTCCAGAGCCTGCGCAGAGGATTCCAGCGCTTCACTGCGCTCGTCGATTGCCATGCTGCCTCCTTTGTACATAGTGTATTTCAGTCATTCATAACTCCCTATAAAAATAGATAGCTGTACCTTAACGCTCCACCTTAATCTGAGATGTTAACAAGTTATTGCACAGTCCTGGATATCATTATTTGTGAACATAACACCTAAGCCTACCATATGTAAAAATTATTATTTTATTGATGATGGGATGTTTTACAATTGGGAAAAAATATTTTTTATCTTCCTTTCTTCTTTGCTGGTACTGGGAACCATTAACTTTTTGATGCTTACAGTTCAACGTGGTGATGCCAGCAGGTGGTTTAGACGTTTTAGATTGAGAATGTCCCACTGGCTGAATACAACACTTAAGTTATTACTCCTGCCTGAAAGCCGCAAAGGTCGAAAACATTCCAATTGCATATAAGCCTGCTCCAAGGAAAAACACGAAATTAGGTGTTCCGATAAGCTCATACGCTCCCCAGCCAATGACAGGACCAAAAGCCATTCCCAGATCGTTTGCAGTGGCATAACGGACAAAAACCTTTGCGCCCAGACGACTGGCTTCAGCAGATAAGACCGTCGATAGGGCAGTGCCGCACGCGAAAAATACAATCATACCCAAAGCCAGGCCCGCAAGGTTTTCACTTAAGTTCAACAGTAACATAACAATCAGCCCAACAAGAAAACAAAGTGGCGCGCCAAGGCGTATTCCGGTTCGATCAATAAGCGCCCCGTAAATTGGTGCACCCAACGTTTCAAGCACCCAGCGGCAGCCCAACAGAAGACCATTAAGTGTTGCAATCCCTACAACAAAACCCATTAGATCAACTTCAGTGCCATATCGACTAAGCAAGATAAAACCAAGCGTTGACATAATCAGACCCGGCCCAACACTACCAATACAGAATCCACAGCAAAGCAATGCGGAGTACCGTGTGGAGGACTGATTTTTTTGTTGCTGATCGGTGATGATGCTGCTGCTCGTTTGTAGACCAGATCTCATCGCGAAAGGTACTGCAAACAACGAAAAGAGACAGAACAGAGCCAGCGTTGTGCTAAAACCAATTAGATCAAAGAGAATGCCACCAAGGACGATGCCGAGTACACTGCCAATTCGTGAAATGCCATTGTAAAAACCCATCATCTGACCCAGGTTCTGAGGTTCCGTTGATGAGGCCACGCCCATCACGCTGATGTGGCGGATAAAGGAAAAACAGAGTCCCCATAGACAGCGAGCAATAAATAGCACCAGAAACGATGAGATATAGGCATAGGCTAACGACAGCAAAGCCCCCAGTGTCAGACTCAAAACAAACATTAGATTTACAGGGAACCTGTCTACCAGACGCTCTGCGAGGTGGTTGGTTAGGAGCCGAACCCACCGATTCGCGGAGAGCAGTATGCCAACCTGGATTGGCAGGAGTCCGATTTCCTGGAAATAGAGTGGCAGCAGCGCATACAACGCCTGGTCACCCAAAATAGAGAGTGCTGTTATAGTTCCGGTGAAAACGGTTGTTCGGGAAGGTCGCCTTAGCATTCTTTAAACTCAAATTAATTATAGATTCCTGGTACTACCATATGGGCTGACGTCACACAAGGTTGACTTGGGTAGCCTGAGTGCTTACATTCAACGCCAGTTACTGTTTTGTAAGAGCTTACCGGAGTAGATGCGTGTCATCCACGTACATTATCATCTTCAGACTTTTTAACGATCCTGGTTTCGACAATTTCTCGATTGGCAGACGGTCGTAAAAGGTCTGACAAAAAAATAAAAAAAGGGGACTTTCCTTAAGAAAATTCAAACTATTACTGCTATGAATACTTGTGGCCTTTTGCAGTAAGATAGTCTATTCCGAAGAGGAGCTTGAGGAGGTTGTCGTTAAAGGTTCCTACCTGAAGCGAACAGCCGCTGACTCACCTTCACCGGTTTCCGAGATGACAGCCGGAGAAATCGAAGATATTGGTGCAGCCGATATTGCGGAAATTGTTCAGTCTATACTCTGATCGTCGGGCAGTCAAAAGCGAACCGCCACCTTCCGCATTCAGGAAGGTTACGATCATAGTTACTATTTTATTGTATCTTTTATCCGAGACCACATTAATTTTCACTCGGAACATTTAAAATAAATCTCAACTTAAATAGGATGCTAAAAGAATTCTGAATTCATAGGCAACTCCTCTCTAAAAATAATCGTTTTGATCGAATCAAATAAAGAATTCAACCAATTTTGTTGCTCTTCCTTGAAATGGTTGATTTTCTTTTTTTGAAATCATCCTGAAGTTCCAGGCCCAGTCCTGGTCCTTCTGGGACGGTGATTTTCCCCTCCTTGATGGGAGGGAGTTGGGTGACGATTTCATCATACCAGCCATAATAAAATGCCCTCACGATTTCCTGGACATAAGCATTTTTCGTAGATTGGCAAAAATGGACTGAAGCTGTCAGGACAACAGGCCCATTACAATCATGAGCAGCAACAGGAGTTTGATACGCTCCTGCCAAAGCTGCGCATCGACGTGCTTCGGTTAATCCTCCGCACCATCCCAGGTCCAGAATGAGAAGCCCAAGAGCACCTGTGTCTAGGAAAATCTTGAAATCATCCACTCCTCCCCGAGTTTCTCCCAGTGCGATTCTGGAACGGACCGCCCCTTTAAGCCCTCTGACTCCATCTGCATTAGTTAGAAAGACAGGATCTTCGATCCATCGCATCCCTATTTCGTCAAGAGCCTTACAGATAATCAGAGATTCTGGCAGGTTCCACATCCCATGGAGTTCCGCACTCAACTGCATTTTGTCTCCATATTTTTTCTTTATCAGTTCAAAGGGTTTGAGTGCTTTTGACAATTCATAAGGTCCAATAAACTGTCCTAGAGTTGCTTCAGCCGCATAATCGAAGGGCCAGATTTTCATCGAATCAATTCCCATTTCCAGCAAACTGGCTGCAAGTGAAACAGGATCATTGAGAAAGCTGTTCAGATCATCAAACTCTTCTTGCTTTACATGTTTGTCCAGACCAAAATTATCGGTGCTTCCTAATTTGGGACCACGGACATAACGGTTTCCTGCACAGGTGTTGTACACAGGAATCTGATGACGGATCCTGCCTCCAAGCAAAATGGCTAAGGGAAGATTGACTGATTTCCCTAGAGCATCCCAGAGAGCAATATCCAGTGCAGAACGGGCCCGAAGTTCCATCCCTGCACCAACAAAACCAAGATATGGCTTCGACTTATGATGAACCAACTCGATGTCTTCTGCAGGAAGGCCAAGAACCATCGGGGCCAAATTAGAATGGATATACGCTTCAACAGCTTCTGCTGCAAAAAAAGTTTCACCAAGCCCTGTGACCCCATCCTTTGTTTTTACTTCAAGCCATAGCAGGTTGGGCTGTTCTTCGGAGCGGTAGGTAATAAGTTCGGTGATGGTGGACATTATTTATATAATTTTTTTCAGATTTTTTATCTTCATTAATTTGATCAGAATTTATCCCAAGAAGTGAATTAAATTTTTGAAGCTACTCTAAACAATAAAAGTTTTTTTAATATAATAAAAGATTTGAAATATATTTTAAATATTTTAAAAACTTGACAAGAATCTATGTTACAAATATATTCTGATTTTTATAGAAAAAAACGTCCGAATGCTATATAAAACGCAATTGTCCAGTTTTTCAAAAAGAAAAAAGGACTAACTAAATCAAAAGGAGACTATTATGAAAAAAACATTAATTCTAGGGGCAGCTCTATTGCTGCTAATCCCTGCACTAACCGCATTCGGAGGGCAGCGAAAAGTACTCAAGGTGGGAGTGCAAATGTTTGGCAAGATTTTTGACCCGGCAGCCAAGTATAATAACAGAACCGCCCAATATCACATCAACTTGCACGACGGGCTTGTTCGCCTCAGTACCATGGGAGTGCCTTACAAAGTTTTACCTGCATTAGCGACAAGCTGGAAAGAGATTTCCCCCACCGTGACGGAGTTCAAGCTTCGGCAAGGGGCGAAGTTTTGGGACGGAACTTATATCACTGCTGAGGATGTGAAGTGGTCGCTGGAAAGGTCCATTAACCAGGATCATCCAGCCTACTCATCCGCCTTCGGACGTGTTCTGTACAACTTCGAGAAAGTAGAGATAGTAAATGCATCGACGGTCCGGGTCCATAATAGGAAGCCCGACCCGTTAAAGTACGTCATGTTGGCCCAAACAACGTCTGCGATTCTGTCAAAAAAAGCATTCGACGCGGCCGCAAGTCCGGAAGATTTTTTCACGAGCCCCGTTGGAGCCGGGCCCTACAGGATCGCTGATTTCAAACAGGATTCGTATGTTAAATTTGAATCTTGGGATGGTTACTGGGGCGAAAAACCACCATTGGAAGAACTCTGGTACTATGGTATAAAGGAACCAACTTCGAGAATCACAGCACTCGTCAACGGTGAAGTCGATTTTATCGTGGACATTCCACCGGACATGAAAAGCGCGATGGATGGAAAAAAGGGAATCAAGTCTCAGGGAGTCACTTTGGACATGTTCTACGCTTGGATGTTTAACATGACTCGCCATCCGTTAAAGGACCAACGAATTCGCAAGGCTATTTCCCTGGCCATCGATCGAGATGCACTCAACCAGGGATTGTATGGAGGCAAGGGTGTCACTCCCACCAGCCACCATTATCCGGGACGTACCGGCTATATTCCGGGCTGGAAAATCTACGAGTACAACCCAGATAAAGCCAGGCAACTGCTTAAAGAGGCTAACTATGATGGATCTGTGGTCGAATTAAGTGACTGCCACTACTACTACCTGTATAACGATCTGGCGACTCAGGCGATGGCGAAAATGTTGGAAAAAGTCGGAATCAATGCAAAGGTAGTAACATATGGTCCCGGTAGTTGGCCGCCGAAGGATCCTGTAGAGAAGTATAATATGGTGCGATGCTGGTCGAATCCAATGTATTTCCCCGATATGATGGGAGGAGTCGATCCTCACTGGGCTCCGTCGAGCTGGCCATACAGACAGGGGCAGCAGCCGGTAATAGCCGAAGGAGGGGAATTACATGAGTTGTACATCGGTCTCTACAAAAAAGCTCGCTACGATACAGATCCGGAGAGGAGGAAGCGGTACTTCAAACAGTTTGTCGAGTTCCTTGAAGATGAGGTGACCCCATTCATTATAGGGTACCAACCACACTTGTTCTTCGGTATGGACGAGGATATCGTGTTCGAGGCGCCCGCAAACTATCGGCCCTATACAATGCCCTTCCGAGCCGGCGATGTAACATTTAAGTAGCTGATTCATATTGTATAGCACCCACGGATAACCGTGGAATGTGTGATGAATTATAACCTATGCAGGGGCACTTCTTTCGTTAGAGGTGCCCTTTGTTTTTTATGGAGGTCAAAATGTTTCAACCAAGGAGGCTTTAAGAGGTGGGAGGATTCTTAATACGGCGTGGTCTGAAAACGTTGCTCACGTTGCTTGTAGTTGTCACGGTCGTTTTTTTACTGACTCGGCTCAGCGGAAACCCTTTCGAGATGGAGTATCAAGAAGAAGGTCTCACACCCGAAATGATGCAGAAACTTGAGGAGTACTACGGGCTCAACGAGCCGGTGTGGAAGCAGTACTTAATCTATTTACGCGAGCTCGCGCAGGGCAACGCCGGAAAGAGCGTCACGACCTACGCCGGGAAGCCTGTCACAACGGTTTACTGGCAGGCAATTAAAATGACCGGCAAACTGATAGTCTGGTGTTTTTTCTTGGGCATTTTGTTTGGAGTACCACTGGGGATTATCGGAGCAGTCAAAAGGAATACAGCGATCGGGGAAGCTGCAATGGCTTTTGCCTTTATAGGATACGCCTTCCCGGACTTTGTGATAGCAATCGGACTGATCCTGATTTTTAGTTATAATCTCGGCTGGCTTCCAAGCATGGGAGATGCAACCCCGGCACACTTAGTTATGCCGGTTATCACATTGTCAATTCGCAGGATGGCGGCCATCTCACGCTTCACACGCAGTTCCATGCTCGATGTGATGTCTCAGGATTACATCAGAACAGCGCGGGGAAAAGGCCTGACGGAAAGAATCGTCACCTACAAACACGCCCTGCGCAACAGCCTCATTCCTGTAGTAACAATCTTTGGGGCCCAGTTATCCGGTCTAATTGCCGGTTCGATAGTCATAGAAACTGTATTTTCCCGGCCAGGGTTCGGCTTTACCCTGATCGCGGCGGTCACGGCTAAAGACTACCCCCTTGTTCAATTTGGTGTACTTATTGTGGCAGTTATAGTAATCACGATAAACCTTATCGTGGACATTCTCTACGGCGTAATTGACCCTCGAATACGGACGGAGGCATAGCACGGGATGGGAAACCAAGACAGTACAGCATCTGCAAAATTCCATGTAACCAAAAACAGTTTTGGGGTGAAGATCCTAGAGCTTCAGCCTAGCGTCGGGCTCTTTCTGAGAATCATCATCGTTCACGCTCTTGCAACATTGTTCGCAGAATGGGTTAGACCGCGGATCCTTACAAGCCGGATCTGCTCACCTGGAACCAACCCCCAAGCCTTCTATATGCTTTATTCACATCATTCTAGAGATTTAATTCCATGAAAAAGACACCAGTTAGTAGTAACGCCAGTTCTCCCCGCAAGGTTCTTCTGATCACAGCTGACCAGTGGAGGGGGGACTGTTTTGGGATTGCCGGTCACCCTGTGGTCAAAACACCAAATCTGGACCGTCTGGCTTCAGAAGGAGTGATATTCAATAAGCATTATTGTCAGGCAGTTCCATGTGGCCCCTCACGTGCGTCTTTATTTACAGGGATGTACCTGATGAACCATCGTAGTGTGAATAACGGCACCCCACTCGATAGACATTTCACCAACCTTGCTTTGGAGTGTCGAAAGGGAGCCTTCGAACCGACTCTTTTCGGTTACACAGACACCTCTATGGATCCCAGGGGGCTTCATCCGAACGATCCAGATCTGAAAACCTACAAGAACATGCTTCCTGGAATGATTGCTGGAGTAAAAATAAATAATGACACTCAGAAAGCATGGATCAGCTGGCTGAAAAACAGGGGCTACTCCAAAGAGCTGAACATAGATAACATTTTCCTGACCGAACCGGGGAATTCTGGAATTGACCGGGATTCCTTCACTTCCGCACCTACACTCTATGACAGGGATCACAGTGATACAGCCTTTTTGACGGACTCTCTCCTGGAATGGTTCAACACCCGTGAAGAAGAGGACTGGTTTGTTCATCTTTCCTACTTGCGTCCACATCCACCCTATGTAGCACCGGAACCCTACAATACTCTTTATGATCCCGAAAAGCTTTCACCTGCACTTCGTGCGCAAAGTCTTGAAGAGGAAGGCAGTCAGCATCCCTTGCTTCCTTTACTTCATGAAATGTTTACCAGAAAAGATTTTTTTGGAGGTTCCTCTAGCTCTCCAGTGGCAAAAGCGTCTGATGAGGAGTTTCTGCAAGCAAAAGCAACCTATTATGGGCTGATGACTGAAGTCGATGATCAACTGGGAAGGATTTTTGAGTACCTTAAGGCTACAGGTCAATACGAGTCCACTCTGATTGTGTTTACGAGTGATCATGGAGAACAGTTAGGAGATCATTATATATTTGGTAAAATGAGCTATTTTGATGCGTCTTATCGCATTCCACTCATCATTCGTCCACCATATGGAGCCTCTGATCAAAATGAGATGGTTCAGCAATTTACAGAATCTGTGGACGTGATGCCGACCATCCTTGATTGTTTGGAATTAGAGGTTCCAGACCAATGTGACGGAGTATCTTTGGTACCTTTCCTAAAGGGGGAAACTCCTCAAAATTGGCGGGAAGAGGTCCATTCAGAGATGGATTTCCGCAGTATCGGTTCCCATCAAAAGATGTTTGAGCAACGCTTAGGTTTACTTCCGGATCAATGTAGTTTGGCTATCATACGTGATGATGAATACAAATATGTTCACATGACAGCATTGCCTCCCCTTTTTTTTGATTTGAAACGGGACCCTGGAGAATTCATGAACAGGATAGAGGATCCTGACTACAGTGAATTGGTTCTAAAATACTCTGGAAAAATGATTTCCTGGATGATGAATCATAGAGATCGTGTACTGGCCAACATTAATATCGCGCACGGGAAGTTGATCCACTGGCAGGGGCCAAGAAATTGATTTTTGAGTTAAGAGATGGAGATCAGGTTATACCTCCTTGGATTTAATACTGAATCAACTATCACTAGATACATGTATATAGAGGCATTTTAAATGACGGGTAAACTAATAGTCTGGTGTTTTTTCATGGGCATCTTGTTTGGAGTACCGCTTGGGATTATCGGAGCGATCAAGAGGAATATAGCGATCGGGCAGGGGCTAATAGACTCTAGAATACAAACTGAGGAGGCATAGCTGCATGGAAAACCAAGACAGTACAGCACCTGCAAAAGCCCATGTAACCAAAAAGAGTTTTTGGAAGAAGATCCGAGAGCTTCGGCCGAGCGTCAAGTTCTCTCTGGTCATCATCATCGTTCTCTCTTTTATGACAATTTTCGCCGAATGGGTGGTGCCGCATGATCCTTACGAGCCGGACCTACTCTTCCGGAACAAACCCCCAAGCCTTCAAAATGTTTTAGGAACGGATCAAATCGGGCGGGACACGCTGAGTCGGACAATCTACGCCATCCGGACAAGTGTAGGCATCGCTTTATACGGGGTGTTCTCTGCCACGTTTATCGGAATAATGATGGGTATATCAGCCGGCTTTATCGGAGGGTGGACAGACAGAATAATCAGCTCAATCATCGACTTCTTCTATGCAGTGCCGTACTTACTGATGATGCTTGTGGGGATCGTTATTTTGGGAAGAGAAACCTGGGTTCTGATTGTTTTAATCAGCTTTGCACGTTGGCACGACACCGCCCGTCTTGTCCGTGGACAGGTCTTCTCTCTGCGGGAAGTGCCGGCCATCGAAGCTGCGGTCGCTTTAGGGAGCTCCCGTTGGCGTGTTGCCTTCAGGCACATCCTACCGAACCTCACCTCTATCATCGTGGTTGACATGTCGATCAAATTTCCATCGCTAATCCTACTGGAGTCTACACTATCGTTCCTTGGGGTCGGAGTGCAGCCACCTATCGCATCGCTGGGGTCCATGGTAGGTGCTGGGAGGAATTATCTGATCAACAATCCGATACTTTGCCTGGCACCCGCTTTAACCATGGTGACCATCGTGATGTGCTTTCAGGTGCTAGGCGACTGGATTCGGGACACTTCCGATGTGCGGTACTCCGATTGAGGGAATTAAATGAGCTCTGAAATTCTATCTACACATAGGGATGACACAGAGGAAGCCGTACTTGAAATCCGGGATCTGAGAGTAAGTTTCGAAATGGATACAGGCACCGTTAAGGCGGTCAATGGCGCAAACTTCAACATAGGACGCGGTGAAACCGTTTGTGTGGTCGGAGAGACAGGAGCTGGAAAAAGCGTTACCGCTTTCTCCGTGATGCGGTTGCTCGGTGCAGGTGGTGTATCGCAGAGGGCAAGTTTGGACGGGGACATCGTTTTCAGGCCGGGGGACGGTAAGGAGTATCACATCTTATCGTTAGAAACACAGGAAATGCTGGCAATCCGGGGGCGCCATATCTCGATGATCTACCAAGAGCCGATGAACAGCCTGAATCCTGTGTATTCCTGCGGAGATCAAATCGCTGAAGTTCTGGTCTATCATGATCAAAAAACGAAAAAAGAGGCGATGTCTGCTGCTGAGGAAATTCTAGATTTGGTGGGAATCCCCGATATCAGACGCGTGCTCAAGTCGTATCCGCACGAGTTGTCGGGTGGCATGCAACAGAGGGTTATGATTGCGATGGCTCTGGTTCTTCACCCCACGCTGTTGATCACCGACGAGCCTACAACCGCGATTGATGTAACGATTCAGGCCCAGATTCTCAACCTTTTGCAACAGATCCAACAAACTTCCGGTACGTCTATTCTGTTTATCACTCACGACGTAAGTGTTGTGGCGCAGATTGCCGACCGGGTCGTAGTCATGTATGCAGGGTATACCGTAGAGATCGGCTCGGTTTATGATGTGTTCCGCAATCCGTTGCATCCCTATACCAAGGGGCTGTTGAAATCGATACCGAAACAGCTAAAGCCTGGAGAAAAGCCTGAGCGCCTGAGACCTATTCCAGGGACCGTACCCAATCCGGCAGCCCTTCCGTCGGGATGCCCGTTTCACACCAGATGCGATTCGGCGGACGAGCGCTGCAGGGAATCCATGCCGGGCATCGACACTGCGGAGACGGGTCAGACGGTGATGTGCTGGCGCTGGCAAGAACTGCAGTAGGCATTTTGATGGACCAAAAAGGAATTTTGATGGACTCTACACCAATTGTCGTAACCAAAAACCTCTGCAAATGGCACACTTCGCGGAGCTTGTTTTATGGCTCGAAGAAGGGCGTGGTCAAGGCAGTGCAGGACGTCAGTTTGTCAATAAACACAGGCGAAACACTGGGGCTGGTTGGAGAAAGCGGTTCAGGGAAGACCACGTTGGGCCGCACGATACTTCAGCTTGAGAAGCCGACCTCGGGGATCGTCCAGTTCAAGGGACGTGATCTAACCACAATAACAAAAAAACAGTTGCAGGCGTTGCGACAAGAAATGCAAATCGTTTTTCAAGATCCCTACGCCTCGCTGGAAGCCAGGATGAATGTAGGCGATATTATCTCAGAAGGTCTGGATATCCACAAGTTGGGTACAAAAGATGAACGCAGGGAACGTGTGGAAGAACTGTTGGGTGTTGTCGGCCTGGCCCCGGAATATTCTGTACGCTATCCGCATGAGTTTTCGGGCGGGCAACGTCAACGCATCTCTATCGCGAGAGCCCTTGCTCTCAATCCTGATTTCCTCGTTGCAGACGAAGCGGTATCGGCATTGGACATATCGGTCCGAGCCCAGGTAATAAACCTTCTTATCGACCTTTCAAAAGAGTTTGGCTTGACGATGGTCTTTATTTCGCACGACCTGTCGGTTGTGCAGCATATATCGGATCGGGTTGCAGTGATGTACCTGGGGCGGATCATGGAACTCGCCGACAAGGAAACATTATACAATCGACCAAAGCATCCGTATACGCAGGCGCTCTTAGAGGCGGTCCCAAAGCCCGATCCCTCACAGCGCGAAAAGTTCAGGGTATTGTCTGGCGATATTCCCAGTCCCGTCAACCCGCCTTCCGGATGTGTGTTCCGTACCCGTTGTCCGAAAGCTATCGATGATTGTTCAGCTGTTGTGCCCGAGTCGAGGGAGATCGAACCCGGTCATTTCGTGGCCTGTATTCGGGTGTAGTGCTCTATTTTGCAAATCATAAAACTCGAATTCACTTCAAGTTCATGATGCTCATCCCCTTAAGCAGTCCTCCGACTTCAAATGGAGAGTACTATTAAAAAAAGCAGGTCATATGAAGGCTCCTCCCGCTGTCCTGGGAACCTTCTGCGCATGAACTTCTGTTTCAAGTGGAACCAAGATCTACGATGAACTAACATTCAACTTGGACCACTAAAAGGGGCAGGTCAATATAGCTTTGAGGAAGTGAAACCTATTCCTCAAATGGGGCTTCTCCTTGAATTCATCGGTGTTTCCGTCTCATTCTTGAAGTCATGATTTTTTTTGATTCCTCGGAACCATCATGGAAGGTACCAAATAAACGGTCCCAGGGCGTGGAACGGTGCCCGTAGTTACATTCAAAGTAGCGGTGGTGCAGGTAGTGATAATATTCCATTTGTATTTTGGACTTGTTGACCACGATCTTGTCATACCCACTGTGGCTCCATGTCGGGCTGATGCCAGTAACCATCAGATGGTAAAATGCATGAAAGGGGTGAGAGGGAATGATCCAGTGGATGATCACGCCTGATAAATAAATCAGGTGTTCGATAGGATGCATAGAAAAACCAGAAAAAGGTCCAGTGTTGGTGTTTTTGTGATGAAGATAGTGCGCGGAATCGTAAAGCGGTTTCCAGTGGAGCAGCCTGTGAGAAAAATAGAAGTGATGATTGCGGATATGAGGAATGAGGAGAAACAAAATTATGATATAGACAGGAGATTCCAGCCATTCCACCGGGAAGAGGATATAGCCATTGGCAAACATCCAGTAAGTGAAAGCTTCATAAATCGTCCAGATGCCACAACCACTAACGGCACCAAAAAAAATATTTTCTCGAGTCTGGTCACTAAATAAGAAGCGGGGATCGTTTTTCCTCAAGCCCTTTTTGTTGAATTGAAACAGGGATCCTTGACCCTTTTTGATGTAGAGCCAAAAATGCACAGTTCCTGTGACTAGAAAAATTAGTGCAACGTTGCGTATGTAAAGCGTCAATATCCAGTCCCATGAAAAAATCTTCATGTAAGTCAAACTTGGGGTCAGAAAAAACCAAACGACGAGACCAAGGCATGTATGTAAAAGTTGTATTGGAGCGAAAAGATAGTCTTTCAGCCACTTGAGGGCCATCAGTGGCTTGAATGGCCAATTGTACAAACCACCGTCTTTTGAGATAACAGCTGGTTCCCAATCTACGGAAACCGATTGACTGTTCGTTGTTGCTATTTTCATCAATGGTTCCTTGCTAAAGGTAAGAACACATGGATCTTAAATTATATTATTTATACAGTCAATAAATTTTTCAAAAAAAAGAGGTTAAGAAGGTATTAGTTAAAATGCCAAAGTGAAGTTTTGGAGGTATTCAGGAGCACCCCTGATCCAGTAACATCAGTATGAAATAAAAAATATCTTTAGTCTATTTTAGCCACTGATAAGAAGATTTGTGGGCTGAAGTATGAGGATCAATGAGGAGGTCCATGTATTAATCCTGTCCAGGCGAAATTGAGCGTTTTGAGAATTACGGCTTTATACAGGAATCGATATTTTTACCTAAGTCCTTGCCTGTAAAGCAGCCAATATAGTACACTTGTTGGTGTTGCTCGAATGGGCTGGTAATTAATGTGAAATGTCCTGCAAGTTGAAACAGAAAGAGTTGCTGCAATATTACTTTCGATCGTTATTTTGGTTTTAGTTTCAGAATTGTTTTCTGTATTTGCTAGGGAACTTGTAATGAAAATGAAAAAAACTATTTAATCGGGAATTATTTTATGACTAAAGAAAAACTCCAACTGAATGAAATTGAATATACTTGGCCGAAAAAGCCTGTAGTCGTTGTTTGTATCGACGGTGGTGATCCGGAGTACATTGATTCAGGCATTGAGGATGGCATCATCCCAAACATCGAGGGATTTGTGAAAAATGGTTTTTATGCCGTTGCAAAGGGATCCATGCCAAGTTTCACATGTCCGAACAACATGTCCATCGTTACTGGAAGCGAACCTGTGACCCATGGAATTTCAGGTAACTTTTACCTGGACCGTTCTACAGGTGAACCAGTGGTGATGACTGGACCGGAATTACTTCGGACTTGTTCCATTATGAGTGAGTTCTCGAGAAAGGGTGCCAGGGTCGTTTCCATCACTGCAAAAGACAAGTTGCGCAGACAGCTTCAAAAAGGAATGGATCTCTCAGGGGGATCTGTGAGTATGTCATCTCAGTTTGCTGATCAATGTACCTTGAAGGAAAATGGAATCGAGGATTCACTTGAATTCGTAGGGCGACCACAACCAGATATGTATTCAGCAGAATTATCACTCTTTGTCTTGGATGCGGGGATAAAATTACTTGAAGAACGACGTCCGGATATTCTTTATCTGTCGCTCACTGACTTCATTCAGCACACTCATGCTCCAGGGACCCCAGTTGCCAATCAATTCTATAGCGATATGGATGCACGCTTTGGTCGTTTGAGGGAACTCGGTGCGGTGGTTGCGTTGACTGCAGATCATGGAATGGGAGACAAGGCCGATGAAAACGGCGAACCAAATGTAATTTGGCTTCAGGATGTTCTGGATAAGGAACTCGGAGAAGGTTTAACTAAGGTTATCTGTCCAATTACGGATGCTTTCGTTGGACATCATGGTTCTCTCGGGGGGTTCGTTAGGGTCTACATTACAGGTGAAACTAAACGTGAGCGGATCCTAGAAATAACTGAAAACATAACTGGCATTGAGAAAGTCTGGACGGCCGAGAAAGTTGCAGAAGAATTGGAACTACCCGTAGACCGTGAAGGAGACATTGCGATTGCAGGAGATAAAAAAACGGTAATAGGTGGTCGTCAATTGGATCATGATCTCTCGGCTCTTAAAGGACAAAGGCTTCGAACGCATGGAAGTCTTCATGAAGCTCATGTTCCTATTGTGCTGAGTGAACCCTTGAATGATGCTTATGCCAGAAAGGCAGAACAAATTCCATTGCGAAGCAATCAAATTTTTGATTTTGCTATTAATGGTTTGAACTAAAAACAAGTAAACATAAGAAGGATAGAAAGGATTTATCATGACTGCTCCAAATTTGGGATTTTCTCCCAAGGGACTGTACATAGGAGGTAAATGGGTTGATAGCGGCAAGGGGAAGAAGTTTTCAAGCATCAATCCTTCTAACCGCGAACATCTTGGGGAAGTTCCTTTAGCAGAAAAAGAAGATGTAAATAGAGCCGTCAAAGCTGCGAACCAAGCATTTCAGGATTGGAGTCGAATGCCGATCAAGGAACGCGCAGGATTTCTTGTCAATCTTGCAGATAAACTCATGGAACACAGAGATGAATTAGGTTTGATGGACTGTGTGGATTCGGGTAATGCTATTTCAGGCATGAAAGGAGATGTAGACTGGTCTTCAGATACTCTGAAATATTTTGCAGGTCTAATTACTGAAATCAAAGGTGAAACTCTTTCAGAAAAACCAGGTCATCTTAATTTTACCCGCAGACAGCCTTATGGTGTTGTAGCTAAGATCAATCCCTTCAATCATCCACTGCGTTTTTGTGCTGAAAAATCTGCTGCTGCCCTAGCTGCAGGCAATACCGTTGTGGTTAAAGCATCTGAACAGGCACCTTTGTCGAGCCTCAGATTTGCTGAAATCTGTGAAGAAGTACTACCTGCAGGTGTGGTTAATGTTCTGACTGGAGATGCAGTTTGTGGTGATGCCATGGTTCGTCACCCAGATATCCGCCGTGTTGGGTTAGTTGGTTCAGTTGCGACAGGAAAAATCATAGCAAAATCTGCTGCAGAAGATCTGACCCATGTGACCCTTGAACTGGGAGGAAAGAACCCGATCATAATCTTCCCTGATGCGGACCCCAAAAAAGCTGCAGGCTATGCCGTTAAGGGTATGAACATGAATCGCCAAGGTCAGTCATGCAGTTCTACTTCAAGAGTTTTGGTTCATCAGGATCTACATGATGCAGTAATCGAAGAGATGGTTAAGTTGGTGGAAGACCTTCCAGTTGGGTTGCCATGGATAGAAGATAATGAACTAGGACCCATTGTTTCTGAACTTCAGTACAACAAGATCCTGGATTTTATTTCTTCGGCAAAAACAGAAGGGGCCCAGTTGGTAACGGGAGGCAGTTCCCCGAAAGATGAGGAACTGAAGAACGGTTTTTTCATTCAACCAACGATCTTTGACCGGGTTAAACCGGAAATGAGGATCGGAAAAGAAGAGATTTTTGGACCTGTTATGTCCGTGTTTGAATGGAATGACTTTGAAGCAATGCTTTCAATGGTCAATGGAGTTGAATACGGACTTACAGCCATGATAGTTACAGACAATCTTAAAATGGCGATGGAAACCGCTGATCGAGTTGAAGCAGGATATGTATGGATCAATTCAACAGGACGCTATCTCGGTGCACCTTATGGGGGATGGAAAGCAAGTGGTCTCGGACAGGAGGAATGCTTGGACGAACTAATCAGCTATACACGAATTAAAAATGTCAATATGCGATGGTAAACATCATAAAAGATAAGTGAAACTTTCAATTCCGGATTGCTGATTAGGACTATTGACGCGACAACTTGCTAGGTATAAGCTTAAAAAACTTTTGTAATTCGGCACATTCCTTTTAATCAAATTTTTATAAAGTAATTGAATTATCACTTGAATCGATAGTAATGATTCACTATTAATATTTACCGATCATTAAAACTGCGTGATAATTTCCTTTTACGTTTTTTCTTGAAGCATTTGATGAAATGGGAACAATAAATTCAAAGGAGTGAAAACACTATGGTGAGATCAATCACATGCGCTTTTATTGGCCTGGGTCAAATGGGGCGTGAACTTTGTGGAAGAATTGGCAATGCAGGATTTCCAACGCTTGCATATGATGTGAACCCTGAAGCAGCGAAGTATGCTGAAGATCAATTTGAAAACGTCACTCAATCCGATTTGTTAAATGCTCTAAAGAATTCGTCGGTAGTTTTCACCTGTCTCCCAAACTCCAACTTGGTGCGCGAAATAGTCGATAAAATGCTCCATCAGGAAGGAATTCTTGACAATGTTCAATACTGGATCGACACCACGTCCGGGTACCCTGGTGAATCACAAAGAATAGCATCAGATCTCAAATCACAGGGTGTTGTGTTTTTTGACTGCGCTGTTTCAGGAGGGCCTGCAGGAGCAGCTGCAGGGACTCTTACTGCAATGGTAGGAGGAGATCAAGATTCCTTTACTGAAGTGGAAAACATCATTTCATCCTTTGCAAAAAACATTGTTCATCTTGGTCCGAGTGGGGCAGGTCATGCTGTAAAAGCAGTTAATAATACATTGCTAGCAGCGAATATCTGCAGCGTTTCCGAGGGTTTAATTGCATTGAAAAAGTATGGAATTCCCCTGGATGTTGCGCTGAAAGCAATTAACACTTCCTCAGGCCGATCCTGGGTTACACAACAGAGAATGCCTGAGCATGTGTTGACCCGAGGGTTTGATTATGGCTTTTCCCTTGGTTTGTTATGCAAAGATGTTGACACCTGTATGGGAATGTTGCAGGAAAGCAGTTTACCTGCACCTTCACTCAGGTCTACACGGGAGTTGATACAAATTGCAAAAAATATCCTGGGAGATGAATCGGATCATTTGGAAATCGCTAAAATAATAGAAGATTGGTCAGGAGAAACAATCGAATGAGTTTTAACTTAAACGGTTTATTGTGTTTTAAGAAAATCAAAACCTAATTACAATAGAGATCAATGGGTAACCAATTTGAATAGTTTACACCCGGGGCAGTTTGAAAGTTCTGCTCCTGCCATCTTCACGGCGCACATCGTCTACAAAACAAAACCCCCCAAACTGGATTTCAACCGACTCGAAAAAAGTATTGTCAAAGTGAGTCAATTAATCGAATTTTTTATAATTAACTCCAAACAAACCCGGATTCCGGTTAAAGGGACATATCATAATTATTGGCATACCAAGTATACTTATAATCATAGCCAATTATATTACTTGTCCCGGAGTTTGTTTGGGCACAGGTAAATGGACTTCTTTCCCGCGGTTACTGGCTTAACCCTTGCGATCTGGTTGAAAAGGGGTCAACTAAGTTTATTGTTTATATCAGGAGGACATCAATAGTGGCACAACCAACCGTAAGAAACGTACTGTTCATCACCGCGGACCAGTGGCGCGGAGACACCCTTGGCGCCGTCGGCCATCCCTGCGTCAAAACTCCGAACCTCGACCGACTCGCCGCCGATGGAGTGCTGTTTAGCAGGCATTATGCCCAGGGAGCTCCCTGCGCCCCGAGCCGGGCCTCGTTGCTGACCGGGTTGTACATGTTCAATCACCGGGTCGTCTTTAACGGCCCGCCCCTCGATCGCCGATTCACCAACGTGGCGCTGGAGGCGCGCAAGGCGGGCTACAATCCGATACTCATAGGGCACACCAGCACTGCCCTGGACCCGAGGACCCTGGAGCCGGGAGATCCGCTGCTCGAGACCTACCAAGGGGTGCTTCCGGGGTTTAAGGAGATCGCCAATCACAACACCTCGTGGCTTGCTTGGCTTAAAGGGCGGGGATACGAGGGGCTCCAGAGCACCAAGGATGCCTATAAACAGGTCCCTAACTACCCTGGCGCCGAGAAGCGCGGATACACCTATTCGCCGCCGGCTTACAGCGCCGAGGAGAGCGAAACTGCCTTTGCCGCCGGTGAAGCGCTCAACTGGATCGCCGTCAACGGCAAACGCCCCTGGTTCCTCCACCTTTCGTTCCATCGTCCGCACCCACCCTTCGTGGCACCAGAGCCTTATAACAAGATGTACGACCCGGGCGATGTTCCCACCCCGCGCCGCGCGACGTCCCCCGAGGACGAGGACGCTCAGCACCCGTATCTCTCCCTGATGATCGAGAACCATCGGCGCAAATCGTATCTGCTCAACCACAACGGCCGGGAAGCAGACATTGACGACTTTACCATCCTCCAGGCCCGAGCCTCCTACTATGGGCTGATGAGCGAGGTCGACCACCATGTCGGACGCATCATCGATCAATTGAAAGGCTCCGGCCAATACGACCAAACCCTCATCATCTTCACTTCCGATCATGGTGAGCACCTCGGCGATCACCACTTGCATGGCAAGCACGGGTATTTCGACGAAGCCTTTCACATCCCCCTTATCATCCGCGACCCCGAGGCGGCGTCGAAGGGAGGTCGGGGGAGCAAGATCGATGCGTTTACCGAGAACGTAGACATCATGCCAGCCATTCTTGACTGGCTCGGCCTGGAGGTTCCGGTGCAATGCGACGGCGCGACACTCATGCCATTCATCAGAGGTGAGACTCCGGACAAATGGCGGTCCGAGGCGCACTGGGAGTTCGATTGGCGACACGTGCCGTTTTTATCGGGTGAAAACGGCCTCGGGCTCCAGCCCGACCAATGCCACTTAGCCGCGATCCGTGACGAAAAATACAAATACGTGCATTTCCCAGCCTTGCCGTCGTTGCTCTTCGATCTTAAAAAGGACCCTGACCAACTCGTTAACTTAGCCGACGATCCGGCCTATGCAGACATACACCTCGACTACACCAAGAAGATGCTCTCCTGGCGCATGACCCATGAGGATCGTATTCTCGCAAACATGTTTCTCGACGTCGGTGGCGTCCGAGAATGGAGGGGGCCGAGATATTGACTTCATTAATTATTAAAAAAATATACTATCACTAATAAATTAGAAGAAGTTAAAAATGAGAGGTTAAAATTTATAGTTCATGGTGGGTGGCGGTGATACCAGGCATCGTGATTTTCCTGACCACCATGTCGATCAGCCTTATTGGAGACTGGCTTCGGGACAGACTGGACCCCACGCTCACAAACACAGCAAATTAACCCTGATGGCAGTTTTCTGTCTGGAAGCAATTGGAATAGACACTATTCCAATTGCTTCCAGACAGAAAACTG
>ENA-UPTF01000819-UPTF01000819.1-marine-metagenome-genome-assembly--contig:-NODE-819-length-20829-cov-3.181573_pt1 | contig 20829 bp, 35 predicted proteins | sample MGYA00238166_ERZ767019 | MGnify/ENA primary metagenome ERZ767019 (study PRJEB28930, sample SAMN06266391) | marine metagenome | isolation source: Sea water from 250 m depth | place: Atlantic Ocean | study... | reverse complement strand
TCGTGACCGGCAGGTATACCTATATCGACGATGGTAATTTCCCCACATGCCGCACTTCCAGGATAGTGAATATTCCCAATCTTGGGATATCCAAACGCAACAGTTCGATCTGCAAAGAGTGTTAATGGATCAATTTGACCCGAATCGGCATCAACTCCCGAAGGAACGTCGGCTGCAATGACTTTTCTTTCAGGCGGAGCAAAGTCTGTAACCAGCTTCAGGTATTCTGCCAGGCTACCCTCTATCCTACGATTAACACCCGTCCCAAGAATTGCATCAATTATCAAATAAGTATTTTGGACAACCTCCAACAGGTCAGAGGGTGTTTCTACCTTAACAACAATAACACCAGCATTGAGCGCGTTAAACAATCGAGTGTCAGGAACAGGTCGACTACCTAAAATGGCCGCGTAAACCTTTGCGCCAGCCTTTACAAGATGACCCGCGGCAACTAGCCCATCGGAACCGTTGTTACCTGGACCTATCAAGGCAAGACATTTAAGTCCAGTAACCACCCCAACACTTGATATAGCTGCCTTTGCCAACTCATATCCAGCGTTGTCCATTAAAGTGTGACTATCAACCCCATTTTCACTGGAGAGAGTCTCTATCTGTCTCATTTGAGACGCTGTCACTAGTTTGATTTTCGGCATGATTGTCTTGTGCCTGAACTAGGCCGGAGTCACGCGAATAAGATTAGAAATGCCCATGCTGAATACTAATTCTTTATTACCCAATTTTAAGGTTATGACCCCACGAGCATTAGACAAATCAGTAATTTGTATACGTGCACCCGGCAGAAAATCATTATCCACAAAATATCCTAGTAACTCCATATCATCTTCTGGAAGCATGTCTACTAGATAATCGTGGCTCACCTTTGCCTTATTTAAAGAAACCGAGGAATTATTGGAAACATAGTTACTGCCAGGTATGGGATGACCAAAAGGGCAGGTCGTAGGGTGACCCAAAATATCTACAACACGTGACTCCAGATAAGGGGAAAAAGCGTGTTCGAGCCTATGCGCTTCTTCATGTGCACGCTTAAGATCAACTTTCAACACATCTACGGCAAGTCTCTCAGCTAATCTATGCCTACGTAATATGCTTTCTGCTTCCGTGAGACCAGACTTAGTAAGAGATATTTCTTTCTCAGAACTGGTAGTTACCAGTTTTTCTCGGGTCATTCTTCTGATCATTGCAGAAACAGACGGCAATGAGGTTCCCAATCCTTCTCCCATGGGCAAACTTTTAAAATGCTCAGACAATTGAACAGCAGTTACTCTAGTGTCCTGTTCCTGGAGACGAATTATGGAGAGCAAATAGTTCTCCATTGCCATTGATAACCTATTTTCACGAGTTGTGCTCATAACTATATTTCCAATGGATCTAGTCTAGAATGCTCAACCACCCATCTAACATAAACTTTATGTGGCCTGGGACCCGAATATCGGTAATAGGATCGAGTAAAGCATTATCACCAAAGTAACCCTTTGCTCCGCATTTAGAGCTCCCTATCGTTTTGTATACTGCTTTGCCTTACGAGCTCTTTTGAGTCCCGGTTTCTTACGTTCCTTAACCCGAGAATCACGTGTCAGTAAACCAGCTTTCTTGAGCTCTCCCCTGTATCTCCCATCTTCGACCTGCGATAGTGCTCGCGAGATACCATGGCGCAGAGCTCCTGCTCTGCCATTAACTCCCCCGCCAGAGACTTTCGCAACAACGCGAAATCTCCCTTGAGTGTTTGTAACTGTAAATGGCTCATTAATTATTTGCTGCCAGATACTATATGGAAACGCATCTTCCATAAGCTTTTCGTCAACCACAATAGGACCAGCATCAGGATAAAGTCTAACCTGCGCAACTGCAGTTTTCCGCTTCCCCACCGCATATGTATATGCCTGTTCAACCACTGATTATTCCTCCTGAATACTTTAAATACTATTCGGCCGTATCTTGGTTCTGACTTACCTGTGCACTGTGCGGGTGACTTTCCCCAGCATAAACCTTCAATCGTGAAAGCATCCTTTTCCCAGGTGTATTTTTTGGAAGCATACCTTTAACAGACTGCTGAATAACTCTTTCAGGATAGGTAACCAAGAGTTCTTGCAGAGTAGTTTCTTTGAGTCCCCCGTGATATCCACTATGCCTGTAATACTTCTTCTGTTCCAACTTACTTCCTGTGACTCTTATTTTTTCAGCGTTTATAACAACCACATAATCCCCGGTGTTAAGGTAAGGCACATATCCAGCACGATGTTTACCCTGCAAGAGAGTGGCTATTTCAGAACTGAGTCTTCCAAGGGTCTTACCATCAGCGTTCACAACTCTCCACTCAGGTTTTAACTCTGCATTTTTTGGTTGATACATTTTTTGTCTGATTGCCATTACCAAATCCTATCCTTAACAGCTATATTTCCCTTTTGAAGGAGGAAATCCATCATATCGTACTTCCTCCAAACTCAATCCTTGCGGGGGTAGGGAGTGAGCTATTTTATCACTATTACGCCCAACCATACGATCTAAGTCATCCATTGAGATTATTTTCCTCCCCACATCAACAAGAGCACCCATCATACGCCTCACTTGATGCGGCAGGAATGCATTTCCCTCTACTGTGTAATCTATAACAGGACCTTCTTGACATATCTCAGACCTAATAATCCTCCTGACGGTAGTCGCGCCATCTATGTTCAATGGACCTGAGAATTTTCTAAAATCATGGGTCCCTAAATAAATATCCGCCCCTTCACACATAGCTGTGAAATCTAATTTTCCACTAATCTGGGTCGTTATTCTTCTCATTAAAGGTGTTCGAACAGGGGAATTCCAAATCTTGTATTTATAGACTCGCGAAACAGCATCTCTGCGTGGATCAAACAATTCTCCAACTTCATAAACACTTTTTAGCGCAATATCGTCAGGCAAATAGTGATTGATCCCACTGGCTACAGATTTAAAATCCGTTGAAGGTGTCAACTCGAATGAAATTACCTGGCCAGCTGCATGGACCCCAGCATCCGTCCTCCCAGCGCCACTCACTCGAACTTTTTCACCAGTTAATTTTTGAATGGACTTTTCAAGTTCTCCTTGTACAGTTGATACCTCCACCTGATATTGGAAGCCGTGATATTTCGTTCCCTCATATTCAATAATAGATGCAACTTTCACCACGGGTCTCCCTGGCACAAATGTCTAAGAGAAAACTCTCTCTAAACATCAACCCTACTCCACAAACTCAAGAACAGCCATTTCAGCAGCGTCACCTTTCCTTGGTCCAAGCTTAGTCAGCCTGGTGTATCCGCCCTTTTCTCTCGCCTCAAATCTCGGAGCAAGAACCTCAAATACCTTTTTAACTATATATTCATCTGTTAAAAGAGCCGACGCTTGCCTCCTATGGTGAAGGGTACCTTTTTTACCAAGGGTAATGATCTTTTCTGCCATCCTCCTGACTTCCTTAGCCTTGCTGTCAGTTGTCTTAATCGACTCATGGCGTATAAAGTCTGTCACCATTGTCCGCAGCATCAACATCCTATGTGCAGTAGGTCTATTAAGTTTTCTACCAGAAATGTGATGTCTCAAATTATTCCTCTCCCTCATCCGTAGCTTCATCATCTTCTGACTGAACCTTGTCAGGATCCAGGTGATCCGGAAGAATATCCATATCTCTAAACTTGTCATAAAGTTCTGAAAAGGACTTTTCCCCAAAATTTCTGATGTCTAATAATTCGTCCTTTGTTTTTTCCATCACTTCACCGACTTTATTAAGTCCAGCTCTTTTTAAACAGTTGAGTGTTCGCGAAGAAAGGTCTAACTCCTCTACAGTCATATTGTAATGCTCTGCCGGAATGGCAAGTGATACTCCGCCCGAACCTTCTTCAGCAGCCTTCGACGCATTGGTAAACAAGAAAAATTGATTCACCAAAATATTGGCAGCTTGCTCAACCGCTTCTACAGGATGAGTAGAACCATCAGTCCAAACTTCAAGTAGCAGATTTTCGTAGTCAGTCCGATGTCCCACACTAACCTGTTCAATAGTGTAGTTGAGCTTACGAACAGGAGTGAATACAGCGTCAATAGGAATAGTACCGATAGAGAGCCCCTCGCTACTATCCGCAACCTTATATCCAGTACCGTATCCAATGTTCAATTCTAGTACGAGTTCGGCATTATCTGAATCCAGTGTTGCGATGGGCTGCTCAGGGTTCACCACCGTATAGTCGGCAGATGCCATTATGTCAGCCGCTGTAACCAAACCTGGACCCCTTGCCTCAAGCCTAAGTTTGCCAGGCGTGTCTGACGTCGATTCAGATCTTATCCTGACAGCTTTAATATTTAGTAGAATTTCTTGTACTTCTTCCTTAACATTTTCGATTGTTGAATATTCATGTTGAACCGTCTCAACTTTTACCCAAGTAACAGCTGTACCAGGGAGGGAATTGTATAAGACCCTTCTAAGCGGATTACCAAGAGTTACTCCGTATCCAGGATCAAGAGGACCGACCACAAATTTCCCATATGTCTCAGACGTTTCCTCCACTGAAATTTTTGTGTCAATAATTATCTCTTCTTCAAGTTCTGGCCCGTCAAGAATCGATATGTCTGAGTAATCCATTGCCATTGTCATTATTCTGTCTCCTATGCCCTTATTTGGAATAGAGCTCTACAATCTGAGTGGTATCGATTTCTGGCTCTCCATCCTCCGCCGTAGGAATTGTAATAACTGTCGTTTCCATATCCGCTTGACTCAATACGACCCAATGAGGAGTCGGTATTGTCTTGCAGTTTTCTTGCGCTATTTCAAACAAAGACGTTTTTTTTCCCTTCTCCGTCCACTGAATCACATCACCTTGATCAATTTGATAGGAGGGAATATTCACCTTCCTGCCATTTACATTAAAGTGCCCATGATTAACTGCCTGGCGAGATTGTTTTCTCGACAAAAACATTCCTGATCTGTAGAGCACGTTGTCCAATCTGCGTTCCAATAAAATTATTAGATTGTCTCCAGTGACACCCTCTTGAAAAAGAGCCTTATCGAAGTAGTTTTTGAATTGTTTTTCCAGCACGCCATAAAGAAACTTAGCTTTCTGTTTCTCTTTAAGCTGCAGACCATAGGCAGAGACTCTTCTTCTTCTTGTAAATCCCTGATTGACTCTCTTGTCTTTTCTGGTCCCGTAAACGCCGTATGATTCCAGTCCTAGCGCTCTAAGTTTTTTCTGTATTGGTCCTGTGTATCTTGCCATATCATCCTACTAAACTTTTCGTATTGTTTTGCCCAGGTGCCCTAACTCCTAACTCGGAGATTAATTTATCAACGGTGAATCCCTCACTACGAATCCTTACATCGAAGTAAAGAAGTGTTACAGCAATCGCGGCCACCGTAACGGCTGCAGCATTAGAAATAAGACCCACAATGTATTGGATGGCGGTGGGAAGAATCTGAAGCCCGTCAGACTCGCTTGGAACCAAAATTAAAGATGGAACTGAAAGTACGAGGGCGAGTCCCAACATCAACATAGTGATGAGGCAAATACCCCCTAGGACTCTTTTCCAATTGCTTTTCACCAGATCAAAACTCCGTGACAAAGCTTTTAGATACTTGCTTCCTTCGTATATGGATACCGGTAGTGCCATAGAGGCAAACAAGAGAAACGCAAAAGATGCAATCGCAGGAATCAACAAAACAGCTCCGCCTATACCAACCACCAACGCGGTAGTAAGTATAAAAGAAACGAATAACAGCGAATAAATCCTCCAAGATACTCTTAAAAAACAGGCACCGATATCTATACGACCGAATGCGACTAGTTGTCCCACGCCCGCCGAGGCGGCAGAAAATACTGTGGTAGTGGCCACTACAGTTACAATCGCCGCTATGACATAGAACGCAACAGCTGAACCAGAAATACTCCCCGTAGCTAAATATTCTTGCAAGCTCGCCTTAGGTCCGATAAACGTTAGGACGTTTACGGGTCCAAAAACGATAAATGCTATTACCAAAAAACCTCTTAGCCCTTTGCCATAAATAACAAAAGTTTCGTTGAGTATGTCTCCAAGACTTCTTTCTCTCATAACAGATTTTCCAAAATAACCGTTATACTCTTCTGCGCTTTGGAGGTCTACATCCGTTATGTGGAATTGGAGTAACGTCTCTGATACTGCTAACAGAGATTCCTGTGCTCTGTATGGCTCTAATAGCCGCCTCTCGACCTGCACCAGGACCCCTTACATATACGTCGACTTGTCTCATTCCCTGATCCATAGCTTTTTTTGCGGCGTCTTCCCCAGCCCTCTGGGCTGCAAACGCGGTTGACTTCCTAGATCCCCTGAAGCCAGCTGTCCCTGAACTGCCCCAAGCCACAGCGTTTCCAGTTGGATCGGTCAACGTCACTATAGTGTTATTAAACGTGGACTGTATGTAGGCTTTTCCAATTGGAACGGGCCCTCTGTCACGCCTTCGTGTCCTTGGTCGTCTTGCCATAGTCTGTATATACCTCTAATACTCTTTATCTACTCTGTCGTGTTTCTACGAGCAACTGCAATTCTTCGACCTCTTTTGGACCGGGCATTTGTCTTAGTCCTCTGGCCCCTTGCAGGCAACGCCCTTCTGTGCCGGGTACCTCGATAGCTTCCAATATCGATAAGCCTTCGTATATTTTGGTTTACCTCTCGTCTAAGATCGCCTTCAACAACATTCTCTCGATCTATAATCTCTCTTACACGATTCAAATCAGAGTCTTCCATGTCCCTAACCCGTGGGTTGTCAAACACTCCTGCTTTTTCCAATATAGATTTGGCTTGAAATGATCCAATACCGTAAACGCTCGTCAATGCAGTTTCGACTCTCTTGTTATCGGGTATATTAACTCCTGAAACTATCGCCATTTAGAAACTCCCTCGTCGCCTAACTAACCCTGTCTCTGTTTGTGTTTCGGATTCTCGCAGATAATCATTGCCCTACCTTTACGACGAATGACTCTACATTTAGCACACCTAACCTTTATAGAAGCACTAACCTTCATGTCGCTTCTCCATATGTCACAATCAAATTAAAAATCATAAAACTCACTATCAGTTTATCGAAATCGATAGGTTATCCTTCCTCTGGTCAGATCATAGGGTGACAAGTCAACCAAAACCCTGTCACCAGGCAAAACACGAATATAATTAACTCTCAATCTTCCTGAAATATATGCAAGCACCTCATGACCATTAGCCAACTCCACTTTAAAAGAGGCATTTGGAAGTGCCTCTTTTACGGTACCTTCCACCTCTATTGATTCGTCTTCCTTCGGCATAAGTCTCCTAGATCTCACTTCGATTCATGTCAGAATCTCTGGACCTTCTTCAGTGATAGCTATAGTGTGTTCAAAATGAGCGCACAACTTCCCATCCGACGTCACCACTGTCCAACCATCTTTGAGAACCTTTGTCTCTTTTCTTCCTACGTTTAACATAGGTTCTATCGCTAGCGCCATGCCAGATTTCAGAAGTGGCCCCCGTCCAGGACTACCGTAATTAGGCACCTGGGGCTCCTCATGAAGAGATCTCCCGATACCATGACCTACATATTCCCGCACAACACTAAAACTACAATCTTCAGCGTATTCCTGAACCGCATGAGATATATCTGTCAGCCTTCCCCCCACAACCGCTTTTTTTATACCTTCATAAAGTGATTGACTTGTCACATCTATAAGCCTCTGAGCCTCTTCACTTATCTCACCTACACCAACCGTGAATGCACTGTCTCCGTGAAACCCCTCAACAATTGCTCCGAAATCCACACTGACTATATCCCCTTCCTCAATTTTCCTGTTCCCAGGAATCCCATGAACAAGTTCCTCATTGAAGGAAAAACATATAGTCGCAGGGAAGGGCATACTAGGCGTGGGCTTGTACCCCTTAAAGGAGGGAATAGCTCCATTGCTCCGTATTACCTCTTCCGCCAAAGCGTCCATTTCAGCGCTTGTAGCACCGGGCTTAATCGCTTCCTTAACGGCAGCTTTAGCCTCAGCAACAACCCTGCCAGCCTCTCTCATGAGATCCAACTCACGCGGCGACTTTATGGTAATTCCGTTAGCACTTCCCATAACATCATTCATAAACTACTCGCAAAAAGAAGCGCTATACTCATAAACAGAACATACATTATACAATGAATGCCACCTTCCTATCATCTCACTACTTCTTCTAAAGATTCTCTAACCTTATTGATTGCCAAAGAGGCGTCGATGCGACGCAAATTACCCGCCTTTTCAAAATAGTCGACAACCGGTTCTGTTTCCCTTATGTAGACATGAAGTCTGTTTCTCACCACATCAGGTTTATCATCTTCCCTCTGGTACAAACCGTCCCCACAGTTATCACAACAATTTTCTTCTTTAGGGGGAGAAAACATCTTGTGAAATGGTGTCTGACAGGAACTACATATTAGCCTTCCCGATAGCCGCCGAACCAGATCCTCCTCTGGAACATCAAAAAAAACGACTCTATCTACGCCTCCACTCTCCAATAGTTTCTCGTCTAGGGCTTTAGCCTGCTTCAATGTACGGGGGAATCCATCAATTACAAACCCTGCGGAGTGCTTGGGCTCTTCTATCCAATTCATAACCATGTCAATGGTTACATCATCAGGAACATATTCACCCTTTTCCATAAAAGACTTTGCCAATAGGCCAAGTTCCGTATTTTTAGAGAGGTTATCTCGGAACAAATCTCCTGATGAAACGCTATGAACTCCCACCATACCTGCAATATGGGAGGCTTGCGTACCTTTACCAGAGCCTGGCGGACCCATGAGTATAATTTTCAAACGCCTTCATCTCCTCGGCATAGGAAGTAGTTCATCTTTAATCAATGAATCCTTCATAATTTCTCATGAGTAATTGAGATTCCAACTGCCTCATGGTATCGAGAGCAACGCCAACCATAATAAGAAGGCTGGTACTACTAAGAGTTAAGGCTCGGATACCCGTTAACTCTGTGACGAAATAAGGAATTATCGCTATACCACCCAAAAATAGCGCTCCACCCCATGTGATTCTGATAATCACCCTGTTTAAATAATCTTGGGTCGGCTGACCGGGTCTAATACCAGGAATAAATCCCCCATTTTTCTGAAGATTATCAGCTAAATTTTGCTGCTGGAATATGACAATGGTGTAGAAAAATGTAAACATCACAACCAAAATGAACACTGCGATCCAATAGGGTAGATTTGATGGATCCAAGGTGTTCGTAAAAAAAGTTGCAACAGTATTAACAAATCCTCCATCGAGAGGATTACGGAAATAACTAGCAATAGTACCAGGCAATATTATGATAGAAAAAGCAAAAATTAATGGAATCATACCCGCAGTATTCACTCTTATTGGGAGAAAACTTGACCCACTTTGCCTTTCCATCCTTCCGCCCCTGAACACACTGCGCCCGTACTGCACCGGTATACGTCTTTGAGCTTCATTAAAGAACACTATTATGAATATGATAGCGAAGCCAATAATACCTAATAACATAAGTCCAGAAACATCTTGGCTTTGCAAAAAACTTCTACCAATCATCTGTGGAAAACTCGCAACTATGCCTCCAAATATGATGAGTGAAATGCCGTTACCTAAGCCTCGCTCAGTAATAAGTTCTCCCAACCATACAAGAAACATAGTGCCCGCGACTAAAGACCCCATCATGGCAAAAGTGTGAAGATTTAGTCCAAATTCCACATTAGGCAAAACTCCAGAGGACATAAGCAAAGTCAGCTGACCCCAACCTTGAAGGAAAGCTATTGGTACGGTCAGATAATGAGTATATTGATTGATCTTTTGTCTACCGTAATCACCTTCCTGAGATAACTCTTTAAGAGATGGAATTACCGGCGTTAAAATCTGCATCACTATTGAGGAAGTTATATATGGATAGACCCCTAGAGCTGCAACGCTGAGATTTGCTAGCGCTCCTCCACTAAAAAGGTCCAGGAACCCAAGGAGAGCCTGCTGTTGAAATGCTTGCGAGAGGGCTTGGGTATCTACCCCCGGCACAGGAACATGTGCGACGAATCGGAAAATCAACAGCATCGCGAATGTGAAAAGTATTTTGTCACGAAGATCAGGAACGCGCATGGCGTCGATCATCGACTGGATTAACTGCGGTCGCGAAACCGGCTCACCTCGTGCCGGCGAGTTCTGTCGCACCATCTAGCTAATAACCTGAACAGTACCGCCGCCAGCCTCAATCTTAGACCTAGCAGAAGCAGAACATTTGTGAGTCTTTACAGTAAATTGAGCTGCCACCTCCCCCCTGCCTAACACCTTGAGAGGCTTATTTGCGTTTTTGAGAGCACCCACCTCAACGAGGGTCTCAAGACTTACTTCTCCCCCATTTGGGAAAAGTTCATTCAGTGAGTCAATGTTGACAATGCTGTAATGCACTTTGAAGATATTGTTGAAGCCTCTCATGGATGGAAGTCTCTTTATAAGCGAAATCTGACCTCCTTCGAACCCTAAACGAACGCCACCACCTGAACGAGAGTTTTGTCCTTTCATCCCTCTTCCAGAAAAACTTCCCGAGCCACTCGAGTCCCCTCTGCCTATTCGTTTCCTCTTTTTAGAGTTGTTTGGATTAAATGTATGTTGATTAAGAGCCATGCTAAAAATATTTCCTTGACCAAAATTTATGGCTATTGCGGATCAGTCCAGTTCTCTCACTTCTACGAGGTGTGAGACTTTATTGACCATCCCAATAATAGAAGGGGTGGCATCATGTTCCACAGTATGATTAAGGCGCCTCAACCCGAGACTTTCGATGATTCTTTTTTGTCTCTGTGAGTACCCAATAGTACTTTTTTTCCAAGTAACCGATATTCTTGCCATACAATACTTCCCAGTACCTATATTTCCAGAGAATCTTGAGATTCACTCAGTTCTGTACGCTGAGCGAATTCACGCCTCCGTTGAAGTTCTATTTCAGGATCCTTCATGGATTGAAGTCCTTCCATTGTCGCCTTGACTACGTTTGTCGGGTTTGTACTCCTCCGAACCTTTGTGACAATATCTTTTATCCCTGCAAGCTCTATCACAGCTCGAACAGAGTCTCCAGCAATTACCCCAGTGCCAGGCGGTGCTGGTTTTAGCATTACGACACTTCCTCCATATTTAACTGTCACCTCATGCGGAACAGTATCCCCCTTGATAGGAACTTCAATCATGTTCTTTTGCGCAACAGTTGACCCTTTACGGATGGCATCAGGAACAGCATCGGCCTTGCCCATACCTATCCCAACCCTCCCATCTCCATCCCCCACAACAACCATTGCACTAAAACTGAGATGTCTTCCGCCCTTCACAACCTTAGAAACTCTGTTGATACGAACCGTGCGCTCCGTCAGTCCAGAGTCTTCGTCCTCACCTCTGTTCCTTCTTCTTCCTTGCTGTTCAACCATATTGTAATTATCACCTAAACCACTGAGATTTTACGTACGTCCCGCCACGAAAAATTGATTAGAATTCCAAGCCCGCTTCTCTTGCAGCATCAGCAACTGCCTTCACCCTTCCATGAAATTTATAACCCCCTCGATCGAACACCACTGTCTGAACACCCTTCTGCTTGGTCCTTGTGGCTGCCAGTTCTCCAACCACTGCTGAAACATTTTTCTTACCAGTTCCTTGTACTCTATTTCTAATTTCCTCTTCCAAACTTGATGCGGAAGCTATTGTATTTCCCAATTCATCATCAATAACTTGGACATATATATTGTTAAGGCTCCTATAAACGGAAAACCGGGGCCTTCCAGAAGTCCCACTAATTTTTTGCCGAACCCTCTGATGCCTTATAACGCGTTTCGATTTACCACGGCTAGCTGCCATTTGCTAAGCCCTCCTAGCGCTTTTACCAGGTTTGATACGTACATATTCACCGGCGTACCGAATTCCTTTGCCTGTATAAACGTTGGGTGGTCTGACTTTCCTTATCTCAGCGGCTAGTTGTCCCACCGCCTGTTTATCTATTCCAGACACCTTTATCTTATTGTTATCTTCTACCTCTAGAGTCACTCCTTCTGGAGGCTGCATTACAACCGAATGGCTGAGCATAACACTAAGGGTTATTCCTTTACCTGTCTGCTGTACTCTGTAGCCTACGCCGACGAGTTCAAGGTTTTTCTCAAAACCTTCACTCACACCTGTGACCATATTCGCCAAAAGACTTCGAGTTAACCCATGAAATGCCTTATGCTCAGATTCATCACTTGGTCGAGAAACCTTGATAATCCCACCAGATTCTTCAATAGCTATATCGCTATTAAATGAATCTGACAGCTGACCTCTGGGCCCTTTGACAGTTACCCCAGAACCCTCAATCTGAATATCTACACCTTTTGGAAGTTCTATTGGTTGATTCCCTATTCTGGACATTTACTCGCCTCAAATATTTCTAGCTGACTTAAAACTTTGGTCGATACCTACCAAACATAAAACAGAACTTCCCCACCTACGCCCGAAGCACGAGCCTGAGATCCTGACATAACCCCTTGGTTAGTGGACATTACAGCTATCCCACTTCCTCCATAAACATGAGGAATATCATCCTTACCTACGTAAACTCTAAGTCCCGGTTTACTAACTCGTTTTAAACCAGTAATGGCCGAATCATTTTTTTGCCAATAATGCAACTTAATATCAACCGTAGATCTTTCTTCATCTTCGTCATGGACATCAAAGCCTGTTATGAAACCTTCTTCCCTTAAAATGCGAGCAATCTCAAGCTTCACTGTTGATGAAGGAACACTAACAATTTGGTGTCCTACCATGATCGCGTTACGTATTCTTGTAAGCATATCTGCTATAGGGTCGGATACTGCCATTTTCGAATTCCTTTTAACGTAGTTACTGGTTAAAATTACCAGCTAGCCTTTTTTACACCGGGAAGTTGTCCTAGATGGGCCAGTTGCCTAAAACAAATCCTACACACACCTACATACCTAATATATCCTCGTGGCCTGCCACAACGATTACATCTATTACGCGTCCTGACGGGAAACTTAGGACCCCTTTTCCAACTCTCTATCTTTGATTTTTTGGGCAATTTTTCACCTATACTTCAATCTTCTAGTTTGACGAACGGCATGCCCATAAGCTCCAAGAATCGCATACCTTCTTGGTCATTCTTAGCTGTCGTTACAAGAACAATCTGCAATCCTCTAATGCGGTCTATGCTGTTGTAGTCAATTTCAGGGAATATTGTGTGCTCTCTTATACCTAGTGAGCAATTTCCTCTACCATCAAAGCAATTCCTGGGAATACCTTGAAAGTCTCTAATACGAGGTAAAGCAGCATTTAATAGCCTATCGGCGAATTCATACATCCTTCTTCCCCGCAGGGTAACTTTCGCCCCGATCGGCATACCTTCCCGGATCTTGAAGCCTGCAATTGATTTCTTTGCTCTGGTAGTTATCGGTCTCTGACCTGTAATAAGAGTTAGATCTTCTGTGGCACTATCGATCGCTCTATTATTCTGAAGAGCTTCACCTAAACCCATATTGAGAACTATTTTGTCCAATTTGGGGATCTCCATGACACTGGTATACCCGAACTCTTTAACTAGCTCGGGGCCCACCTCCTCACGAAGCATTTCCAACATACGGGGTGCACTATACGTAGGATGTTTTTCTTCTGTCGTCATTCAATCACTTCCTGACATTTCTTACACACTCTCGCCCGACTTCCATCACCCAATGTCTCCACCCGTACCCTGGTTGCAGCCTGACAATGAGTGCATATAAGCCTGACATTTTCAATCGGCATCGACATTTCTTTTTCTATGATCTCCGCCGCTCGCATGCCTTGCGCTTTCATGTGCCGCTTGACCATCCCCACCCCTTCGACAACAACTTTTCTTTTCGAATTAATAGTCTGTTGAACCGTACCTTGCTTTCCTCTATCTTTGCCTTTAGTGATCAAAACCAAGTCGTTCTTTTTTATCCTCATTAGAGAACCTCTGGAGCCAAAGATACAATCCGCATAAAGTCTTTATCCCTTAGCTCTCTTGCTACTGGACCAAAAACTCTCGTTCCCCTTGGCATGCGATCATCGTTTACAATAACCGCCGCATTTTCATCAAATTTAATATGTGATCCGTCCTTCCGTCTGTGCCCCTTTGCAGTCCTAACGACAACAGCCTTCACGACTTCACCTTTTTTCACTGCTCCTGATGGTGAGGCCTCCTTGACGGACGCAACTATAATGTCGCCAAGCCACGCGTATTTCCTGCCTGACCCCCCTGGAACACCTATACAGCTGATTACCCGAGCACCGGAATTATCTGCCACCTTAAGCCTTGTGTATTGTTGAATCATAACTCTTACGATTTCTCTCTAATTAACGGAATAATAAATTTCCGTTATGCTAGTCATTAACCTCAGAGGCATCAGCTTCAGCCCGTTCATGGCCAGATGAATCAAAATCATCTACATTTATGTCAGACGGTTGCAATTCAGCTACATCACCTTTCTGCAAAATTTCTTCTACTTTCCACCTCTTGGTTTTCGATGTAGGCCTCGTTTCAATGATGCGAACTGTGTCACCAAGTCGACATTCATTACTACCGTCGTGGACTTTGAAACGACTCCACTTCCTCACGTTCTTTTTATAAACGCGGTGAGGTTGCAGCCATTCCACTGTTACCACAACAGTTTTGTCCATTTTATCGCTGATAACTTTACCTATTTTAATTTTTCTTCTTTCGTAACTCATTAGGAACTCTCTACAATTTCTCTTTCACGAATCACCGTCATTATTCTGGCAATCCTCTTTCTGGCCATTCTAATCTCATTCACATTCGTCAACTGCATCGTTGCAACCCGAAATCTAAGATTCATCATGCCCTTCTGGGTCGATTCCAATTCTTCAGCCAAATCTTCATCGTTTAGGGCTCTTATGTCGTCTATTTCTGCCATCTTAAATATGCCTTAATTAACTAGCAGCGGACCCAATGCCAGGCCTCGAGACTATCCGTGTGCCCATAGGCATCTTGGAAGCCGCAAGAGTCAGTGCATGTTTCGCTATATCCTCTGGTATTCCTGCCATCTCAAAAAGAACCCGTCCAGGTTTTATTACTGCAACCCAATGGTCAGGCGCACCTTTCCCTTTACCCATCCTAGTTTCAGCTGCACGAGCCGTCACACTCTTATCAGGAAACACCCGTATCCACATACGCCCACCTCTCCTAGCATACCGGGTCATAGCACGCCTAGCCGCCTCAATCTGTCTGGAAGTAATCCAAGCATTCTCCGTTGCTTTCAAGCCGTATTCACCGAAATTAAGACTACTACCAGCATTGGCGATACCCTTTCTTCTTCCCCTATGATGGTTTCTGTATTTAACTCTTTTTGGCTGCAGCATATTGCCGTTCCTATACCTACTTAATTATCCTATTTGTTTTGCCGTAACGTACATGAATTTCTGATCCAACTTATCCCTGGTCAGACTCTTCATCTGCAGTTACCAAAACTTCTATAGCCGGAACATCCTCATCTTCAGCTGATCCCGCAATCGGTAGCTCAGGCCTATCCACAGATTCTCCAATTATTGTAGGGTTCATAATCTCACCCCTACATATCCAAACTTTCACTCCAATAACACCAAACTCAGTAGCAGCTTCTGCTAACCCATAGTCAATGTCAGCTCTCAGTGTATGGAGAGGAACTCTCCCTTCGTGGGCCTTCTCCTGCCTCGCGATATCAGCGCCGGCCAATCTGCCAGAGGCTATAATTTTGATGCCTTCCGCTCCAGCCTGCATGGTTCTAGTGAGTGACTGCCTAATAGCCCGCCTAAACGCAATCCGCCTCTCAAGCTGGTCAGCAATATTCCTTGCTACCAAATAAGCATCTAATTCAGGTTGTCTAACCTCTTTAACATTCAGACGCGTTCTACGATTACCAGTCATTAAGTCAAGCTCTTTCCTAAGCTCGTCAACACGTGTACCACCCCTACCGATCACGATACCTGGTCTCGCGGTATGAATAGTGACGGCGACTTCATTGGAATCGCGCTGAATATCCACCTTGGTTATCCCGGCATCCTCATACATAGCATTTATCTTGCTTCGAATGGATATATCTTGGTTTACAAGACTGGCGTATTCAGACCCACGGGCAAACCAAGTGGCATTCCAATCCTTCGTTATTCCAACCCTGAATCCATTCGGATGAATCTTCTGTCCCAAACTACAGTCCCTCCTCGTCAACAACGACCGTTATATGACTACTTCTCCTGCTGATCCTCCCAACCCGGCCTCGTGCTCTAGCCCTAAAGCGTTTAAGTCTAGGAGCCTCGTTTGCATAAATCTCGGAAATTTTTAAATCTTCTGTCCTAGCCATCAATTCGTTCTCTGCATTGGAAGCAGCAGATTTAACTGTCTTCGCCACTCGAGCAGCAGCGGGAGAGGGCATGAACCTCAAAGTCGTGAGAGCTTCTTCCACTTTCATGCCTCTCACAAGATTAACTATCGGCTTAAGCTTTTTTACCGATATTCCTGTGTTACTGGATTTTGCCCTTATTCCCACTTTATTTACCTAATTTAATCCTATTAAACTCTAACTATTAACCAGAAATTCGCTCAACCCTAGAAGAATGTCCTCGGAATGTCCTCGTAGGAGCAAACTCGCCCAACTTATGCCCAACCATATTTTCTGTAACAAAGACCGGCACATGTCGACGGCCATCATGAACAGCCAGTGTTAACCCAAGCATATCCGGCATGATGACTGAGGCTCGAGACCAAGTTCTAATTACCTCACGGCTGTTAGAACGGACTGCATTCTCCACTTTCTTCGCCAGCTTCGGGTGTACATACGGACCCTTTTTTATTGACCTAGACATTTTTAAAAATTCTTAACTCCCTACTTTTGGTATCGCCTTCTAACAATGAACTTACTAGAAGGTTTCTTCTTTTTTCTGGTCCTATAACCCAACGCTGGCTTACCCCAAGGAGTCTTAGGTCCAGGCATCCCGATGGGGGATCTACCTTCACCACCACCATGGGGATGGGCATTGGGAGCCATTGCAACGCCACGAACTGTGGGTCTCTTGCCTAGATGGCGCTTCCTACCCGCTTTACCAAGTTTCACATTCTTGTTATCGACAGCACTGAGCTGACCGACAGTAGCCATGCAAGCGCTCAGAACGTTTCTCATTTCCCCTGAAGGTAATCTCAAAAGGGTGTACTTGCCTTCTGTAGCTAGAACCTGGGCAGAACTGCCTGCGCTTCTAACTATCTGTCCTCCCCTTCCAACTTTAAGTTCCACATTGTGAACCACTGTACCTGACGGTATATTCGCCAAAGCAAGAGCGTTACCAGGAGTTATATCTGCACTTTCACCAGACATTACTTTATGTCCAACTCTTAAATCGTTTGGGGCAAGAATGTATCTCCAATCGCCATTTTCATATTTGATCAGTGCAATCCTCGAGGACCTATTTGGGTCGTATTCAATAGTCTCAACCGTGCCCAGAATACCAAAATTATCCCTCTTAAAATCGATAACCCTGTAACGTTTTTTGTGACCTCCACCTCTATGCCTTACAGTAATTCGACCAGAGGAATTTCTCCCCCCCGTTTTTTTAACCGGCTTAACAAGGCTTTTTTTAGGTTTTCTCTGCGTTATATCATCGGTAGTCTGAAGAACAAGTCCTCTCTGACCCGGCGTTAACGGCTTTCTTACTTTAAGAGGCATTAAACACCCTCGAATAGTGTTATGGAGTCACCAGGTGAAACCGTAACGATGGCTTTTTTCCAGGACCTCAGTTGCGAATACCTTGGACCAAATCTTTTCTTTTTCCCTTTAACGTTCATAGTACGAACTTTTTCTACAGACACCCCAAAGGCTAATTGCACGGCATCTTTTATCTCGTGTTTGGTGGCGGACGGCGCGACTTCAAACACGTATCTATTTTCTTCCTGCAATAGAGTAGATTTTTCTGTAACGATTGGTTTACGAAGAATCGAAAACTTGTGAAGCTTGCTCATTACTTAACCTCAGATCCGTCTTCTTCAATATCAATCTCTTCTACCAACGCATTGAAAAGCTCCTTATCCGACAAAACCTTAATAGGTTGCTCAGCTTCCTCGACGTTGTCATCGGATAAGTCCATCTCGGCATCATCTGGCATTTCATCCCCAGCGACAAAAATATTTTCCTTCGGGTCTGAAATTTTTTCACCTTTGTAGACACCACCCCACGTTTCTTCAACTTTCCTAACTGCATCCACTGTCATAACAACGGAGGAGTTATTGATGAGATCCAAAGTGTTTAAAACATTGGCAGGAAGAGTTTTCACTCTCTGCAAATTACCTGATGCTCGGACTACATTGTCGTTTCTCCCGTTAGTAACCACCAATGCGGACCCAGTAGCATGAAGAGCTTCTAACACAGATTTCATAGACTTAGTTTTGGAGTCTTGTATATCCAAATTATCGACTACTACCAATGTTCCCTGCCGAACCTTATCGGACAATACTGAGATAATGGCCAGCCGCCTCATTTTCTTAGGAGTACGCTTGCGATAACTTCTAGGACTAGGTCCAAAGGCACGCCCACCACCGACCCATATAGGAGACCTTATAGATCCCTGACGAGAACTCCCTGAATGCTTCTGTGGTCTTGGCTTGGCTCCACCACCAGAAACTTCAGCCCGGGTCTTAGTCTTAACTGTTCCTTGCCTTTTATTAGCCAAATGGCCTACAACAACTTGATGAACCAAAGCAGCTTTCTCGGGAACATCAAAAACGTCGTCCCTGACGTCAATTTCTCCAGACGCTCCGCCTCTTATGTCTTTAACTTGTAATTTCACTACGATTAACTCTTTAGCTCAGATTTTCTAATAACTACCAAGGCATCCTTGTGACCGGGAACTCCTCCCTTTACAAGAAGCAAATTCCTATCGGAATCGATCATAACAACTTCCAGGTGCTTAACAGTAACTTTGTCCCCACCCATGCGACCTGCCATCCTCATGCCTTTGATGACACGACCAGGTGTCGTTCCCGCTCCGATAGAACCTGGCGCCCGGTGCCTATCCGACTGTCCATGGGTCTTAGGGCCCCCACGAAAGTTATACCTTTTGACACCACCTTGAAATCCCTTACCTTTTGAGGTACCAGTTACGTTAACCTTTTCACCGACCTCAAATATGCCAACACTAACTTCTTCACCGACATCTACAGTAGATACATCGTCAGCCGAAACCTCTCTCAAGTGCCTAAAGTTTCGACCACCAGATTTAGCCACATGACCTCTTCTTGGGGAATTTACCTTCCTAACGGGGTCAAACCCCAACTGAACACTATCGTACCCATCAATTTCATCTGTTTTAATCTGTGTGATAGTGCAAGGACCAGCCTGAATCGCCGTGACACTATCAGCAGTACCATCCTCGTGAAAGAACTGAGTTCCTCCAATTACTTTCCCTAATATTCCATGTAGAGTCATATGAACTTCTAGCCTATTCTCAATTTAGTATCTTTTCTTCTGGTCTTGTCTATAGCTTAAGAGAGATATCCACACCAGCTGGCATATCAAGATTTGTTAATGAATCGATAGTTTTAGATGTGGGACTGTGGATATCTATTAGTCGGTTATGTGTTCTTATCTCAAAGTGTTCCCTAGAGTCCTTATCAATATGAGGTGCTCGAAGAACACAGAACCGCTTTATAGCTGTTGGGAGAGGGACAGGTCCGGACACACGGGCCCCAGTTCTCTCTGCTGTCTCCACTATCTGGCCAGCAGATTGATCCAAAATTCTGTGATCAAAAGCCTTCAGGATAACCCTAATCTTTTGCGCAGCCTGTACCATAATGATTTCCTATAAATTTATTCTTGCCGATTGTCTTAGTATTGCCTATGTTAGTTAGTTCTCTAATTAAGTGGCCTGAGCCTCTACCACCGACTCAGGAGCCTCTAGATATCTATCAAACTCCATTGAGTAACCAGCTCTACCTTGTGTAATTGACCGTAGATCATTGGCATACCCAAAACTTTCCGCCAAAGGCAAAGAAGCCTTCACTATCTGAGTATCATTCTGAGAATCGATGCTTTCAACTGAAGCGCGACGCCGGCCAAGATCACCTATGACCTCACCCAGATAATCCTCTGGTGTCACAACCTCCAAACTCATTACCGGTTCTAGTACAACAGGATTACATCGGTTTACAGCTGTCCTAGCTGCCATCGAACCTGCTATTTCAAAAGACACTTTGGATGAGTCCACATCATGATAAGTTCCGTCAATTAGCCTTACCATAAGATCAATTACCGGAAAACCGGATTTCGGTCCATTATTAAGGGCTCCCCTCACTCCATCCTCAACGGAAGAGATATACTCTGTGGGTATTGCTCCTCCTCTAATCTTGTTTTCAAACTGTACCCCCTCTCCTCTGTCAAGGGGTTCCATCTCAATGATGACGTGTCCATACTGACCATGCCCGCCAGATTGTCGTACGAATTTCCCTTCTGCAGTCGTGTTTTTGCGGATAGTTTCCCGAAAGGCTACTCTCGGACGACCCACATTAGCCTCAACTTTAAATTCTCTTACCATTCGATCAGTTAGAATCTCTAAGTGTAGCTCACCCATGCCCGACATAACAGTTTGACCAGTTTCCTCATCATACTGAACCCTGAAAGTAGGATCCTCGTCAGAAAGTTTCACTAGAGCGTCAGATAATTTGTCCTGGTCAGCCCTAGCCTTCGGCTCAATCGCAACCGAAACTACTGGGTCCGGAAATTCTATCTTTTCCAAAAGTATTGGATTCTCTAGGTCACAAAACGTTTCTCCTGTA